>Ga0209723_1005849_pt1 | contig 12305 bp, 10 predicted proteins | sample BiotimSIPDNA_2_FD_185750 | JGI IMG/M metagenome (GOLD analysis project Ga0209723, IMG submission 185750) | Anaerobic biogas reactor microbial communites from Washington, USA - Biogas_R2 time_0 SIP DNA (SPAdes) (version 2) | ecosystem: Engineered > Bioreactor > Anaerobic > Unclassified | place... | reverse complement strand
GAGCGCGTTATCTTTAACGCCCTTGGAATATACCTCAATCTCTTCCACCAGCGTCAGGAGCCTGCCGAGCGCCTCTGTCAGGCCCGGAGAACGCAGCAAATCGCCGATTGCATCCTGCCTCATTTTAATTGTATCCCAGTCGTCCGTAGCAAGCGTCTTCGCAAACGCGAGTGACTCGGTCCCGGTCATCCCCTGAAACAGCAGTGCCCCCAGCCTCTCAAGCTCCAGATCCCCCGCAGCCGCTTCAAAACAGAACTCCCCGATTTTTCGTCCCCCGGCCCACAACAATTCACTCCCGGTCATAAAAATCTCCCATGCTTATATATAAATAAATCGTAAAATGATATTTTTGCGCTTTCTTTTGGTAATTGTATCATCAATCCGGTTAACGCTCCACTTTTTTGTCTCCTTTAAGTGCTTATATTTTCCTGTTAATAAACTTTTCGGGCATAAAATAAGAACGCAGACATCGATACTCATCGTATCAATACCGACGTTCATATATTACAAATTACCGCGATTTTGATGCAATAAACACACTTTTAAGCTCAGTAATGAGTCGTCGCTTATAATGAGTTCGTTTTATATTGTTTTTTTTCGGTAAGTGTTGTACTGTAAAATGGCATGGTGTATCGATTAGTTTTATTTATTAATTAAGAAGAGCAGGTATGAGTATTGCGTATGAATTCAGCTATAACCGATACAAACAACGCAAAAAGCATATGGTCTAAAGATTTTATCAGCATATTTATTCTCAACTTTGTCATGAGCATGGGTCAGTTTATGATGAGCACACTGATCCCGAAATACGCATATCATCTGGGCGCTGTAGCTACGGTCGTCGGCGTGGTCAGCGGTATTTTCGCGGTCACCGCTCTTGTTTTAAGGCCGGTTGCCGGACCTGCCATGGATTACTTTAAAAAGAACAGACTGCTGACAATGGCTATCGGCTTAATAACCTTTGCATTTGTTCTCTACGGGTTTTCTAAAAGCATTCCCATGCTTATTGCCGCACGCTTGATCCACGGCATCGCAATGAGCGTTTCGGCACCGTTGTGTCTGGCTCTGGTCAGCAATATCGTTCCTTATGAAAAAATGGCATCCGGCTTGGGTATTTACGCCTTGGGAGCGGCAATTTCAACCGCGGTCGGGCCCACAATAGGTCTCAAACTGGTGAATACCATCGGCTATAATGCCACATTCTTCATCTGCGCCGGCTTGCTGCTGCTGGCCTTTATACTTTCGTTTCAGCTTAAATCGGACACCCCCGATCGCTCGGAGCGATTTAAGATATCACTGAATAAAATAATAGCTCCGGAAGTGCTTTTGCCCACCCTGGTCATCTTTTTTCTGTCTTTCGCACAATCCGGCATTAACTCATTCATTGCCATATTCGGTGAGCTCAGCGGCGTTAAAGAGATTGGTCTGTTCTTTACCACAAGCGCTGTCTGCATGATTTTTATAAGGCCGATCAGCGGAAAAATCGCCGATCAATACGGCCATGATAAATCCGTGATTCCCGGACTCCTTTTATTCATCGCCGCGCTGATACTTATCAGCTTTAGCGGCTCGCTGCCGATGTTTATACTTGCCGGTGCCATCACAGCATTCGGCTACGGGTCCAGTCAGCCTATTATACAAACAATGATCATGCAGCTTGTACCGAAGGAGCGAAGAGGCGCAGCCGGAAACACAAATTTTATAGGGGTTGACTGTGCATTTTTAATAGGACCCACCGTAGCGGGCTTTGTTATAACAAGTATTGAAAACAGTACCGGAAATGAAGTACTCGGCTTTTCATCAATGTTCAGGTTAATGGTTATCCCGGTGATCATCGCAATGGTGATTTTCTGGCTCTGCAGAAAAAAGCTTATAGCGAAAATAAAAACTCAGAAAAAAATCGATCTGACGGGAGAATCGTCCCCTGTTTCAGACAGCACAAACCGAACGGTATAGCGAGGGACCGAAGATTCGGCATTCAGGTCAGCCATCCGTTTGTATCATACTCAGGCCGGGTTATTGACCACACCCACAAAGAGGGGCAGTCCGTCGGCACCGGTGATAGCGAAGATGAAGGGCCGGTCAACCGTGAAGTCGATCTCCTCATCCGGGGGCATGGCGGAGCCTGCAGCCATCATTACGGTATAGGCGGCAGCTGCCACTCCTTCTTCGTCGACGGTCACCCGGGCAGCGTGCCGCGCCTTAGACAGAAAGATCTCGTCGGTATCGGTGGTCATGGGCGTAAAGTCTGAAGTACCCGCATCGAAGACATCCGTTATACCCAGCTTCTTCAGCGCGGGGACAAGGTCAGTATCGGAAACCACATCGAACTTGGGCAATGAGAGATTGACAGTGAGAAACTTACTGTTCTCCCAATCGCCATCGGCGAGAATGAAGTCCACGGTCTTGCTGTCGGAAAGCAGCTCGTCAACGGATACATCCTCATCCGGAAGAATAAACCACATATTTCCGCTGCTCTCCAGCCGCTGTGCCACTGCAGAGAACTTGTCGCTCCAGTAGTAGTTCCGTGTACCGGACTGATGCATGAAGTCGCAGGTTATGTCTTCACCGTCGGCGTTGAGGGTGTGGAAGACCCCCTCGCCGGTAGCGCTCTCGGAAAACTCGCTTGACCACTTCGCCCGGAAGCAGATGGTAGTTGCTAAGGCCATTATGGTCTCGGGGCTCATTTCCGGACCGGACGTCTGCTCCTCTAGCAGACCGCCGATCTGCTCATTGAGCCAGTCCCGCAGTGCCTTGTTGAATTCACCGGAGCCCATCTCGCCCTGATAGGATGAGGCGTAGTAGTGCTCTGCCAGTGAATCCATGGTATCCTTCACGAAGCTCACATCCTTGTTGAGCCACAGAGAGCTTGCCAGAATGCTGGTGACCGCGCCGTCGTCGCAATAGTTGGCGTTCCAGAGCGCGCCAGCCTGCTCGCGCAGAGCTTCAATGCTGTACGAGCCCAGAAGGTCAAGGATCTGCTGCCGGCTGCTGCCGCCCGTCACCTCCGCCAGCATGGCCAGCGCCATGCAGACATTCAGAGGCGAATAGACCTTGTTGTGTCCATTCGAGTCTGACAGCAAATCAGCGATGCTCTCGGAAAAGAATTTATCCAGTCCGTTGGCGTAGCCTTCGGGCTGGTTTTGCTGCTCCTTTTTATCCTCACGCCATGCGTTATAGACCTTGGAAAAGCCCTCGTCGTCAAACTCGCCTGTCTTGCTGTCGATATAGTCCATCTCGTTGGGGTATACCGCCATCTCGGGGTATTTAGCTGCTGCCAACCGGTATTTACTTGTTTCCGTATTGTTTGTCCGCCCACAGCCGGTCAAAGAAAGCAAGCATGCCAGTGCGGCAATAGATGCAAAAACCTTTTTCATCTTGGATCCTTTCAGTCAGGCAATACTTCTATCTCACATGCGCCGAGTATGTTCATTGCCGCCTCTGCGTACTGCGGCCACCAGGAATCCACATTCTCCGTCATGGCAACGACATTGCCTTTGTCTGTCTCAATGCTGATAAAATCCCAGGCGGAATGATCATCATAAGTGCCCTGCCACGCGGTGAAGCCGTTTGCCAGTGTGATCTCATGCTCCTCAAGCCCCGTGCCGCAGACGCCAAAGCTATCCCAAAAGTGGAGCTTGATGCGTCCGTCCTCACCTGTCGGTCGGAAGCTGACTCCCCAGCTCATACAGCCGCCTTCATATTCGTCTATGCTGTACTCCCAGCCGGAGACATAAGGAATGGAGATAAATGCCCCGTCGTGCAGACAACTGACGGTCAACGGCTCATCCTGTTCCAATGAGATAAGCTCAAAGCCTGCGTAGTAGACCTTTTCCTCATAATCGCCGGTTCCTCGAAAATCCATAATCGGTATTGCGATGCGGTATATACCGGCGGGCAGTTCACCATACAACCAACTCCAGTCCACCGTCCATTCAACCGTGTTGTTTGATGGGATGCCCCATGCAACTAATGTCCATATCAAATCGTTTTCCATAGGCAGCAGCTCGACCGCCGACCATTCTCCGCCTTTATAAACCTCCAGAGAATACGAGCTCCCGTGTTGCAGATCACCCGCAGGCGCTCCGTCCTGCTGCGTACAGACAACAGTCAATCCTGCCTGGGCAATGCCCTTTGCTGTGAGCTTCACACCCCAAGGATCCTCATAGGCCTCTGTGGCGGGAGAACGTCCGATCCCAATAAATCCGGGTGTTATTTCTTCCGGCGTTCCTTTGTCCGGCAGCTCCTTATAATAGCTGTTTCCAAAGGCGTTGAGGGCCTCGCTTGGCTCGTATTTCGCCTTATAGCAAACACCGTCGTAATACATGTAATCGCCGTATGCGCCGATGCTGTGGGTCGTACCGTCTGCCATGGTGAGCGTAACCTCTACAAGCTGCCCGGCCGACTCCTGCCCGGTGTCGTCCCGCTCATAGAGGGTAACGTCGCATAATATCTCCGCCAGCTCGGAAATTCCGGCGTCATCCGCGATAGTGATCGTACTGTTCGGCGGCATGAGATATATATCCGCAGAGGCAATATTCTCCGCTTTCAGGTCGGCAAAAGGCTTCGTTTCGCCGACACCGCAGCCTGAGAGCAGTGTAAACAGCAATGCGCAAAGAAGAAGCGACGGTATAACAGGTCGATGTTTCATCGGAAACCCCTCCGCATCCGTGAAGTTAAGTGTTTATTTGACGCGGTAACAAAGAGTTTTGTTCCGGTTCAGAGTTACACGGGGCGGCGCTGTAAACGGAGCCTCCTGTTGCTTTGCGCAAAACTCCTGACACCACCCAGTCGCAGACGTTATAGTCCCAATCCATGCCGCAGACCTTCATGTTTACACCTCCGATCTTCTGAAAACGGGCACAATAAGAACGATGACATCAATACTCACCGTATAAGTATCTGCGTTCTTATATATCAGTTTCTGTGGTATCGGAGCAGCCGGTCATCCGGGTCGACTGCGTTATGTATGTTCAGGCCGAGCTGATCCACAGGGAGGGTTTTACTTGCGCGGAGCTTAGCTCCTGTGGTTTTTGTACCAGGGCCTGCCGTATTTCATATACTCATCCGTTATGCAGTCCTGATGGTGCCTGAGCTCATCGGTCTGGGGTCCGTAAACACCGGCGAAGAAGATGAACCCGCCGCCCGGAGCATAAGTGTCGATACACTTGCGGACTTCTTCCCTGATCAGGTCATCGGGAGCTCCTACCAAACCCGCAGGGCCCTGAGAATCCCAGCAGCCGATAAGTACTAATCTGCCCTTATATTTCTTCTTAATGCCCACAAGGTCGTTGGATACCTGAGCGGGGTTCCACATCTTTACGCCGAAATCAAGCCAGTCGTCGATAAAGGCTTCACAATGGCCGCAGCAGTGCATATCAACAGGGATGCCTGCTTCCATGGCGATTTGTCCCAAGCGGGCGTGATAGGGCTTAACAAGCTCCCGATATAAATTGACGCTGATAAAGGGGTGCTGCGCTGTGGCGATATCATCACCCATGAACAGGATGTCCGGCTTATAATACTTCATAGCACGACGGACAACCACGTCATAGAAGTCGGCCAAATACTCATACAAAGCCATTACTTCCTCCGGCTCCTCGATCATCGTGCACAGGCCGTTGGTGAAGCCCATAAAGTTCATGAGCATCTGGAAATATCCGTTGTTCGTGCCCAGAGCCACAGCCGTGGTGGAACGGTCTATATTCGCCAGATCGGCTTTGGCCATGCGCTCAAAATCCAGATCATCGATGTTGGGGACCTTTATGACGTCTCTCCACTTTCTTATATCATCCAGTATGAACTTGTTCGGAGTGGGCAGGCTGGCGCCGCCGGCGCTCTCTGTGGGCGTATATTCAACACCGAACATATCCTTGCCCTTTTCGCGGGTATTCTCGGAAAGCCTGGGCATAACCGTGGCCACAGGGGCCTTATACGGGGCGTTAGGATTGCCGAAGGTGCTGTAGCGGGGCAGCCATTCCGGCTCTTCACCTTTGAGAATCAGCATAAGGTTTTCTTTTTCTGTCATGTGTATTACTCTCCTTATAAATATCGAATAATCTGCGACTCTGAAAATATTAAACACGAATGCGGTTTTGCTTGATGCCTGTTGAATGGAGTGCGATTAATGAATAATTAAATAGAAAATCAACGAAGAGATAACTCTGTTTCCGTCACTGTATCGTCCTTCTGTTTCTACATACTACATCATTATACAAAATTATACAATAGCGATTACCTTGCTATGTTCAGCTGCCGGCAGATAGGACGGACAGCACTATAGAATCAAATGTGATTTACGAAACGATTAAACAAGGCTTAAGCAATGCAGAAATCACGGAAGCTTTTCAAATTGCTTGGTCACTCGGATATCAGGTTAACGGCAAATATTTATTCGCACCTTGATGCCAGCCGAAAAAGACATATGTCTCACACTGCAGCAAGCAGGGAGCTTGTACGGCAAGTTCCAACAGCTACCCGGGTTCGAGCTGTATCTTTAGGGACTCCGTCCCTAAAACCCTGAGTGCAAGGCGAGTAAATCCGCTCATCAACTGTAATAAATTGAGGAGCGGATTTACTTATATTTTAAGTTTAATTGGCAGATATAAATTCATTTGATTATATCCAAGCCCGGCTTTTATTTCATCATCAACATATATCATATGTCCGGCTTTCAAGCGGCTCGTATCCTCTACAAAGTTTGTAGTTTCAAGCCATTTATCCATCTTTGCCCGGACTTTATTATGGCTCTCACCATCACCGTCAACGCTGACCGTAACAGCATATAGGCCGCCTTCAAATTCGATAATATTATATGGTGCTGTATCAGCTTCCATTACTTCGTCTTTAATTCCCCAAACCCATTCGTACAAGCCGTCTTTCCCCATTAAAAAATCAGAGCAGTTAAAAACAACACTTTTAAAAAGGTGATTGTGCGCTTCCCGCCATTGCCCAAACGCTCCGAATACTTCATCGAACGAAGCAAGCTCCGAAGTCACCGCTCGAAACTTAGGGATTCTGATAATTATTACGTCAGGAACTTTTTTATCAAGTTTTTCTGTCACTTCCAATAATCTGTTTACCTTCGCCGCATGTAGTGGACTTATTGCACTTTGTTTTTATACAACCGCATAATAAGCGTCACGAACGGGTTTCGCAAAGAGGTGAGTATCGCCAGCACGAAAAGGGCGCTGAGGATGGGGATGTAAGCACCCCAGGTCTGTATGATGCTGTCGGTGGCGTTGTAGGTGATGATGAACACCACGATGGTGCACAAAAGGCTGATCACCAACCACAGCGTGCCCCATCGTTTAAAACTGATGAACGCCAGCCGCTTGCAATTGGGACACTCAACCGCGCTGAGCTTTTCAAAAATCCGAAACTCCACCTCTTCGCCGCAGTTAGAACATGTACGTATCACCAAAATCATCCTCTCTGTCAATGGTTTTCTAATAGCACGATCATGTTATCGAAAGATTATTATAGTATTTGTCATGTCCATTACCAAAAGCGCAAAAGCTTACTCCTTAATACAACATATAGGAACTCCTAGAAGGTTTATGTGCCTTTGAGGGGCTTCTTCGCAGACCTTTTCGAAGATCATCTGATATTGCTGCAACCTCACTGGTTGTCCTGCCTGTTTTGCGTGCACTTTTTCGCTTGCGTAAGTTCCCCTTTATTGGCAAACAAACGATCTGGTGTCTACTTAGCGAAATAGAGGCTGACAGCACATTACCCCTTCAGCCCGCCGTAGCTGACTATTCCCGCTATAAGCTCCTTTTGCCTTGTCAAAAACAGCAGCAGCGGCGGAATCATATACAGCGTGGCGGCGGCGAAGGCGACTCCTATCTCGTTCTTATTTATCGACCCAAGATATACGGAAAGCGGGTGCAGGGACGTATCCTGCAGTAGTATCAGCGGTTGCTCCACCATGTTCCAGTAGTCGATGAACACCAAGATGAGCACCGACCAGAGTATGCTCCGGCTCATAGGTAAAAAGATGCGGAAGAATATCTTCCACTCGCCTGCGCCATCCAGCTTTGCCGCCTCCACATAGCTGGAAGAAATTCTTCGCATGTTTTTTGTCAGCAGGTAAACGGAAAAGGGCGAAGCCACGGCGGGCAGCCAAACGGCCCAACGGGTATCCAGTATCCCTGTCCAGTGGGCCACGAGGTAGTTTGGCACCAAGGTCACCTGATAGGGCATGAGCATGAGTATAATATAGACGAAAAACACCAGCTCCCGGCTCCGGCTCCGCCAGCGGGCAAAGCCGTAGGCCGCAAGGGAGGCCACGGCCATCTGAAAAAGAACGATGGGGACCACCAGCACCACGCTGTTCCAGAGCTTCATAAAATAGTCCGGCTTGGCGCGCAGCAGCTCGGAGTATTGAGTAAGATTCAGCCTTTCCGGCAGAAACTTCAGCTCCACCAGCCGGGTGACGTAGTGCTCCTCCTCAAAAATGAGCCCGTAGCTGTCCCTTATCTCCTGACTGTCGAAAAACGAATCCGCCAGGGTGAGCAGAGAAGGCAGCAGGAAAGCCGCCGCCAGCAGCAACACCGCAGCGATAAGAAAAACGCGCCCGACCTTGCCCTTCCCGAACCGCCTTTCCACCTTCATCCCTCCACGTCCTTTCTAAACCGGCTTTCCAGCCAGAACAGAAGGGCAAGGATAGCGGTTATCACGGCACTCATCACTATGGCCGCGCTGGAAAGTTTCTGGTAATCCAGCATTTTGAAGGTGTTGTTCATAAAGTGCTGGAGGGTATACAGGGCGGAATAGGGGTACTGGCCCGAAAGCAGATACACCTCTCGAAATATCCTGAAGCTGTTGAGCAGGGTTATTATGCCTACGAATAAAATGGCCGGGGACAGGTAGCGCAGCTTTATCTGGAAAAAGCGGCGGAAGTACCCGGCCCCGTCCACTTGGGCGGATTCAAGCACCTCATTGGGAACATTGTTGAGGGCGGCTATGAACAAGATCATGTTGTACCCCAGGTTCTTCCACAGGAACATGGCCATAACTATCCAGCGGCTATACCCGGTGTTCAGCCAGTCCACACCGCCAAGCCCCAGCACGCCCAGCCAGGAGTTCACCGCGCCGTTAAAATCGAATGCTACTCTCGTCACCAGAACCACAGATATCACCGGCACCATCAGAGGCGACAGGAATACCGTACGGAAAAAGCCCCGGAAAGGGAGGCGGGACTCCACCAGCAGCGCCAGGACCAGCGAAAGCACTACCCCCAGCGCTACCGCCGCCGTTGAAAATATGGCGGTGTTTTTTGCGGCCAGCAGGAAGGCCGGGTTTTTAAAAAGCTGCCTGTAATTATCCAGAAATACGAAATTGCTGTTTTTGGGGCCGTTCACCACCGAATAGTACATAACCACACCGAAGGGCAACAGGAAAAACACCAGCACCCCCATCGAGCTTGGCAGTAAAAAAGCGGTGCCCGTCAGATTATCTCTGCGTTTGTACTTCATGCTATTGCCTCTCGGCGAAATAAATTTCCAGCTTGCTCTGTATCAGAGCGGCAGTTTCAGCAGCACTTTTGTCGCCGGCAAAAAGGGCGTCGCATTCATCGGCGATGATAGTTATATATGGACTTTCTATAGCGTCCTGATAAACGCTGTCCGATCTCTCGAGGATGTCGTAAAACAGCTCGACCTGGTCGTCTGTAAGACCTACCATCTCTGGCACGCTGTATGTGCGAGTCTCCAGATTAGTCCCTGCTGCGGCTCCTTCCGGGTCCACATATTTTGTCACCGTTGTGGCCGGGCTGCTCACCCTGGCCTGCTCCATCACGCTCTCCATGGCGGAAACAGTTACGGGAAGAAAATCGGTAACGCTCATTTGGCGCTCGTTGCTCAACGCTGCCTTGATGAATTGCCAGGCGGCCTCCTCGTTGCCTGTTCCAGCGAAGATTGCTATGCGCACCGGGGCAGTGATGTGGCAGCCCGTGCCCGTCTGAGAGGGGAAGCCTGTCACGCGTATTTCATTGAAGCTCTCGCTTTGCACAAAGGCCTTGTAATCGTCCATGGTCGAAAAATTAAGGGGGGTTAGCAATACACGCCCCTCGGTGTAGTCGTTCATCTCTGGCTGGAATTCCCGGGCCCTGTCGCTCATCTCTTTCAAGAATTCTAAAAATTCGATGAATTCCGGGCTATTAAACCGGTATTGATTGTTGGGGATGTCCGCAAAGTATGAAAAAAGGTCGCCAATCAAAAAGTTTATCAGCCTGCTTCCCCACTGGTTCATATAAAGCGTCATCTCCGGATACTGCTGACATATGGCGTACAGATCCTCCAGATTCCAGGAATCCACGTCCCCTACCACGCTTTCGTGCTCGCAGCAGGTGGACAGTGCAAAATAGGGACACATCTGATAAAGTTGGCCGCCAGACCACTCCAACGAGCGCAGCACGGAGGGCAGAATATCCTCCCGTGAAATATCCGGGTCCTTGTCCAGCAGGGGATACATGTTCACCAGCAGGCCCTTGTCCGCGTATATATCGTATGTGGTGAGCATAACGCTCATAACGTCCGGCTGCTCTCCCGCCGCGATATCTAGGTTGAGGTGGGTCTCCGCCAGGTCGTCCTGGCCAAAGTAGTTTTTACTCACGGCGTAATACTCCCGGGTTGCCGCGTTGAAATCTGCAATGGTCCGCGTCACGCTCAGATTGCTTTCCATGCGACCCACAGTCAGTATTTTCTTCGTATGTTCCGTCTTGTCGAATTTTAGCAGAGTGGTTTTGCCGTCGTAGCCGCCGACGGCCATGAAATAACTGCCGCCTTGGGCATAAACGGCCATTATCTCGCCCTGGAACGGAAGCCCTGCAGTGTCGAACAGCGGAGTTTCGGCAAGGGTCGCCAGGTCGTAGCCGCATATCTGAACCCCGGCCTCCACCGTGTTGCCCAGGGGGGTGTATTTGGCGTAATAGTAGTCGTATTTATCGTCCCCCTCATAGGTTGCCTGGCCTGGGTTGTAGGCCCCCGGGAGAGGCTCCGTCTTATCGCCCTCCAGTCGGTTCACCTCCGGTACTTCGGCCCTCAGTCTTGATGCGTAGGAGGCTACGCCGCCTCCGCCAAGCGCTACAAGGTTTCCCGTCTCGTAGCCCTCGGCGTTTGGCAGGGTGCTCAAAATTTCCCCGGCGGCGGAAAACACTGCCGTTTCCTTCTTCGTAGCCGCGTAAAGGCGTCCATCCCCATCGCAGGCCAAGTCCACCACATTACCTGAGGCTGAAACGGAGTCCAGCACAGCGCCATTCAGGTCCAGCTTGTCAACGCTGCTCTTTTCCGATATCCACAAGTAGCCCTCCACCGCGGCTAAGTGCTCATAATCCTTGCTCAGATCTACAGTTTTCGCCACACTTTTGTCCTTGAGGGACAGGCTGATCAGCACGCAGCCAGACTTCTGCTTCCCCAGTATATACAAGCTGTCTCCATAGCGGGAGGAATCAAGAAAATCCGCATCCAGGCTTTCTTCGCGCGCCACATCGTAGATGTAATACCCCATGTCATTGCTCTTCCCCTGACCGCAGGAGCACAGGGAAACCAACACAAGGACTACCATCGCAAGACAGAACAGCTTCTTCATGATATACCTCCCCATTGTCACCGCATATAGATAATTATCATCGTTGAATTGGACTATATAAGACTAAGGAATACAATTAAGATGACCATTCTGATTCTTCAATGAATCTCCATTTACACATGAACCAGGAATCGCTTTTATTATTATCAAGATAATTGGTAAATCCAACTATTCTTTGGGTCGTAAAATTGGTTTATTTGATCACTATCCCGGCTCCCGACAGATGTTACCGTTAATCCATTTGCAGAATAGTGCATGAGCTGCGTCGTCGTTGAAGTATGTCATTACTGGATTACCATAGTTATCAAGCGCATGCCAAGTCTGCTTGATAACAATTATATAGTAACACCTTCCGGTCGAATTGTAAATATTTGCGTGGTATAGATTCCCAATATCCGTTATGCGACTGTTCGCAGCCGAAATTAATGTTCTAATTCGTAAAAAAGAAAGCGGCAGTTAAATTGAGGTGGAGCGTTAATGCTCTACTTCTCTTGTAAATGGTAAAATAAACTGCACAGATGCATTTCAAAAAGCCTTGTGCCATAAGCATTTTCAGGGCATAAAACAACAAAACACCGAACTGACACATCGTATCAATTCGGTGTTCCTGATTTGCCGGAGGTTCTTCCATCTCCCGAAGCTCCGCCTCTATCTTTTCAACTTCCATGCGGATAACTTCGGCATCTCTTGCAGCCTTGTCAGCGTCATAATAC
>Ga0209723_1005847_pt1 | contig 12312 bp, 6 predicted proteins | sample BiotimSIPDNA_2_FD_185750 | JGI IMG/M metagenome (GOLD analysis project Ga0209723, IMG submission 185750) | Anaerobic biogas reactor microbial communites from Washington, USA - Biogas_R2 time_0 SIP DNA (SPAdes) (version 2) | ecosystem: Engineered > Bioreactor > Anaerobic > Unclassified | place... | reverse complement strand
AGCAAGATTTGATCGATTTGGATTCCGTCTTCACTAGGCAGCAACTTGATGGTGTGCGTTCCTTTGTCGAGCCGATGGTATCCAGCCCTGACCCAATGCCATGCGTTGTACGTTCCATCGTTTCCCGCCAAGTAAGGGTTTTGTCCATCGACGGAGACAAAAATCGAGTTTCCGCATCCGTCTTGCCATCTCACCTTCAGCCACAGCGCCAATTCCTTGGCTTCATTCAACTCGAAGTCATACTCAAGCCCCACGTTACGCAGGGATTCATCGCTCTCCAGGATCTTGTCCGGTATGGAAATCCACCCGTTTTCCAGTTGGAATGGCCGTATCGCCGCAACCGATTCCGCTTCCATAATCAGCACAAAGTCCGCCTCCGCTTGAGTTTCAGCGGGTTCGGATGGTTCGCGCAACAAGCCGCTTGCGCAAATTGCAGGCAACAATAGGAGCATGAGTCCAAGCAAGCAGACGGGAATCAATCGCCAACCAACGCCCTTCCTAGACTCGCTGCCCGAAAGCCATGTCCCCAACACCAGTGACACCAGCAATCCCGATCCCTTCGCCAGCATCGGAGTAAATATCATCCCAAGGATCAACAGCAAGACCGACCAGCGAATCGATCGGGTCTTTACATCGACGCCAAGCACAAGCATCGCCAGCAGCAGCAAGATCGCCGCCGGCAAGCCATACTCGACTCCCAGGACTTGCCAGCCATTCTGGGAATAAATCTCGACCTTCGTCTCGCTGGGGCGATTGAACGTCCCCCGAATCTCCGCCTGCCCAACGGTGGACTGGTAACTTCCAGGTCCCGTACCTAACCAGGGCTTCGCCCCCATCGCGCGCCAAGCACAGACCCACTCTTGCGCCCAACGACGCAACGGGCGTTCCTCAGTCGTGCTCGAAACAACCCCGTGGTCATGAACCGTAACACTATCCAATAAGGCATCACGACGAATCGGACTCGCCAATAAAACCACAAGGGCAAACGCTAAAAACGGAGCTGTCTGCAATTGGCGCTCGCGAATCACAAATTCATTCTTGTAGCGAGTCATCAGCGAGCCAAGCCCCAGGAAAATCCCTGACATTCCACTGACCGTCGCCCCATATGCCATCAACGCCACATTGCCCCAGGGCGCCGTTACCCACGGCAACGGCATCATGTCGCGAGCCATCAACAACGAACTCGCCACAGCAAGCCCAACCCCAAAACCCGTGCGGGATCCCAACAATCCGCCGGAAGGACCGCCTAGGCTCAAGGCTCCTTGAACCAACCCAACAGCCAAATTCGCCATGAACCCGACTGCCAAACCTTTTAGAAGACGCTCGCGAGATCTCCCTAAACTCCAAATCACCAAAGGACCAAGAGCCAAGTACCAAACCAGCTGGCAGCCCTTCAATAGACCAAAACCCACACGGGCAGAAACACCGCAAGCCAAAAGCGAAAAACACAGGCTTAAACTCAACAAAATAAATGGAAGCGAGGCTACGACCGACAGCAATTCGCGGCGACGACGATATCCCTCCGCAACAGCATACGGCAACAGGCACGCCAAAAACAAATCGCCTACAACAGCAGGCAAGTTCCCGACTCCTAACCAAACCAGGCAGGAAAACCCAAATAAATACATCAAGACCGCACACATAATCTATGGATCAACGCTTTTTCTCGTCCACACGTAGTAACGTCCCACCTTTTGGTATTCGTATTCCGCATCCAGGATCTCTCGGATCCCGGGATTTGACAACAGCAACGAGACATTGGCGACCAGTGACACCAGCGGCGATGCTGCGACCACAGGCGGTTTCCTGTCACGCAACGCAGCTTGCATATCTTCGGCTCGCGAGAGGATTTCGGGACCGTCATTGACCAGCTCGAAGTCATCAAGATAGAACAGGACTTCATGTGGTGCGATCGCCTGTTCGGGCTTGTCCGTGGCTTTTGCCAGGATTTTAGCGACTTGCTTCGTCTCACCCCGATCGCCATACACATATCCCGTGCAATAGCCGCATGTTGTCTGCCAAAGCGAAAATCCCGCATTGAGCGAGATCGCCGCCAAGCAAAGTGCCGTCGCTAACGTAATCCTCTTTCGCAGCACTAGCCACAGAGCGAACAGCGCCACAGCCAGCCAAACCAGCGCACATCGCACCGCCATGCCAAGCAAAACCCCTTTGATCCCTTCGCCCTGACATGCCAAATCACGTACTTCCACACGCACGACTTCAAGTGGATCACCTAATCCAAAACATCCCGCCAAAATACATAACACGATAAAACAACAGACCGCAACGCGATCCTTCACGCGATCGTGCCACGAAAAATCAGGAGGATTCACCATGGAAACAAAGGCGCACAACAACGGAATCCCGCTGATCTGGTACTTGGGAAAGCCAAACAACGAACCGCCTACAAGCGAATAACCCAAAAGCAACCACACCGAACATAATCCGTACAAACTCCCAGGAGCCAAGTAGCCAGCGCGCCGATATCGATTTACAACTAAAACAAATGACTGCAATAGCCAGCACAACAGAAACGGATTCATCCCCCAGAAAACCAAATATAATACGCTTTGTGCAATGCGCCCCACCCCGGATGATCGCTCGCCGACCGTCGTTTCCGCAAACGATCCGCACAAGTAGTTGAATACGCCGTGCCAACGCACTCCCGTCAACAGTCCATACAAACTCCAAGTGGCCAAGAACAGCAAAAAGCCAACCAGCAAAGCGACGGCGGGCTTGATCACGTCATGCTTGTTTCCAACACGCAACCACGAGTACAGAAGCAAAACCGGTATCAGTACCAATGGAGTCGTTGGACGGCACCAAAGAGACAGACCAAACAACAACGATATCCAATACCAACTCAACTTTCCGGAACATGCACGATCAAATGCCCAACACAACAGCAAAACCAATAACGGCAACATCGCCTGGTCAATCTCAATCGTCACCGATGCCTGAAGCACAGCGGGCATCGTCAGGCACAAAGCACAGGCTATCAACGCGTCGCGCCGCCCAAAACTCAGCCGCCAAAGCGAAAACAGGCAGCCAAGCCAACATAAAATCCCCGTCAATTGTACGACCCAAGGGCTGAAAACACCCACTAATTCGCTGACGCCCCAACAGGCCAGCGGGTACAAATGTGGAGAAAAAACAATCAAATCCTCAGGGTGCGAATACCCGTCAAAAAATAAGATTCGCGCGATTTTGTAGTAGTGCGAGATCTCGTCTTGTCCCAAGGGAAAGCCCATTCGGCACACTGCCAGCAGGACAAACAAGGCAAGCGCGACCAACACCCCGCATCTTGTCTCCTTATGTTGAGCGCTTCCGTTTTCCATCCATCACTACTCGCTATGCGTACTTAACCCACGGTCACATCCTGCTCAAGAACCTTGAAAATCCGTCCCAATTCACTGATCAACTCCTCGATGCTGGCTAAAGCCTGTTCAGTCACCTCGTCGCCAGGCAGGCATTCCATAATCAAAGCTGCTTGTTCCGATTGACGAGTCAAGCCAATAGAGGACAACTGCCCTTTCATGCGATGCAAGATAGCTTTCGTATCAGGCACATTCCCCTTTTTCGCATAGATCCTGAGATTGTCCAGAAGCGGTCTCCAGTCTGAGACCGTCTGCGCCAGCGTCATCTTGATCTCGCCCAGCGAGATTTGATACTGTTCCCTCATGAAGTCGTGCATGTGTCTGACGGTCGCCTCGTCATCATCTTCAATGACGTCATTTTCAGGCAGCGTTTCCCGTTCCGGTTCCAGAAGCAAGGCATCTGCGATGCACATGAGGAGTTGATTCCGTTCGAAAGGCTTTGCGATGAACCCAGTTGCTCCGGCAGCAAGTGCTCGTTCAACGTCTTCCGGGAAAGCTGAAGCCGTGAGTGCGACGATTCCCGTCATCCCGCTAGTCGGCAGCTTTCTGATTTCTCTGATCGCTGTATATCCGTCCATCACGGGCATTTGGATATCCATGAAGATCACGTCGAATTTTTGTTTCAGGCATAGTTCTACGGCTTCTGCCCCATTATTAGCGGTACGGTATGGCAATCCTACGCTTTGGCAGACAGTTTCGAGGAGGAAGAGATTCGTCGGCGTATCATCAACAAGAAGCGCCCAATGTTTTTTGAGTTCTTGTCTTGGGAGATTGATCTTGAAGCTTCCTGGCAACCTGACTTGTTCTTCGGCTCTTGCCCTGCACATTGTGAGCATGAAATAGAATCTTGAGCCTTCTCCCAGCCGGCTCCAGACTTCCAATTTACCTCCCATGAGTTTGACGAGGCTGCTTGAGATGCACAATCCCAGTCCTGTTCCTCCATACTTCCTGCTGACGCTGCTATCTGCCTGCGTAAAGGGCTGGAACAGGTTGGGCAGCTTTTCCTGTGCGATTCCGATTCCTGTATCCTTCACCGCGATATCAACCACAACTTGGTTGTCATCCGCATTACCGGTTTGAATTTCCAGGCAGACCTCGCCGCGATTCGTGAATTTCACGGCATTTCCCAGGAGATTATCCAGGACCTGCCTAAGCCTGTTTGGATCTCCGCGCACGATAACCGCCTCGTGTCCGGGAAACACCAGGTTCATTTTCAAACCCTTCGCCTTGGCCAGCTGTGACGCCAATGCAATCCTGTCCTCTGCCAATGCACGCAAGTCAAAGGCGACAATCTCAAGCTCCATCGCACCAGCGTTGATCTTCGAATAATCCAAGATCTCACTGATGACATGCAACAAGCTACGGGCACTAGATTCAATGATTTTCAAATACTGCTTCTGCTGCGCATTCAACTGAGTCTCGCCCAAATTGCTCAAAAAGCCGATGATTCCGTTCAAGGGTGTCCGAATCTCGTGGCTCATCTCTGCCAAAAATGCCCCTTCGCCTTCAGAACGCTCCTTGCGCTGGGCGTGCAATCGAGTCAAGTGCTTCTCAACATCACCAAGATCCGCCAAAGGATGAAACCCCGCAGAATCGTCTCCTCCAGACCATACCGCAAGCTGGCAACTGATCTGATTCAGCTTCCGATGGTAGTCAAGCCAATAGACCAAACACCCAAAACAACCAACCAGCACGAAGCCAAGAATCCACCCCAGCGAAAAAACCTTCACATACAACGCACCACGCTCCCCCTCCCATTCGCACATCCGAGACAAACTTTGCCATAAACTCGAATAACCAGCGTAACGCTCCAAATCCTGAGAACGAAATGCCGACTTCCCTTGCTCGGACAAACGCGAAATCTCATCGCGCAATTCAGATAAGTCAGAACGATGAAACTGAACCGACGGTCCAACCTTATCCAACATGCGACCCAACTCGTCAAGAGTGTCAACCAAACCCAACATGTCACGCTGAATCGTCTGGCGATCACGAAGCTGATCCAATGCCAAAACCTGAGCCTGGAACTCAACGATTAAACCGCGAATCTGACCGGATACCGACGACAATCGAAGGCCGTGACGAATCCCAAACAACGAAATGATTGAAATCATCACGCACACGACACACATCAATAGTAACTTGTGGGGAAGCTTCATCGTCCTAGAATCCTCCAGTTTGATACCCACTCACAAATGCCATGATGCAAAATGAACAGCCAGGAAACTATTTCGCCTTGCATGAAAAAAGCCTGCGAAAACGGTCTTTTCTTTCCGCTTTCCGCAGGCTCGTCATTCAACTGGTCATTCTGCCTGGATCAGAAGCAGAAATTGACGATCGGGAAGAATGGAACAATCGATTCACGAATGATGTTCACCAATCCAACCTGGAAACCAATCATGAAATGTGTGTAGTTGATCAAGCCGATTTGAACGCCGTTCATCTCAGTCGTCGAATTGATAATGCCAATCTGAAGACCGCTTCCGACCTCGTCGGTCGAATTCATCAACACACCGATCTGGAGACCGCGGCTTTCGCCGGAAAGATTGAGCAATCCAACCTGGAAGCCACTAAAGCGTTCGTGGGCGCAGTTCACAAGGTTGATCTGCAACGCGGACGTATTGTTACTCGTCGAAGCTATACCTAAATCCACACCGACGATTGTTTCGTTTCCGCCGTAGGGAAGATTCAACTTCAAGCCAGAGACATCGATTTCTGGTGGAACGACCTGCAAGGACGGAGGCCAAATTGCAATCTGCAGCGGCGTCGTGTCATATGCCATACAAGCTGTACCTACACCCATCAACAAGCTAATCAGCAACAAAGCTCTTCTCATTCCTAATCTCCATTGATTAATGAATACAATAACTCGAACGAACAAATATAGAATCTTAAAAATAACGTATATTGTAAAATTTGCCAATCGGCTAATGGAAAAAATCGGCGTTCCTGTACATTTTTTAGGGCATTCTGTTGCCGAAAATCGTACACATGCTTAGGAGCCGTTCACCGCGACAAGACCCTATAGCCCCCAGTCCCAATCAAAAACCTGATTGAAGGGAGGCGCTAATATCTTTTCGTGCCTTTTAGCCCACATCAACCCATTGACGCGTCGCGATGGACTGCCGCACCTGCTCCATTAGTTTCTGGATAAGAATTCCCTGATCCAATCCTGGGCACGCAGGTTTTCCGGCGTGAACGCATTGCAGGAAATTGAACAGGCACTGCATGTGACCACGGATCCAACCGATCGTGAACTTAGGACCCGGGAAGCCGGCTGGCTTGTCATAGCGCTGACCCGTGTCAATCTTCGTCCAGCCTCGGCGACCGCCAATCGGCTTGTCAGGCACGCTCAAATCGTAAAATTCAAGGTTGTTGGGTGACATTCCATTGAAGCGCAACGCTCCCTTCGATCCGTGGATTTCGACTCGAACCTCGTCTTCCGTGCCGGTTGCAATCTTCGAGGCGCTCACTGTGCCATATGCACCAGAACGCAAACGGACCAAAACTTGCATGTTGTCCTCGGCTTCAACAGGAACCATCACGCCGGGATCGTCAGCAGACGGGCGATGGGCATACGCAATGTGGGACGTGCCCAGGACAGAGGCAAACGGCCCTATCAAAAACTCCGTCAAATCCAGGATGTGGCTTCCCAGATCCGCTATGACGCCGCCGCCGGCTTCTTTTGAAAGCTTCCACTTCAACGGCGCCTTCGGATCGGCACTACCCGAGTGCAAATAAGCTGTCCGGAACTCCAAAATCTCGCCAATCGCACCCTCGTCAATCAATTGGCGTGCCCGCAACGCCGTCGGGTAAAACCGATTTTGCAAGGTCATTTGCGCAATTCCCTTGTAGTTTGGCAGTGCCTGCTCGATCTGGATTGCCTCTTCCAGGGTCGCTGTCAACGGCTTGTCGCAATAAATATGCTTTTGATGTGCCATTGCCGAGAGCAGCGCCTGGCAATGCTGGTCGTTCGGGGTGCAAATATCGACGATATCAATATCTGGATTTTCGGTGATTTCGCGGAAATCGGTTGTGATTTTGATATCATCCCCCATTTTTGCCGCATTTTTCCTTGCGCTTTCCTCATGTGCCGCGCAGACCATTGATATTCGCGAACGGAAATCGGATTGGTCAAAGAACAACGGGATATTCATGTGACCATACGCATGTACTTTCCCGATGAAACCGCATCCGATCAAGCCAACTTTGTACGTTTTCATTTCACAATCTCTTTATTTCAGTTTCCGTCCAGCCAGGTATGCCTCTTCCCAAGCGGGATTCTGCTTCACAGCGCCCTTCTCGTACGTATTTCCGCTCACAACCATCCCCAATTCCTTCGAACCTTCATAGCATGCCAAAAATCCACGCAATCCCTCGACTGTACCTGCCAGGCTCTCTTCGGACTTCTTGTCGCCCAATGTAATCAAAAAGAAGAACCTCTTGTTTTTCATGTTCGGATAGATGGCGAATGTGCGGTCGATCAATGCCTTCAACTGGGCGCTCATCCCATAGAAATACACTGGGGTGGCAAGCACAATCAGATCAGCTTCCATCATTGCATCCAAGATTTCTGCGACATCGTCGTTCTGAACGCATTTTCCATTTTTCTTGCAATCATAACATGCAGTGCAGAATCCTATTGCCTTGCCTGCAAGCTGAATCTTCTTGACCTGGTGCCCTGATTCAAATGCGCCTTTCCCGAACTGGTCGCAAAGCAAATCCGAATTGCCGCCCTTTCGCGGACTTGAGGAAATCATCAGTATGTTCATTTCAATACCTCCTTTTGAAACATTGCCTTAGGAGTCGTTCCGTGGCACCCAACGTCTTTTCCGTACGCTTTCAGGACGTTTCCTATCAGACTTGAAGTGAATTCCATCCAATGGGAGCGTTTCTCGTACTGCTTCCCTGAATGCCTTTGTGTTCGCAACCGTCAATTCGTCGCTGCCGGTGAATACCACGGATCCGCATGAGCAGGTCAAGCAAAATACCAACGGGCACTCGCCGCGATGCTCCGATATCAAACGCTTCAACGATTCCAAGTCCGCGTCACACAAGCTCTGCTCGTGAAGACGCAAGTGAATCGAACTCGTGAACAAATCAGGAGCAACATCCAACGGAATCAAACGCTGACCAAACAGCTTCATTGGCTCATCTTCGTCTCGACGGGATATCTCGCCTTCAACAAACACAGCAGTCGATTCGGTAAAAACATTTGGATACTCCTGCAAAATCCGCTGGTACGCCTCGTTGAAAACAAGGCATTCCATTGTCGTCTCACGAGTCTCCAAGGTCAAGATCACCCAAGGCTTGCCGTCATTCTTTGATACCTTTGGAGTTACATTCGCCAAATATGCGCCGACACGTACCATCGTGCCACTGGGCAAGTCATTCAGTTCCGACAAGTCGTCGGACTGGAACGTGTCAATCATCTTCTGGTATTCCCCGATCGGATGTCCGCTCACGTAGAATCCCAACAATTCCTTTTCGTAGTCCAGCTTTTCCTTCAGCGGCCACTCCGGAATATCGGGCACTTGGGTTTTGGTGGCGAGTTGATCCTCTGGCTCCAGCAAATCGAACAGTGACCGCTGACCGGATTTCTTGTCCTTCAAGGATTGCTGCGCCTGAGCCAGCGCGTCATCAGCCATCGCCAGCAACTGGGATCGCTTCAAGCCAAAGCAATCCATCGCCCCTGCCTTGATCAGATTTTCCATCAAGCGCTTGCCATTGCCCTCGACACGCTCGCAAAAATCGTTGATGTCCTTGAATGGACCATCCTTCTTGCGAGCCTCGATGATTCCATTGACGACTTGCTGCCCAACGCCGTGGATTGCAGCCAAGCCAAAGAAAATCTTGTCGTCCGAAACCGAGAACCCGACGTCACACACATTCACATCCGGCGGCAATATGTTGATCCCCATTTGACGGCATTCCTTCAGGAAGAACGACATCTTTTCCGCGTTTCCAAGTTCGCTTGTCAGGACCGCCGCCATGAATTCCGCAGGGAAGTTCGCCTTCAAATATGCCGTTCGATACGACAACAACCCGTACGCAGCACTGTGGGATTTGTTGAACCCGTATCCGGCAAAGACCTTGATCTTCTCCCAGATGCTGTCCAGCGTCTTCTTGTCATTCCCATTCGCTACGCCACCTTCGATGAACTTTTCATACATGCTCTCCATTATCTTGATCTGCTTCTTTCCGATAGCCCGGCGAAGAATGTCAGCCTGGCCAAGCGTGAATCCTGCCACGGCCTGGACGACCTGCATGATCTGTTCCTGGTAAAGCATGATGCCAAAGGTCTCGGACAGCAGCGATTCCATCACGGGCACATCGTAGTCGCAAGGCTCGCGCCCCGCCTTCCGGTCGATGAAGGTCTGCATGAACTGCATCGGACCAGGACGATACAACGCGATCAGCGCAATGATGTGCTCCAGCCTCTCGACTCCGAACCTCCTGCATAGATCCTGCATCCCGGACGATTCCAGCTGGAACACGGCCACTGTTGCTCCCCGGTTCAACAGCGCATATGTTTTCGGATCGTCATTTGGGATTTCAGCGCTCTTCAGCTTGATTCCCTTGGAGGTTTCGATCAAATCCAAGGTATCCTGGATGATCGTCAACGTACGCAAACCCAAGAAGTCCATTTTCAGCAGCCCAAGCTGTTCGCAAGGTATCGCAGGAAATTGGGTGATTGGCTCATCGCTCGCGCCCTTTGAGATCGGGGCGATTTCTGCCACGGGCATGTCGCAAATGATCACGCCTGCGGCGTGGATTGACATGTTCCTGTTCAACCCCTCCAGGATCTGAGCGAACTTCCACAGTTCTTGATATGCTGGTTCGTTATCGACGATGCTCCGCAATTCCTCGCTATCCTCGTATGCCTTCGCCAGCGTCATCTTTGGATCCGCCGCTATCAGCTTCGTCAAGCGGTTTCCTTCATCGAAACTCAACCCCAAGGCACGAGCAACGTCCTTGATCACGGCCTTTGCTTTCAATGTCCCGAATGTTCCAATCTGGACAACGTTCGGCGTACCGTACTTTTCACGAACATATTCGATAACCTTGTAGCGACGACGTTCGCATAGGTCAATGTCAAAGTCAGGAGGACTGACGCGATCGGGATTCAAAAAACGCTCGAACAGCAAGTTGTACCGCAACGGCTCGATGTCCGTAATGTGAAGCAAGTAGGCGACAATCGAACCTGCGCCGGATCCACGGCCGGGTCCCACGGGAACGCCAATGCGATGAGCGTAGTTCAAAAAATCCCAAACAACAAGGAAATAGCTGATGAAGTTCGTACGCTTGATCACGTCAATCTCGAAATTCATCCGGTCGATCACGGCTTGTTGTTCCGGGGTAAACGATTCTGCCTTGTAGTCAATGCCATATCGTTCCAGAAGTGCTTCGTTGCACAACAGCCTCAGGTATTCCTCGCGGTCGCCGCCGCCTGGAACTGGATACTCGGGATAGTGGTTTGCGGGGGGCTTGTCGTCAACGGTCGGCAAATGGACATCGCAGCGCATGGCGATATCGACGGTATTCGAGATTGCCTCCGGCAGTTCCGGGAAGAGCGCCGCCATTTCGTCGGAATCCTTAAAATAGTACCCTTCTCCCTCGAACCTCATCCTGTTCGGATCCTTCATTGTCTTCTGGGTACCGATGCACAAAAAGACCTCATGCGCCTCCTTGTGTTCGCGGAGCAGGTAGTGCGAGTCGTTGGTTACCACCAATGGTAGCCCCTTGCGTTTCGCCTGCTCGATCAAGAACTTCGATGCAGTTTCCTCCTCGGGAATCCCATGTCGCTGCAGTTCGATATAAAATCTATTTTCCCCGAAGATGCTTGCGTACTCGTCAATAGCTTCGATTGCGCCACGTTCGTCGCCATCCAGGAATCTTCTTGGGATTTCGCCGGAGATGCAGGCGCTCAGGCAAATAATTCCCTCGTTGTACTGTCGAAGCAAGTCCTTGTCGATTCTTGGGTGGTAGTAGTATCCACGTAGCCAGGCTTCTTCATTGAGATGGCACAGGTTTTGGTATCCCTTGTAGTTCTCTGCCAAGCAGATCAAGTGGAATCCTTGGTGATGGCGCTGGGTCGCTTCCTTCTGCAAATACGACCCTGGGGCGACGTAAAACTCGCAACCGATGATCGGGCGAATGCCATAGCTCTTGGCTAGGGTCGAAAGCTCAAAGGCGGCGCTCATATTCCCATGGTCGGTAATAGCCAAGGCAGGCATCCCAAACTCTTTTGCCTTTTCAAGCAATCCACTGACCTTTGCGGTCCCATCCAGCAAGCTATAGTCGCTATGTACGTGCAAATGAACAAACGGTACAGGCATCCGAACTTTCCTCCTGACAGGCTCTTCCTCCTGGTGTCCAATGAATTCCGATTCGTCCGAAGAACAAACCTGACAGGACGCCACTAAACCTAAAAAAAGCAATTGACGCCTTTTGATTGTAGTGCCTTTACAAGGCACGGTCTCCAGGCGGTTTTCCCTCCCCAGGCTAAAGCCTGGGGTTAAGCATCGTTAAGCGCTTACAGCGCAATGTATTATGCAAATCCTTCTGACAAGTCCGAATATGATCCGTGTCTGGTCCATGTCCCGCCCGGGTGGATTGCGGACGGTCGGTTCGCGCCAAAGACTTTGCGCCGTAGGCGCCCGACCATGCTTAACCCCGGGCTTCAGCCCGGGGGATAGGATGCCCCCATGCAGGGCGCCTTGTAAAGGCGCAACAGAAGACCGACGCACTTCAATTCACCAGCATGGTGAACGGAACGAACTTTATAACTATTTGAAAATCAATCTATTAGAACTGAAAATCTAGTTTCAACTGCTTTATTTAGGCTAAACGCTTTCGTTTCTTCTAACATAACCCACAAATTTCCCCTTTGCAATCAATGAAACGAAAACGTCAAGGGCATCGAGAATTCGTA
>Ga0209723_1005842_pt1 | contig 12320 bp, 13 predicted proteins | sample BiotimSIPDNA_2_FD_185750 | JGI IMG/M metagenome (GOLD analysis project Ga0209723, IMG submission 185750) | Anaerobic biogas reactor microbial communites from Washington, USA - Biogas_R2 time_0 SIP DNA (SPAdes) (version 2) | ecosystem: Engineered > Bioreactor > Anaerobic > Unclassified | place... | reverse complement strand
GGGCTTAGGTTGAGTGGACAGATTTACTTTCATTTTATGAAACCCAGTATTTTCAAGGCTTTCCGAGCTTTACTTTCTAGACATCAAGACAACTGTCTCCACATGTGATAGGTAGGTGTTCGCGGAAACAAGTCCAAAATGCAATGAAAACGCTTGATTTTACAGGCGTTTTACGCATTCATCAGAAGTGCCGACGTCCAATCTGTTAACTCACATAAGTAGGCTATTCTGCAATTTCCTAACCAGCGTCACATCAGCAGGGAGCCAATTAACATTGAACAATTCATTTTTATTAAGCCATCTTGCAGATTCTGCTTCCTTAAGAATAATCTCTCCATCTATCACAACACACCAAAAGCAATACATACTTAAATGAAAATCAGAATAATCATACTCGATGGTCTCAATCAGTTCACTGACCTCGATTTTTACGGCGAGTTCCTCTTGGATTTCTCTTATTAGTGCTTGTTGCGGTATTTCTCCAGCTTCAATCTTACCTCCAGGAAATTCCCATTGTCCTTTAAACTCGCCACAACCTCTGGCGGTAGCAAAAATCTTTGTAGGGTTTTCCAAAGAATCGCAAATGACTGCAGCTACCACTTTTATTGTTTTCATCACATTATTCCTCAGCTAAAAAGTCAGATATGTAGTTAATTTCAGAAAGATAGCTATTATTTATTACGGAAGCCTCAACAAATATCTTTGCAAGCTCACGATTAATCTCAAACAGGTATCCCATATTTCCGTTTCCATCCTTATCAAACGGAGAATATTTCACCTGGCATAATCTAATAATATCATCTTTAAACATTGATGTTTTTACAGGATTCCTAATTTCTATGTAATCACAATCAACTCTACGGCCGTCACGCTCCCATAGCCCTTCAACTGTTAATTCGTTTGGTTGAACACATTCATAACAAGGCGCCTTTGCAGTACTAATTGCTTTTACATATCCATCATAGCCATGTAGGATTATATCACCCTTGCGAACATCAAGAAGGCGTGTCCAGTGATGAGGCATAGTTCCTGCTTTATTTGAAATAGGTGCCCATATATACCCGCCACTAAACTCTTTGTCAAAGGTGTTCCCTTGGAAAACAAAGAATGTCATACGCTTACCTTCAATACGCTGAGAACGAGCAACTGGCTTCGGAATATATCCTGTTTTATGTGATACTGCAGCACCCTTTACTACTTCCGCAGCGATTTTTCTTTCTTCCTCAACTTTGCGAGCTGCTAGTTCTGCCTGACGTCTTTCTTCCTCAGCCTTTTTTACAGTCTTGATTTCGTCCATAATTGAAGCCTGTACTGACGCATCATCAGCCACTATGAACTTTTCAAAGGAGTCTGGGTATAGAAACTTCGATTCTTTCGCCGCAAATTTGATAGTCAAATAATTACCTGAAACCTCTGTTATAACACCTTGACCAAAGGCTTTATGTTTTACTTTTATATTTAATAAATCTACACCATTCATTATAATCTTCCACCTTATAACATGTAAATTTCTATTGTTTCCTTTGCTTCGAACTGTATTTTTTGCTGCTACGATGAGTGCCGTCATCGTCCGCCACGACGTTACTCCTTTTGAATCTTTCTTCTTGAACGGCCCTGAACTCGCTCTCCGTTATAATAGGCGGATGACATTCTTTCATCTGAAATTCATATTGCTGTGTTGCGGAATCTAAAAGTGTAACTGTACCTGTGTATTTCTCATTTTCGAGCATCTTCTCTATAGAACGCTTGCTCCATGTTTCTTTACCAGTAGGAGAAGGGACGCCTGCTACTGACAGTTTCTTGATGATACCAAGCACGCTGGCACCATCAAGATACCAGCGGAATATATCCCGTACAACCTTGGCCTGTCCATCATCAATTATTAGCTCGCCATCTTTGTTCTTTTTGTAACCATACAACTTTCTTTTGTAGAGTCCAGAAGTTCCGTTTGCTGCTCTCATAGCAAGTCCCATGCGGATATTTTCACTTCGACTCTCATTTTCAGCCTGGGCAAAGGATTCCATCACCGAAATCATAAGATTGCTGTCAATTTCATCGGTATCCAGGTTTTCTTCCTCAAATATTATTCTGACACCGGCTGCCTTTAACCGATTGATTGCTGATAAGGTTTCAACCGTATCTCTGCCAAATCTGCTGATGCTTTTTGTGAGGACAACGGAGATATTGTGAGCTTCACATTCTCGAAGCAGTCGTTCAAATTCCCGACGAGGTATTTCTCCCTTCGCTGAAGCGATATCGATAAAAACATCTGTCAGTCTCCACTGACTGACATTCGCAACCGCTCTTGTCAAAGCGGAAATCTGTGCTGCAAGGCTATAAAGCTGTTCTCTTTCGTTTGTACTGACCCTGCAGTAAATTCCGACTTTCTTTTCTAAACGGTCATTCTTTACCGGGATATACCAGATTTTTGAATCCACAAGCTCACCTCCTGTTTTAATATAGCCTAATTATATCACGTTTTATCGCCAATGATAAGTAGGCAATTATTGCTCATTAAATGCGTGAAATTACAACATATTGTGTCCGCGTAATCTCTTTCAGCTACATATTGCGCGTTATCAATACTACGCACTCAACGTGGCTCGAGTTGCCATTATTGATGTCTGTGTTCATGGAAACAGGTCAACCGTTTTTAGTGTTTTTATCGGTATATGGAAACATGTCAACGGCTTTAGGGTTCACGGAAACATATCAATAAAACCATATACACCATCTATACTTCTAAAACAATACTCAATAATTACATATCGTCAGGTGTTTCTCCTTCATTTCTTAAACACATTGTTTGAAAATTCAGCTCTGAATCCCATATAATAATCTTCCTTATTTGCTCTTTTGTCATTCCCATATGGAAAAACATTATCATTATTATTAGTGCCTTAAGTACATTAATGGTATCGAACATCTGATTGAAATTTAATACATTTTCTTTCTTTGCCTTATAATGAGAATAATAATTACGTGTTGATACAATACTTCTGAAAAATTTTAAAACTATATCTTGTTCATCGTATTCAACTGCAAAAGTACTATTTTTGTTTTCCCGTTTAATGATTTTTTCTGCATTCTTAGCTATTATACTAAAATACTCCCCATCTAATTGCTTTAATCTTTCAGCAAGACCAACTTTCTCTAGAAAACCAGATGCAATCCAAGATGCGACTGTCTTTGCATGCTTAGAATTAAATTTCCATTCCGCCTTTTCAAAAATTGGGGTGAACAATGCTTTTCCCTCATCAGTGTAAATCATTTCTTTAATATCATTTTCTATATTACTTGCAATATACTCCTCATCAGTAATTCTTAAATGATATCCCTCCAATATCCTAACATATAAGATTAGTAAATCTTCGGCATAAATGTCTTTTTTGGTATTCCCCAAGAAGAACATTCTACGAATTAGCTCAAACTTATCATTATTATAGAAGTCATACCAATTCTCAAAATAAAATTGGACGTTTTCGTGGACCTTGCTAACTTTCGTTCTTATTCTATCCATAATACCCTGTGTCTTCAAATTATATGAGAAATCCTCATTTATGTACAACCAGCTCTTTAATGACTGTCCTTGTATATCGAGCCTAATATCCATTGCATCCGACACATGTCCTATCATTAATCCAAAGAATTGCATTATCCCCATTATATCGTTATGAACCTGATAAACTTCATAAGGTTCTTCATAGGATATACGGATTCTGGGTTGGTTTTTAATGATAAATGTTGTTCTTTCATCAACGTTTCCATCAAACAAAGAACTGCTTGATTCAAAATATATTTCTATACGGGGATTTTCTTCTTTTAGTATAATCTTTTGTAATTTCAATTCTGCTACAATTAACTCTTCATTTTTTGTTGCACCCCAATCAACAGTCCTTCCCCCAATCCAATCTATTAACTCCGGAATAACAAATGAGCATGCTGTAATTCCATCAATCTTCAATCCTTTTTCATATTTGTAATTCTGAAGTAAAACATAAGTTGTTTTGTAACTTACTACATATTCCAGCGTTCTATGTTTTCCATGCGTACAAGTTCCTTTTGTAAATACCTTATAGCTATGGTCATTATCACTACCTACAAATGCACATGAGAAGACTTCACCATTATCACGACGGTAAAATTCAATATGATTACCATCTATAATCAATTCAGCCACTGCTGGACTATCGTCACTTTCTTTTCTCCATAACCCGATATGTCTCTCCATATATAACCCTCATCAATTTATTGAATCTATCTTTTCATCTGTCTAATGATCATTTTTGATTTTCTCAGCATACTCTAAGATATAAAATTGTTCCATTTCCCTACATCGTCGACCTCCTTATTAAACATTGAGTGATGAACTGCCATCTTTATAAAATCATCTTTGTGCGTCCTAATCGTTATCTCGTCATGATAGAATCTACCGGAACATATTAACCAGATAATTTTATCAATCTTATATGGAGTTATAAACTCATCTATTTCCTTACAATCATCTGACATTTTAACAATAGCTTCAAAAACCGAAATCGGATTTTTCTCCGACAATCCCAGCCCGTTAAATACATCTATCAAATGTACATCAGGCTTAGGGTAGTTGACATATCCTAACTCTTTTAAGCAATCACAAGCCAATGTGAATCCAATACCACTAATTTTAGTAGAAATAAGCAAAGGGAGAGCCATTCTCGTTGGCAAATTGTAGTCAAACTGATTAACAAAGGTTTTAAAATCGTCTAAATTTTCAAAGTTAGACATAAACTTAGCCGCGTCAATGATTGACGTACTCCATTTATACCAGCTATTACGTTTACTATCCTTACTGGTAACGTTGAATTCCTTTCTAAATGCCTGATACAAGTCCTCGATAGTATATGTAGCAATTTCATTAAAGTTATATTCAAATAAGATTGTCTTAATCTGCTCTTTACGTTCTGTAAATTTTATTACATTTGGCATACTCTGATAATTCTGTGCAGATTGAATTAGTTGTTCATATACATCAATTAATAAACTAAAATCCCTTCTATCACCAACAAAGTACTTCTGTAGATCATCGGAATTTAATCCATCAGGTAAAATGTCGAGAAGATAGTTGCAAGCTAAACGATATACTACCTGATTCTTTTCCTTGTTTGTCAATATTATCCCCCCTTATCTATAAGCAATTTACAATTTTATTTACATTATACCAGAAATCGAATTGCAATTATACGGTGTTTTGATGTAAACTATAAAAATTCATATGAAGGTTTATATGAGAAAAATCTTTTGACATTAATATTTTTAATAATGTCCTTGTCTATAACGGCATGTGATGACACAGGTCAAGCTATCAAAGAAGGCTTACCTATTGCAAATTTACAGCATAATTCACCCGCAAATCAAGTAATGAACTGCGGGTGATGTTATTATATTAATTATTCGTCATTGTTGAATTTCTGTGCCCGACTTAAATTCAACAATGATGTAATCGTCATGAACAGTTATCTTTTCAATCAAAATCCTTACAAGTAGTTCCATTAGTAAAGTTTACTAGCCTAGTGATTTCCTCCTGTACCTTTATGAAGGTGTCCTTGGAATAATAGCCTCATGGCTGTTTTCAACGTAGTACTTGAGAACCTGCACCGTTTATAACTCCATCAACATCAAGAGTCCTTTTAATCGGCTTGTGACATGAGTGGTACAAGGGTGAGGTCGGTGTTACATTTTTCCTTCTCTAGTAAAAAAGCTCTTTGATGTTACTTTACGACTTGTCCCATATGATAAGTAGCTTCGCCTTCTCCATCACATACAGAACACTTTAAATATCCTTCACCATCACAACAATCACATACATCCATGTCATAGGTGTCTCCTTCTCCCTCACATACTGGACATTCCTCCATGCCAGAGCCGTCACAATTGCCACATGTACCAGTCCAAGTCTCTTCAATATAATCGTCGTCTTTTTTCATAAATTATACCTCCATTTGTAGTTCACAGCCACATTCTTGGCAATAATACTGCATGTTGCCTAACAATTTAAGGACAAGTTTTTGTAACTACTTACTCATCAATTTCAATCACTTCGTAATCTACATCAACTTCTTCATCAAGTGGATAGTCTCCTGGGTTAGACATATTCAATATCTCTCCACCCAAGTGGTATTCACTGATTGACTCTAAAGCGTATTCCTCTGCCTCGGCTTCCGCATCGAACACGCCATCCAATTCTTCCGTATCCCCGTCAGAAAATATTAGTTTGACTTTAAACATTTTGGTCTCCTCCTATTTTTTGTTCAAAACTGTCGCATATCCGTTTGCACCATCTAAAACATCAATACTGGTAATTGTTTCGATAGCTGGCTCCCCGATATATGCAATTTAATATAAATATTGTAAACTATTTGGTACCTTTTTACAATAAGAAACACAAGAAAAGTGGATAAAACTTAAATGTACCGCAACTCAAGAAATGAGCTGCGGGTGATATTATTATATTGATTACTCATCAATTTGTATTTCGATGCCCGACTTAAATTCAACAATGATGTAGTCATCGTAAACCGTTACTTTTTCAATGAGAGTCCTCACATAATCTTCTTCATATTCAGTTAACTCACATGGTAGGCCATTAAGAAAACGCATCATTTCATCTATTCGCACCTTTATATCCTGACGAGAAGCTTGTTCAGCCTGTAGGGCCTGCTTCTCATCACGCAGTCTTCTAATCTTCAAGCCAAGTTCATCACCGGTATTATTTGAATTAACTGTTGCCAATAACTCCTGTTGCATTAACTTCATCTGTTCATCAATTACTGCTATCTTAATTGAGAAATCCTCCTCTATGCAACTCTGGATATTTTGTCTCAATAGCGGTAGGATTGCTTCCTTTTCACAAAAGGCTTCATTGATGGCCTTTATAACAATCTGTTTTAGCAATTCTTCGTGAATTGTTCTTGCCTTACAATCAGGTCCGTCTTTTTCAACCCTGCTGACGCAGCGCCAAACAGTGGATTTACACCCACGATTGTTCCATTTGATTCTGCGGAAAATGTCTCCGCAATATGCGCAGAAAACTATACCTGATAGAGCGTAGCGTCCACTATAGACTCTTTTTCGCTTTGTAGTACCATTCGTAAGGTTTGAGCGTCTTGCTATTTCTTCTTGTGCTTTATGGAAGATATCCTTTGGGATAATGGCTTCATGACTGTTTTCAACATAGTACTTAGGAACCTGCCCCTTATTTATTTCACGTTTCTTTTCAAGAATATCCACCGTATAGGTTTTCTGAAGAAGAGCATCTCCAATGTACTTCTCATTGGTTAATATCTGCTTTATATTGCTTTCATTCCATTTTGAGCGACCGGCACCGTTTAGGATTCCATCAGCTTCAAGGGACCTTTTTATCTGTAAGAAGCTCTTACCTTCAAGGTACTCTCTATAGATTCGCTTCACTACTTCTGCTTGCTCTTGTTCTATGATAAGGTGTCCATCTTCATCTTTGGTGTAACCCAAGAACCATTTGTGGTTGACCTGAACTTTCCCTTGCTGGTATCTAAATTGTAAGCCCATACGAACGTTAGCTGAAAGTGACTCGCTTTCTTGTTGCGCAAGAGAAGCCATAATTGTCATGAACACTTCACCTTTAGCGTCGAGGGTATGAATATTTTCCTTCTCAAAATAAACGCCTATATTCTTATTCTTAAGGGCTCTGGTGTAATTCAGGCAATCGACAGTATTTCTTGCAAACCTGCTGATGGACTTTGTAATAATCATATCTATCTTACCGTCATTACAGTCGTTAATCATCCGCTGAAATTCATCACGCTTCTTAGTATTCATTCCAGAGATGCCATCATCTGCATAAATCCCGGCTAGTACCCAATCCTTGTGACTATTTATAAACGTAGTGTAATGTTCAATCTGTGTTTCGTAGCTGCTTTCTTGCTCTTCACTATCAGTGGAAACTCGGCAATAGGCTGCCACTCTTGTTTTCTGAACTTTATCTGTTGTTTTCTGTGTACCGATTATTCTATTTGCTGGAATAACCGTAACATTTTTGGCTAAAGAAATCATAAATCCAACTCGCTTTCTATTAAGCTATAAATATATTCTGCCTGTTTAAAAGGGTCTTCATATTTCATTTTCACCTTTGGTATAGTAAAGACTGCAGCAACCCTGTTTACATTTACTGGCTTATCATCAAATACCCTTCCAAGCTTTACTTGTCGTTTCAAACGCTCCGCTTCTGCAGCTTCAAAGGTCTCCTTATCAATAATCGCAGGGTAATATTCGTCCCCAAGGTAGCGCTTGTTTTGCATCATCCTCTTTGCGCCTGTGTGGTAAAGCTTAAGTCCAGCAGCTTCTGCTGCAGGCATGTACGCAAGGCCAGAAAGATATCCTTTGTAGAGTTCTCTTACTTGCTCTGCTTTTTCTTCATCAATGACTGCTTTGCCATTTTCAATTCTATATCCATATGGGACATGACTCATATTCTCACAACCTTTCCTTAAGAGTTAACCCACACTTAAGTACAAACCCTATTTCACTCCTACTGTAAACAATGATGTGGTCTATGTGTGCCTCAAAGGCTACTGCGTCAAACTCTGTAAGTTTTTCACAATAGGTTACGTACTTTATTAAGCTTTCAACTGCTTCTGTATTTTCTAGCTCATTATTTATTGAGCGGTACAAGGACTCTTTTTCCTTTCTCAACTCTTCAGCTTCAGCCAAAAGCTCACTGTTTTGCTTAGCATAAAGCGCAGGCTCGATGTACTGTTTTGAAAGAAGATTTGCTATAACCTGCCTTCGGTCAAAGTTCTCTTCTAAAGTTGTCTCAAGCTTGCCAATTTGAGCAAGTACATCATTTTGATCAATGCATTTTAAGCTATTAAGGAAGGGCTTCAATAGAACCTTTTTGCTAAAAATTAGTTTGTTCATCATAGTTACAAATGCTTCCTCAAAATCTGTCTCCCTTATATAAAGCTGGTTGCACTTACTCTTGTCAGCTAGGTGAGTTTTGCAGGTGTAAGCATAGTATTTGGTTTTACATGAAGTATGGGTTCTTCTTTTCCAAGTAGCCCCACATTCGGAGCATTTTATTTTTCCTGAGAATGGGTAACGGTTCAGGTACTTTTCATCTTCAACTACAATATTCTTTTCCTTAGCTCGCTGGGCTATAATTGCTTGTACTGCTTCAAAGTTCTCTTTGCTAATTATTGCCTCATGATGGTCTTTAACATAGTATTGTGGTTTTTCACCCTTATTGTAATGCCTGTTAAAATTTGAATCTGTGAATGTTTTCTGAAGAAGCGCATCACCTGTGTATTTCTCATTTTTCAGGATTCCTTTAACTGTAGTGGAACTCCAATTACCGCCTCTCTTTGTCGGTACCTTTTTCTCCCTAAGTGACTTTGCTATCTTTAAGCCACCTTTTCCTGAAAGGCACTGTGCAAAAATAAACCTTATAATCTCTGCTTCTGCTTCATCAACAACCATCTTGCCATCTACATTCCTATAACCGTATGGCGGATATGAAATTTTGAAGGTACCGTTTTTAAACCTTTTCACAATTGCCCATGACTCATTCTCGCCAATGGAAACTGACTCACTTTCAGCAAGGCTACTAAAAATTGTAAGAAGTAGCTCGCTATCCATATTACCTGTGTTGATGTTTTCCTTCTCGAAATAAATAAACACCTTAAGCTTTATTAGCTTCCTAACTGCTTCAAGGCACTCTGTTGTGTTTCTTGAAAAGCGGCTAATGGACTTAATAATGATAAAGTCAATCAAACCTTTCTCACAGTCAGAAAGCATCTTCAAAAGGCCATCTCGCTTTGCCATATTTGTGCCAGAAACACCTTCATCATAATAAAGGCCTACGTACTTCCAGTTAGGATTGCTTTTAATATAGGTTTCATAGTGATTTTTTTGGATTTCCAAGCTGATGAGCTGTTCACGGCTATCTGTTGATACACGAGCATAAGCTGCAACACGTAGTTTCTTAGGTACCTTTTGCAACTTATCATTAGCTTCAATCCTTGTTATCCGTTTCATTGTCTCAACCTCCTTTTATGTAGTACTATTCATCACTCTAAAAGCCTTATTAGTCAAGTCTTTTAAGTCATTATCTCCGCTAAAAACGGAGAGAAAGCTTCTCGGTTTTTGACCATAATCTTGTCAAATTCACTCTGGTTTATAAGGCCTTTTTCTAAGAGCTTCTTTGTAAGATTCTCTGCAACCAAATAATCATACTCATTCTTAATTGATGCCTGTGAAGGCTTTTTCGCTTCATACTTTATGGAGTCAACATCTTCTAATTTTGTTACTTTCATTTTCTCGACCTCTTTCCGAGGGAACATATCAAAACAACCCCTCTAATAGTCCCAGGACAGAAATCATCCAAATGAACGAAAAAACAGTAAAAAAATAATGCCTACCGAAAGACGAATCTCTCGATAGGCATGAAACTGTTTATTATTCGTTGTATTTAATGAAAGCATCGGTAAAGCCAGCCGCCTTGACTTTGCTGAGCATGGCGTCGGCATTCGCCTTGACATAAAACGCGCCAAGTTGAACGCGGTAGTATTTCTTCGACGTGGTTGGCTCGGTGGGAGCGGCAGAGGCAAGACCGGATTTTACATCCTCTCTAAAAGTATCCATATTTTTACCATGTTTCGGAAACCAGTGCATAACATCCGAGTGATTACTTGCAATACCACTTTTATAACCTTCACTATGACAAATGATGTCTTTTTCAGTTAAATTAAACTCTTTGCAAAGAAAAACACAAAGGTCAACAGCTTCTTTATAAATAGCAGAAAAATACGAGGTATCAGTAAGACCATCCTCGCAAATTTCAAATCCTATATGAGTATTGTTTGCAGTTCCTCCTGCATGCCACCCTCGATGATTCCATGGTAATGTTTGATAGGTGGCAATTGAGCCGTTAGGCAACTTGCCAATGAAGGCATGAACACAGACATACCTGCCATCGGGCTTATCTTGATTCCAGTGGTTACTATACTTGTTATATCCGAGCAACCCATCATCAGGACCTATGTAGCGATTAAGCCATGGATTCTTCACTCCAGTGGAGTGAACCATAATGCCTTTCGGTGTAATTGTTCTACCTGCTTTATAACAGGCATTTTCAGATAAAATTAATTTGTGTAGATTCATTTGTTTTCATCTCCATCAACGTGTAATTGAGCCATTATGTTTTTAAGTTTTTGTGGTACAGGCAACCCGATGGTTACAGAGTTTTCAATAATACTTATTCCTTCATTAGACAGATAGAAAAAGATGACTGCTGTCCTTATAGCACCACCATCACCAATAATTTTACTATCTAAAATATTACCAATTGCAACCATTGTAAAAATAAGCACCTTCTTGAAGATGCCTCTAAATCCAATTTCACTTGATAGCTTATGTTCTACAATTGCGGCCATAAACCCTGTTATATAATCTATAACAACAAATGCAATAAGAGCATAAAGAAAGCCATCAAGTCCACCTAAGATATATCCCAAGTAGCCACCGATGGCTGTAAATATCAACTGGATATTTGTTAATATATTCTTCATAAAAACCTCCATTGTTTAATAAATAAAAAAAAGACCTTTTCAGCCTATGTTTACTCATCCTCTTACCATATTAAACTTGTGTTTCTATTGGACAAAATAGTGCAGTAGGTAATTGAGCATAGGCGTTTTGATTTGCGTTATTGTACCAATTCACTGGCGATATATAAGCTTTATCTGTTGCTGCCCTTACATTATGTGCCACATTATACAGCTCGTTTATTGTCGCAAAAGTACCATCTTGATTCTTAAGTATCCTTCCCGATATGATCATCAATATAGGTTGAATCACATATTTTCCATTATCGTAATATGGAAAAGGCTGTACAGGAAACTCTATCTCACCTTTGGTAACTCCGTCAGTTGGTAATGCCTTCCCCCAGTTACTTCCTGCTTCTGAATTCCAACCTATGCAAAATGACATTTCATTTGTTGCAATTCCTACTAAACACATTTGAGGTCTGTTTGTAGGAAAGCATATTAACATAAAATGGTCACCTAATACCAAATCTGCAAAATCTATATAAGCTTGAGTGTCTATTGATGAGCCACTCCTTGTATTACCACAAAATTGCACTACGTTAGTCATGGTGGTGCCCGATGTGTAAGAATCTCCATAAGTACAATTTAATCTATCAAAAAATTCAGATGTACTGTAGTAAAGTTGCTCTTTAAAAATTCTCAACACTTTATTTGATATAGGAGGACAACTAAAAATAGCTTGCAGATCATCAACATAAT
>Ga0209723_1005835_pt1 | contig 12330 bp, 16 predicted proteins | sample BiotimSIPDNA_2_FD_185750 | JGI IMG/M metagenome (GOLD analysis project Ga0209723, IMG submission 185750) | Anaerobic biogas reactor microbial communites from Washington, USA - Biogas_R2 time_0 SIP DNA (SPAdes) (version 2) | ecosystem: Engineered > Bioreactor > Anaerobic > Unclassified | place... | reverse complement strand
CAGGTCTTCTGTAACGATTTGGACGTTTGACTTGTTGATGTCTTGTGCTTTTTTTGGTGCCGCTTTTGCTTTGAGTATTGCTTTTTTGAGGGTGTTGACGGGGATTTTGTGCTCTGTTGCGGTTTGGTTTAGCCAGGTATCGCTGTCTTTTATTTGGTCGATTGGCTCCTCTTGGTTGAATAATAATAGGCCGCCGCCTTTAGTAGCTGGACGTATAGAGAAGCCATAGGATTCGAGTGTTCGTGTTTGTTGGCAGTTACTGCATTTTCCTTCACCGTTTAATGTGTTGGTTGCCCCGCAGTTTTGGCATATTGTCGCGGTTGGGGTGCTGTTGATTGTTACCTGTGGAGCTTCGGTTGCCTGTGGATTTACGGTCATTGCTGGGTCGCCTTTCTGCTTTGTCTGCGTTGATAGATTGCTACTTCTTCCGGTGTTAGATTGTATTTGTCTATGCAATCCCAACAAGTGAAGTCAGAATGGTTCTGGCATGCCAAACAGTCGTTTGGTGGGATAGGTTTGAATCGTCTTTTCGGATCTGTTTCTGCGCATCCGGCTACGCTTGCATAACGCCTTTGTGGTTGCTGTGACATTGTGATCTTCCCTGTGCTTAGTTAAGTGCTGCGATTGCTTCGCGAAGTATTGTTTTTAGGTCAGTGGTGATCTTCAGTAGGTCTTCTTTAGTTGGTTTGGCGTCGATGATTATGCAAGACTGCTGCGGGGTTTGCCGAGACATAGCTATAGCTCCTCTGTTTTTGCTTCACTATGACTGATAAACAGCTTTCCGGCACTATTCGCCTTATAAACGACGAAGAGGTCAGGGAACTCTGTTTCTAAGGTTTTTTCCAGCTTTGAGAAAGCAGCATATGTTCCACGTACAACAAAGGCGTGGGTAAATTTGATTTTAGTTAATTGGTCTAGTAATTCAGAGGGTTGATTGTTATTTGTTTGTATTTGTATTGGCTTGACTCTCCTGTTTTTGTCGGTTTTTTCTTCGCCTTTGGGCGCCGTCGTCTGTATCTTGGGAGCTTGTGTCGCGTTCTGGGTTCCCCACGTCAAGAAATGGGGGTTCGGTCCAGTTGCCGTTTAGTGTCGTTGGTTTATTTAGTGGCTTGCTGGTGAGATCAAACGCTACACGTAGTGATTTAGCGATATTTAAGTTATTTATACAAAAAATAGTTAAAAATAAATAAGAAAATTAATGAGACATGAAAAACAGTAGGGTTGCCTAACTTTTTTCGAGTTGTGCCTCCAACATTTCAACCCTTTTAAGCAGTATTTCGAGGGTGGGGCGCATAGCCTCATACTTTGCCAGCTTCTGTCTCTGCTCATCTAACTCTGTTTTAAGCTGTGGTATCGTCTGGGGAATCAAGTAAGGCAGACACTGCTTGAAAGTCTTTAGCAAGTCCTCGTCAGGTGTGTTCTCGCTGTCGTTTGAGCCTTCATAAACCGCTTCTATCCCTGTTGGAACATGCGAGCTTAGAGGCTTAATTAAGTTGCCACTGATTTTCAGCTTGTTTTTTAGAACTGTTGGAATGCAATCTCTGAAATCGTGTGCTGTAAACCTTTTCTCGTCTTTGAATGCTTTTTCTGAAGCGGTAACAAAAATTGTGAAAAAGTTAGTTAACGCATTCCCCTTCTTGCTATACGTGGTTGTTTTGTAACTGACAAATAATGGTGTGTTGTCATCGTATGCTATGCCTTTTGCTTTTAACTCTGCCTTGTAAGCCTTGAGTTTGCGGACGGCGTAATAGTGCAAGAATCCAATATGTTTTGCTTTTTTATATTTGCCTTTCCCTGAACCTTTGAGACGTTTAGCTTCTACCCGGAGCCAATAGGGAACTTCTTTATCGTTTAGTGGTTTAAGGTCTCCAAATTTTAGTTTCTCAACTGTTCCTTTGCGTACTTCAACGGATTGCAGGAACCAAACGAGAAACTTGTCTCTGTCGGTAGTCATGGCTTCTTCAAGTTTAACGCAGTCCTCAACGGTGGGTGTCCGTTTTTTGGCTTCTGGAACTTCCAGAAAATCCCCTGTGTCTTTGGCTAAACTTCGCCCCCTCGTTGAATCATAGAAGGATTTGATGGCGGCAAGCATGGCGGGTTTTGAACTTTCAGTGAAGGGCACTTCTTCTTTTTGGCCATCCTTTAGGCGGTAAAAGGTGTTTTGCCTCAAAAAGTTCTCTAAGAGATCCTCTGCAGCAAACTCTTTTTCAGTATTGGGTTTTTGGAGGCCTTCAAGTTTAAGCTGGATTAACTCGTCAGGGTTCTTACCGACATTGAAGCAATAATCGAAGAGTCTCATTGAGTAGAGGCGCTCGGTGTCTCTGCTGTTCTTCATTTTTTTATCAAAGAAGGCTCTGCCGGCTGTGAAAGAGAGCAGCCATTCGTTGGTTGATTGTGTTAGTTTACTCAAGGTTGGTTCCCTCTTTCAAGTCGGTTTTTAATTCTTTGCGCTGTTGCAGTTATCTACACTTAAATATCCAGAGCCGCCCAACAGCAATAGAAGGCTGGATTCATGATTAAGGTCGATTGCATAAAAGAACTAAAAGACATCTACAGTGCTTCAAAAAAGGAAGCAACAATCGTAGATGTGCCAGACATGAATTTCCTTATGGTAGACGGAGAAGGTGCGCCGCAAAGCAGGCAGTACCAAGAAGCCATCCAAGCCGTCTACCCAGTAGCATACACATTAAAGTTCACAGTTAAAAAAGCCCAGGGCATCGACTATCGTGTTATGCCGCTTGAGGGTCTCTGGTGGGCAGACGACATGGCTCGGTTTATGGAGGACAGGAACAAGTGGAAATGGACCGCTATGATTATGCAGCCCAAATACGTCACCGCTGACGTCTTCAGTGCCGCAGTTCAGCAGGTTCGCGAGAAGAAGGCGCCGGTTGCGCTCGATAAGGTGCGGTTTGAATGCTACCACGAGGGCAAAGCAGCGCAGATCATGCATGTTGGGCCTTTTTCGACTGAGGGGCCAAACGTGGAGAAGGTACATGCAGCCATTAAAGCAGCTGGATGCCAGTTAGCGGGGAAACACCATGAAATCTACTTAAGCGACGCCAGAAAAACGGCGCCTGAGAAATGGAAGACGATAATCAGGCAGCCGATGAAGTGAGCCTTTTATCTTTTAACCTTCTGCCGATGACGAAGAGATAATGCAAAGTTGCGGTTACCACTGCTAAGATAATAAGAATTAATCCATGGTAAAAGTAGGGGTAGTCTGTTCGTTCTATCAGTGGGTAGGAGCTCTGCAGGTTAAGGGTAGCTGTATTGCCCGGTACAGCGATGAGTGTTCCGTCTGCCGAGGGATCAGCTGGGTGCTGGTAGAGTGTTGCTGTTCCGAGGTTAGTTACGTTTAGGGTGTATTCGGCAAAACTATTTGAAGTCAACATTCCCTTTTCCTGAGGCGACTTCACAGGAACCATAACTGTATAGCTTAACTTGCTGAAGAGGTAGCTTCCATCCTCGTTCAGTGAGCCATATGGGCCTTCATGGGTCTGATTGTAGATAAGGGTCGGTTTTTGATAGTACCTCTCAATGGCGTTTGATGGAAACGACGCGGCGGGCAATATGCGTTCGCTAACTTGAATCTGCAATGAAGCATTAGCACCAATAATCTCAACTCTGTAGAATGTTTTGTACTGTGTTGTCAGTGTATCTTTGGGGAAGACGCGTTCGTTTGCGTTGTCAACGCTGCCGATACTTTCGTTTGGGAGAATCACTTTTAAGTCCTTGCTATCCAATGAACCACTTCTTGATGGAGCATACGTTTCCACAGTGTTTATGGTCATCAGGAAAACGCCAGATAGGATGAGTGCTATAATGCAGACCACTTGGGTTAAGCGTGTAAGTTTTCGCTTAGAAAAACCGTGTCGCTCATTCTCAGCAACAAGGTCTGTTTCTTCTACACCGGCCATTAGCTTTACGGCTGCCTTGCCGTATTCACTGAGCCGATATTTCCCCTCAGAAGTCTTCGCCAATAACTCCCCGAGGCTCTCTATATAGTAGTTAAGGTGCCCCGTATCAACGTCAAGCTTGTTTAGTATCTGTGTGTAGGTTAATTCCTCTTCTTTGAGTAGACGCAGGATTTTTCGTCGAAGAGGATGCTTAAGCGCTGCGTAGATCACAGAGTAGGTTTCATCGTTGTCTTCCTGCGTCATATGGTTGCCTCAACGATGGCTTCTTTAGCTAGATTAGATTAAAGGGTTTTTCAAAAGAAAACCTTTCAAACGCTAAAACTCAATTTGAGCAATCTGTTTGCTTAACTCTGCGATTTGCAGCCTAAACTTTTCTTTAAACTTTGGAAACCTCATCGCAGCTGAAGGATGAATAACCTCAAAGTACTCGATTCCAGTTACGTGGGGGGTTTGTTTAGCTGCGGCGCCAAGCAGCACTATGATTTTTGGGTTGATTAGGCTGATTTGTGTTTCCAGATACGGCAGGCATGCTGCGATTTCGTCGCTGTAGGGTTTGCGGTTTTTGGGGGATGCATGCTTGACGATGTTTGTGATGTAGAGGTCTTCTCGTTTGATGCCGTATTCGGCAAGTACGCCGGTGAGGTATTTGCCTGCTCGTCCGACGAAGGGTCTGCCCGTTTCGTCTTCTTCTGCGCCGGGGTTCTGGCCCACCAGCATAACATCCGCGTCCAATGGGCCTTCGCCGGGTACCCCATGCTTTGCGCCCATCCAGAGGCGGCACCTCCTACACGCATAAACTTGGCTGCAGAGTTCATTCATACCCAAAAGTGGTCGCCTTTGTTACTAGAGCCATACAGTCACACAGCTTAAAAAACACCCGCCTGCTTCTAATAATCAAGTTCTTATCCGCCAACAATTGGCGAAAGTTTTTTGGTCGGTTTTTTTTGGCGCAGACTGAATCGGTTTCTGGGTCGCTCATCTCGAGTGTTGTCAGGGTAATGCTTAAGGTAGCCTTCCGCTTTGAGCCTTTGGCGCCGACGGCGATTTCGCTGCTTATGCATCAGCAACTGCACCGCTACCGTGACGGCGGCATCATAAGCGATTACAAGACCCATACCAAGCGGCTCGGCAAGTACCATTACCGCATCGAAGTGGATTTAGACGTAACCGACAGGCAGGCTCTGCATCTTTTAGCTAACATTTTCCCCAAGCAAATAAGTAGATATGGGAGGTGGTTCCATGACTGAAATGGCAGAGAAGAAGGGACGCATGAAACTAACAGTAGAAGTCGAGGTAAACGAGGAACTTATGGATGTCGCTAAAGATGCAATGTCTAAGATGTCAAGCAAGCTTCCAGAGATGATGCGTCGAGGCAATCAAGAGAAAGAGATGTAGCTACATTTCGCTGGCTAAGTCGAGCACTTTAATGATTAGTTCGTTGCGGATGCGTTCAGCCTCTGCCTCCGCTTCTTTAACGTTCTGAATGTTTTTTGTGTGCGCTAAAATGTGGTCTTCGATGGCTTGGTTCATCTTTTTAACGTCTGGAATTAGCAGTATCTTCGCACCACAACTGCATTTTACGGTTGGTAAATGAGAATTATCTGTTGCTTTTCTTGATTTTTTTTGTGGCACGCTCGCCTTCGCCTGACCTTCACTTTACATCTGTGCCTTTTTATAAAGGTTTTATTCTTGTTTGGAACAATATCAACTAAAACAATACCTGTCGTATAAATTATGACTTGAAATTTAATAATTATAATGAGCCAGCATTATTTTAAATAAACGATAGCCAATAGTTTAACCCATGAAGTTTTTAGTAATCCAAAGAGTCAGACGAGACATTCCGCTTGAGCGGTGGGCGAAGCTTCTACCGTTGCAATTCAAGTACTTCGAGCGTTTAGAGAACGAGAAAACCCTTGAACTCTACTATCACCTCATAGGTCAGCAGGGCAGCATGCTAATAGTCAACGCCGAGTCCGACGAGAAACTCAGCCGAGTCATAGGCCAAGACCCAATGTTTTTTGAGTGCGAACGCGAAATCTACCCTCTCACCACGCGGCAAACACATGAAAACCAGCTTAGAGAACTCTTAGGAACAGGCAAAATCGCATGAGCGGTCACAACCACAGATGCCACGGCGGATTCAGCCTCGACGAGAAAACACGACGAGAATGGTACAACCCAGATGCAGTGTTAGCGACGTTGAGGCAGGGCATGGTTTTCGTTGATGTAGGCTGCGGCGACGGCTACTTCAGCATACTGGCAGCAGAAAAGGTGGGCTCGGAAGGCAAGGTTTACGCTGTAGACATCGACGAATCAAGAATCAAACTACTCAAGGAAAAAGCGCAAACCCAAAGGCTAGATAACATCGTAGCCGTAGCAGCAAGAGCGGAAGAGACAGTGTTCTGTGAGGGATGCGCCGACATAGTCCTCTACAGCATGGATCTACATGACTTCGACGACCCAGAACAGGTAATAGCCAACGCCAACACCATGCTAAAGCCGGGCGGTAAAGTGATCGATTTAGACTGGAAGAAGATGCAGATGGATTTTGGGCCGCCCTATGAGGTCAGGTTCAGCGAGCAGAAAGCCAAAGATATGCTCCAGAACGCCGGCTTCACCGCGGAGGCAGTGGAAGCTGGACCCTACCATTACATAGTGACCGCCACTAAGCGCTAGACTGTGGCGTTAACGTAGAGCTTAAGCAGGTCAGTTCGGAACCATTCGGGTTGGTCCTGATAGGCTGAGTGCGCGGCGTCTTTGTAGACCAGCAGCTTCGCGCTTTGAAGCTTATCGACGAGGGTGCGCATTTCTTCGCCGGAGATGACAGTATCGTTGCTGCCCCATATTACTCTGACTGGAAACTGGAAGTCTGCGTATTTCTGAGATAATTCCAAGCTTTCAAAAGCGTAAGCCGGAGACACCAGCAGCATGCCTTTAACCGGATGGGTTGCGGCGTAGTTGAGCGCTATGTATCCGCCGAAGCTTGCAGCCGCCAAAACGGGTGCTTCATCGCCGAACAGGCGCTTAGTTGCAGCAGCAACGAAATCAACGTTGGGTTGGACTTCTTGTGTTTTAGGCGTACATTCGCTTTTTGCACCGTAGGGCATATCCAGTGCGAGGAAGGGGATTTTCTTCTCTGCCAGCACATCTAGGACTTTTATGCGTTGCCACACTTCGACGGTGTAGCTTAAGCCGTGTAGGAAAACGATTGGTGTGCCGCCTTCTGCTTTATTGTAGATTGCGCTGCATTTGTAGCCTGCGATGTTTAGGGTTTTCTTCAAGTCCAGTCACGTCCTAGCCATATTGTATGTGGGCACTTATATTTGGTGATTATAGGAAAAATATAATGCTTTGAAGCCCAACTGTTTTAATGGTGGATTTTTGACGGCGAAAGCAGGCGTCTGTGAACAGGGTCAGGTTGGTTTCTGGTGAGGTTATGCTTAGAATATACAATACGTTAACAAGACAGGTGGAACCCTTCACGCCTTTAACGCCGGGGGAATTGAAGATGTACACCTGCGGCCCCTCCACGTATCAGCCTGCACACATAGGCAACTACCGCACGTTTCTCTACGAGGATGTTCTGCAGCGTTACCTCGAATACCTCGGCTACAAAGTAACGCGTTTGATGACGCTAACCGATGTAGAAGACAAAGCGATTATTCAAGCTAAAAAAGAGCACTTAACCATCGAGCAGCTAACCCAGAAGAACGAGGCGGTATTCTTCAAAGACTTTGAGCTCCTTGGCATAAAAAAGCCGGATTACCCCGTGCGTGCCTCGCAGGCGGTAGACCAAGCAGCAGCCTTAACTGCTAAACTCGTCGCGTCAGGACATGCCTACTGGTACACTCATCAAGGCGTTAAAAACGCTTATTTCGACCCCCTGAAGTTCAGTGGCTTCGGCAAACTCTCACGTTTAGACATGAGTAAATGGCCTAAACGGCGCCGCAGATACCATAAAGACACCTACCCGGGTACTCCGTGGAATATGGGTGACTTCATCATCTGGCATGGATGCGGACTGGAGCATGTATGCTATAAAACAGCCATCGGCAGCGGCAGGCCAGCGTGGAACATTCAGGACGCAGCTATAGTCACCAAGTACATGGGGTACAGTATTGACATAGCCTGCGGAGGCATCGACAACTTGGTCCGTCACCACGACTATAGCATCGCCATCGCGGAGTCAGCTTCGGGTAGGCAGTTCGCAAGATACTGGCTACACGGCGGCCACCTGTATGTGAATGGCGAGAAAATGTCAAAGAGCCTCGGAAACGTTCTCTACGTCGGCGACGTTGTGGCGAAGGGTTTCAGCGGCGCTCAACTGCGGTTTTATCTGATTTACGGCGGCTACCGCGACGAGCTGGATTTCACTTTCGAGAAGCTCTCTGAGGCAAGTAAGCGGCTTGAGCTGTTAAGAGGTATGGTTGGGGATTTGCAGAAGGCTCAGCAGCCGCGGGATAGCTGCAGGGGTGACTCGTATGTGGGTAGGCTTACAGCTGAGTTTGAGGCTCATATGAACAACGATTTGGATGTGAGAGGCGCGTTTGATACCCTGACAGAAACTGTGACTGGGATTCACAAAAAGCTTGGTACGCTGCCGATGGAGGAAATAGAAAACGTTGTATCCGACCTGCGCCGGATAGACTCTGTATTTAGGTGCTTATTCTAAGTCGCCGACGAGCTTGATGTTGTCGCGGTCGAAGTTCTCGCTGCTATGCGGCGCCATGTCGAGTTCTTCGGTTAGGTCTTTGCCGGCGTCGTGCATGCCCATATGTTGGCCGTCCATCCAGAAGCTGCTATCGGTTACGTCGTACACTTTACCTTTGTACGCGAACCAAGCGGGTTTACCGTTTTTGCCATCGTTTGATGCTAGTTCTTGTTGTGATACTTTTTTTGCCATAAAAACTGGTCTCCTACCTTACCCAAATATGGGGTACATGGTGAAAATAAAGGTTTAGGGGCTTGCTAGATGCTCAGTTGTAGATGATGGTGGTAATGTAGTCTGCTTGGATGTTTACGTTGCCTAAGCCGCTGATAGTGTTGCTGACTTCTATGTTGGCTTGTGAGGGGTAATTGTGTGATTGCAGTAGCGTTTTTTCCCCTGAGAAATTGTTCAACTCAGTGTTGACTTTACCTAACGCGGGGGCTTGGCTCTCGATTTGTGCTGCAACTGAGCCGTCGATTTTTAAGCGCAAGTTAATGTTACCCGTAACTGCCTCGGAGTACACCTGCAAGTTGCCTTGGAGGGCTTTGGTTTCGGTTATGTCCAAGTTGGCGTTGCCAGTCGTCACCTTAGCCTGTATGGTGCAGTTGCCTTCGAGGGCGTTCTGGCTCATGCGATAATTAACGTTACCCAACGCTGATGAAGCAAGCACTACATCGCCTGTTAGGGTGGCGTTTCCAAGGTTGGCGCTGACGTCGCCGGTTGTCGTCTGAAGGTTCAGTGACTCAATAACCACGTTTCTATCCGCGGAGAAGGTGACGTCGCCAGCTGCTGAGGAGATGTTTAAGTTCAATTTGAGAGCGGGATCAACGTAGATGGTTACACCTACGTTTGCTCCGCTTGTGTAGGCGTCCTCGATTCTAATTTGGCTGTTTACGGTTAAGGTGCCGCCGTTGGTCTGGTTATCGAAAGTTAACGTAAGTGGCCCCGAAGAGCCGCCGCCGGGTGAGCTTCTTGAGCCGTTGGCAACTACTGTGATGAGTATGTTGCGGTCGCCGATTTGAAGCGGTACAACATCTACGTCGCCGACGTTGATGTCGAAGTTAAGATTTAGCGTGTCAACGCCTGCTGTCTGGTCGCTTAACGTTTCACTGGTGCTCCATGGACTGACAGGGGCGATCATGAACGCCGAGATTATTAATGCCGCTATGAGGACTACGGTTAATGCGATTGCTGCTATAATGAGGGGTTCCTTATGCAGTGGCCGAGGCTGCTTGGCTTCGGTTGATGGCGGCGGTGTCTGCTGATAAGCTGGGTAAGGCGGATATGTCTGTGCCGGCTGAACCTGCGGTTGTACGTTTGGATCTACGGGGGTGCCGCATCTGTGACAGAAACGCGCAGACTCTTCAAGTTGTGTTCCACATCTTCGACAGTAAGGCAAAGGTGTTCCTCGCGAGGGGGTAAGGCTACAACGCGATTTAAGCCTTGCCGACGATACTAAGTAAAGTTTTCTTCACGTTTACTGTGCAGAAGCCGCTATCTCAGCTGGCGAAGTCTCCTTCACCTCAACACCTGCCTCCCTAAAAAGCCGCTTAATTGGCTCCGGCATATTCGCCGCCACCTTAGTCAATTCACCGCCGCCCATACGACTGTTTAACACGTTAAGCACCACAACGACCGCGTCTTCTGGTTCTATGATATCGCGCATTGAAGCGTCATAGTTTACCTGTACAAGCTCCAAAAAGCCTAGTGTTTGTGATGGCTCGGTCTAGAGCGGATATGTTTGTTGACAATACAAAATTCACCATCAAGCTGGGGTCGCGGCTGCGTCTTAAAGATTTGTTGGCGTAGTATGATACTTACCATTTATCCGAAAAAACGGGATGATAGTTTGGAGGAGCGTTTGCGAATTAGCGCTGCCGCAATTAGAGTGGCGGCGATTATTGGCAGGATTGCTAATGCTGTGAATTCAGGAACCGTTGGACTCGCAGAAGAAGATGGCAGGCCAGTTGGGGTTACTAGACTTGAGGGCTTCGGTGATTGAGTTGACGGCAAAACTACCGTTGGAAGATCCGCTGAAGCTTCGATGTCGGCCCATGCCGGCAACTGAAAAGACAAGCCAGACAAGTCAAAAGCAGCCGCAAGAGGGTAGTTATCCTGCTCGCCGCCGCCAACACTATAAGGTGTATCCCAAACGGCGTTGACTTGCGAAGCGTTAGGATAACGGATGGTATAATCGTTCCAGTAGTTACCTATTTGGTTTCTGTCCCAATGGTCGCTTTGGAAGAGAAGAGGAAACCGGTAGCTTTGAATGGCACTTGAAGAGTTTGATGCTATTACTTGGGTTTGCTGGACGTTATCGATGAAGTTATTGTTGTAGAAGGTAAAGTTTGCGTCATGCCCCTGATAGGAAGTGTCTATGAGAACACCGATGCTGTTGCCGGAGACATAGTTTCCGATGAACAGGTTGTTTGAGCCGCAGGCGGGGAAGCTACCCTGTGAATAGGCATTGTTTGAAAGACCGGTTCCATTATTGTTTACAACTTTGTTTCCGATAACTGTGTTGTTGTAGCCGCCGGGCATTATTATTCCATTGGCGCAGTTAATTACTGTATTATTATAGACAATGTCGCCGATGTTCGCGTAGAGCCCCACCCCGTTCTTGATGATGTTGCAGTAGAAGAGGTTCTGGCTACTTATGGTGGCACTTCCAACTGAAGATAGAGTATTTTCAAATATGCTATTACGCATGCCGAAGTCACTTATGGTCAACGCCCCTGAGCCGGTGTTGCCATAGGCTTTTGAGTAAGAACCAGTCAAATCCAGCATTGTATCCCATGTGTTGTTTGCTACGGTATTGCGGTTTCCGCCAATGTATATCCAGTTTTGGTAACCGTTGATAGAGTTACCCACCATTTGGATGTTATCCCCCGAAACTAAGAAGGCACCATAGCAGTTGAAAGTTAACCCTGAGATTACGATGTTGTCTCCGTTGAATTTTACAGCATTGTCAGGTCCAGTAAAAGTTGAAGTGAATATGGTTGTGGTGATATTTGGAGGATGCAAGTTTATTGTAGTGGTGCCGATGCCTTGTCCTCTTAATTGTATGCTGTGGTTGCTTTTGAGTGACTGCTCGTTGTATACGCCCGGGCGTATCAGGATGACGTTGCCGTCTTTTGCGTTTTCGACTGCGGCGGTTATGGTTGGGTAGTCGTCGGGGACAACTATGGTTTTCTGGGCCCCTACTGGCGAGAGAAAAACACCTGCTGAAGTAACTAAGATGAACAGTAAAAGAAACACAACGGGTTTACCCATGACTATGCCCAATTAAAGGGGGATTCAGCACCGTTATATCGTTTTGCCAAAAAAGCCGCTTCAGCCGCCAAAACAGTAACAGCAGACAAGGCGCGTTTATTTTTTGACTATTGGTTGTAGAATCTTCACAACCAATACGCAACTTAAACCAGTCGCTAATCATAAAACGGCTGGTTCTAAAGGGACTTTTAGAAGATGAAGTAGCAGGGCCGGGTTCTCTTCTTCTAATTTAAAATTTTTTTCTAATCTACTGGTAAATAGGGGAAGAGCCTGAGAGCAACAGAACACGCTAAGTAGCCTTAACATTAATTGCGCCCTTAGTGTAAGGGATAAACTCGCGCACCTGCTCGATGCTCGTTTTACCCGCCTTCTCACGCTGCTCCTTACTTAGCTTCGCCGTTAGTGTACGCAGAACCATCTGCAGCAGCT
>Ga0209723_1005833_pt1 | contig 12335 bp, 5 predicted proteins | sample BiotimSIPDNA_2_FD_185750 | JGI IMG/M metagenome (GOLD analysis project Ga0209723, IMG submission 185750) | Anaerobic biogas reactor microbial communites from Washington, USA - Biogas_R2 time_0 SIP DNA (SPAdes) (version 2) | ecosystem: Engineered > Bioreactor > Anaerobic > Unclassified | place... | reverse complement strand
TGGCAAACGCACCTTGCCGGAGGAATTCAAAGTCCAGAACCGGGGAGGAAAAGGGGTAAAAACTATTGCTATAACTGAGAAGAATGGTACTCTGGTGGCATTGAAAATTGCCTCAAAAGAGGATGAAATGGTTTTGTTGACCGATGAAGGGCATATTATCCGGCTTGATACTGATCAGATCCCGGTTCAAAGGAGATATTCCCGGGGTGTATTGTTGATGAAGCTGATGGAAGAAGAAAAAATCGTAGCTGTGGCAAGATTCCAAACCGAGAAAGAGGATTAACCATCTTAACCAGCTGACAGCGGGATGTAAAAAGAACGAAGAGTATATACTGATTGGTTTTATTGCTAAAGTTAACAGGATATAATATAATCTAGAAAATTATTTAAACTCAAGAAAATGCGATGATAGGGAAAAGTAAGTTTTATTGCTGGCACAGAGATCTGGTGGATGGTGCAAACCAGGGCAGCATGAATCTGAATCCATCCTGGAGCAGCCTGTGAAAACAGTGCCGGCGGTTCCGTTATAACCCTTAAGGTGAGTGTTCAGGCACTAAACAGGGTGGCAACGCGGGAAAACCTCTCGTCCCTAATGGGGCGGGGGGTATTTTTATCATTTAATAAATCAGGGAGGTTAAAAAATGATAGGAGAACAATATTTACATCTTCCAGGTCCGACTCCGATACCAGAAAGAGTTGTTCGGGCAATGAGCAAACCAATGATCAATCACCGTGGACCGGAATTTAAGAGAGTTATAACCCGGGCGACGGAAGAAATCAAACAGATTTATCATACCCAGGAGCATGTTTTGATCTACACAGCATCAGGGTCTGGGGCAATGGAAGCGGCAGTTGTAAATTTTATATCTCCCGGAGATAAAGTCCTGGCAGTTTCAATTGGGGTTTTTGGTGATCGGTTTGCAGAAATAGCGGAGATCTTTGGGGCCCAGGTTGAAAAAATGCCATTCCCTATGGGAGAGCCTGCCGACCCCGAGGCCATTATTGCCAGGGTGAAGGAAGACATTGATGGTGAAATCAAAGCCATTCTGATAACCCATAATGAAACATCAACTGGTGTTTATAATGATATTAAAAAGATCAAAGCAGGCATAAAAGACCATCCGGCACTATTTATAGTAGATGCTGTCAGTTCACTGGCAGCTCTTGATTTACGCATGGATGAATGGGGTCTGGACGTGGTTGTAAGCGGAGCACAAAAAGCCTTTATGATACCACCGGGGTTGAGTTTTCTGGCTTTTAATGAAAAAGCTTATAAAGTGCAGCAAGAAAACCCCTCCCCAAGTTTTTATTGGGATGTGGACAAGGGACTAAAATCTCTGGAAAAAGGACAGACTCCCTATACACCGGCCGTTTCCCTCTTCCAGGGGCTGGATGAAGCCTTACAGATGATGAAAGAAGAAGGCCTGGAAAATATATTGCAGCGGCATAAGGATTATCGGGACATGGTCAGAGATGCGGTCAGGGCAATGGGCCTGCGCTTGCTGGCCCGGGATGATAATGCATCACCGGCAGTTACTGCAGTAATTGGACCGGACGGCATTGAAGCAGACCGGATCCGTAAATTCATGCTGGAGAATTTTAATATTGTTCTGGCGGGGGGACAGCAATCCCTGGCCAATGTGATCTTTAGAATAGGGCATCTTGGTTATGTCAGACAGTTGGATTTATTGGGAGTTCTGGCTGCATTGGAAATCACACTGGATAGATTGGGATATCCCCTGGAAAAGGGCATCGGGTTAACCCGGGCGCAGGATTATATTAACAGGGTGATTTGATCTCTGGAAACAAGCAAAGGAGGACAATAATGAACAAAGTAATTGTAAGCGAACGCATTGCAGACGAAGGAATCAAATTGCTGCAAACAGAACTGGATGTTGACTATAAAGACGATATTTCCCGGGAGGAATTACTGGAAATCATTGATCAATATGATGCCTTGATCGTAAGAAGTGTGACCAAAGTTGATGAGGAACTGATCAGCAGGGGCAAAAGGCTTAAAGTAGTGGGCCGGGCCGGGAACGGCATCGATAATATTGATGTGGAAGCTTGCACCCGCCATGGTGTTATAGTTGTTAATACCCCGGACAGCAATACTATTTCCGCCGCGGAACAGACCATCAGTTTGCTGTTGTCATCGGCCCGTAATACTGCCTGGGCCAATACCCACCTGAAATCGGGCGTCTGGGACCGCAAACCATTTCGGGGTGTTGAACTATATGGTAAAACCGTGGGGATAATAGGTCTGGGCCGGATTGGTTCCATGGTGGCTGTCCGGTTAAAAGCATTCAATATGAGAGTCATAGCCTATGATCCCTATATTGCCGAAGAGAGATTTGAAAGATTTGGCGCGGAAAAAATAGATACACTGGCGGAATTGGTGCAAGAAGCGGATTTTATTACAGTGCACACCCCGCGCAATGAAGAAACCATGCATATGCTGGACGAAGAAATGTTTCAAATAGCGAAACCAGGGGTGCGGGTGGTGAATTGCGCCCGGGGCGGGATAATAAAAGAATCGGCCCTGCTTGAAGGCTTAAAAACGGGGCAAATTGCCAGTGCCGGTTTGGATGTTTTTGAAAAAGAACCGGCAATAGAAAATGAATTGTTCAGTTTTAATAATGTGGTCTGTACACCTCATCTGGGTGCCGATACCTTTGAGGCCCAAAAAAGGGTGGGCGAAAGTATTGCTGAGCAGGTTATGAAGGCTTTAAACGGTGAAATTGTACCCAATACAGTGAATCTGCCGACAATGATAACCGAGGAACTGGAGTATTTAAGACCCTATATCGTTTTAGCGGAGAAAATGGGCAGTTTTTATTTTCAGCTGGAAAAATCCCCGATAAACAGGATCGAACTCAGTTATGCCGGGCCCATTACCCGCAATGATACGGAAATACTGACGGTAGCGTTTTTAAAGGGAATGCTGGAAGCGGTGATGTCGGAAAGGGTAAATCTGGTCAATGCTAGATTAATGGCCGAGGACCGGGGCATTAAAGTATATGAAACCAGAGTGGATCAAACCAATAAACGTTATAAAAACCTGATAAATGCCAAAATAGAAGGGCAAAATCGTCAGATGGACATTACGGGAAGTTTGTCCCGGGCCAGAAATCCTATGCTGGTCGAAATAAACGGGTATGAAACCGAAACCGATTTAGAAGGGTATGTGGTTATGGTTGAGAATGAGGACCGGCCAAGGGTCATTGGGCCTTTTGCAACGGCTTTGGGTGATGCCGGTGTGAACATTGCCTCAATGAAACTGGCCCGCAAGAACAAAGGCGGCACTGCTTTGATGATGGTTAATGTCGATAACAAGGTGGAAGAAAAGACATTACAGCATTTAAAGGGAATGGACGGCATAATAAGTACACCAAGTTTGCTGCATTTTTAGATCATAAATCTGGAGGGAAGGATATGTTGGATGCCAAGTTAATAAGAGCCAATCCCGACCGCATAAAAGAACAACTCCACAAGCGCAATACATCAATTGCTATTGATTCTTTTATCACCATGGATGAAGAAAGACGCCTTATTATCGGGAAAGTTGAAGAACTCAAGAAGTTTCGCAATACTGCTTCCCAGGAAGTAGGAAGCAGGAAAAAAGCGGGAGAGAACCCGGCGGAATTAATGAATGAGATTCGGCTTACCGGTGAAGAAATAAAAGGCTATGATGAGCGGCTCAAAACAGTGGAAAAGGACATAGAAGCTTTTTTGCTCAGTTTGCCTAATTTACCCCATGAATCGGTACCGACCGGCAATAACGAAGCAGATAATATCGAAATAAGGAAATGGGGGGAACCGCAGGAATTCAGTTTTGAACCTTTAGCCCATTGGGATCTGGGTGCTAATCTGGATATACTGGATTTTCCCCGGGCCGCCAAGCTCTCCGGGGCTCGTTTTACCGTTTATAAAGGCTGGGGTGCCCGTCTGGAAAGGGCGGTAATAAATTTTTATCTGGATATTCACACACAACAACATGGATATAAAGAAATACTGCCACCCTTTATGGTTACGGGCAGTTGTATGCTGGGAACCGGGCAATTACCCAAATTTGCGGAAGATATGTTTAAACTCGAGGATCATGATTTATACATGGTCCCCACGGCAGAAGTTCCCTTGACTAATTTATATCGGGAAGAGATTCTGGATGCGGAGCAATTGCCGATTTATCTTACTGCTTATACGCCTTGTTTCAGAGCAGAAGCCGGTTCCCACGGACGGGATACCAGGGGAATAATAAGGCAGCATCAATTCAACAAAGTTGAACTGGTGAAACTGACCAAACCGGAAGATTCCTATGATGAACTGGAAAAACTGACCCGGGATGCAGAAAAGGTCATGCAGCTTCTAGGCTTACCATACCGGGTAGTGCTTTTATGCACGGGGGACATGGGCTTTTCCGCGGCGAAAACCTATGATATTGAAGTCTGGATGCCCAGTTACAAGGATTATAAAGAAATATCCTCCTGCTCCAACTGTGAAGATTTTCAGGCCCGGCGTGCTGACATAAAATATCGTCCGGCACCCAAAGAAAAAGTGCAATATATCCACACCTTAAATGGCTCCGGGGTAGCTGTGGGCAGAACCGTGGCTGCTATTATGGAAAATTATCAGCAAGCAGATGGAACTATTTCAATACCGAAGGTTTTACAGCCCTATATGGGGGGAGCGACAGAAATACCCGCTAGCAGCCAATTTTAGACGGTTTATTGACAAGGTCGGGGTGCTATGCTATACTTTCTTTTGCATTGGGCAGAAAAAGTTCAGCCTTCTTTTATGGAGGGGTGTCCGAGCGGTTGAAGGAGGCGGTCTTGAAAACCGTTGAACCTTTGCGGGTTCCGTGGGTTCGAATCCCACCTCCTCCGCCATAAAAAACCGGCAGGAAAAGCAGGTTTTCTTATCTTTATGCGGAGAGATGGCCGAGCGGCTGAAGGCGCTCGCCTGCTAAGCGAGTAGACGGCTAATACCTGTCTCGAGGGTTCAAATCCCTCTCTCTCCGCCATTTAAAAAAAGATTTCTTAATCCATATTTATGCGCCCGTGGCTCAGCTGGATAGAGTAACAGACTACGAATCTGGAGGTCGGGGGTTCGAATCCCTCCGGGCGCGCCATTTTCCTATTGCTTTAAAAAAATGCGCCCGTAGCTCAGTTGGACAGAGCAACGGTTTCCTAAACCGTGTGCCGGGGGTTCGAGTCCCTTCGGGCGCACCATTATGGCGGTGAACCCTGGATATGAGGGATGAATTATATATGAGACTGGCACTTGGTTTGGCCTACCAGGCGTACTGCAATAATGAAATACCAATTGGTGCTGTTATTGTATACGATGATCAAATAATTGCCTGGAGTCATAACCAGAAAGAAATGCGGCAGGATGCCACAGCCCATGCTGAATTGCTGGCCTTACAGGGGGCAGCAAAGTATCTGGGGCAATGGCGCCTGAAGGAGGCCACCATGTATTGCACGCTGGAACCTTGTGCCATGTGTGCCGGGGCCATGGTCAACAGCAGATTGGGCAGGTTGGTTTACGCAGCCCGGGACCCCAAAGCAGGAGCCGCAGGATCCATTATGGATTTGCTCAGATACTCCGGGCTTAATCACCAGGTAGAAGTGGAATATGGTGTTCTGGAAGAAGAAGCTTCGCGGCTGCTAAAAAAGTTCTTTGCGGATTTGAGGAGAGATGGCTGAGTTCGGTTTAAGGCGCTCGACTCGAAATCGAGTGAACCAGTGATGGTTCCGTGGGTTCGAATCCCACTCTCTCCGCCAGCACAATTTAATCGTCCAGGCTGCTTACGTTTGGGCGTTTTGTATTTATACGCCGGTAAGAACCGGAACACAAGCTATTTGGTGCTTGCGGTATCTATGCTTTTAGAGTAAAATACTATCGTTGCACTGGAACAAAGGTGTACACAAAAATTTAATTACGGAGAGGTGGCTGAGTACGGCTGAAGGCGCTCGATTGGAAATCGAGTAACGTGTCAAAAGCGTTCGCGGGTTCAAATCCCGCCCTCTCCGCCATTAATTTTCTGAAGTTTTTAAAGAATCGAGCGGGCTAAATAAATTGACGAATGCCTTTCAAATGTTTTTGAGAGGTGTTTTTTTATGTCAGCAAAGAGGTAACTGATTAAAAACAAGACCATCTCAACGCGATCGCCCGATACATGGAGCTTAGCGTTGACATTATGCCCTGGTTGTGATAATATACCAGCGAATCAAACAAATATAAATTCAAGTGTTCCCTGGGGCGTACAGCTTCAGGGAAAGGATAGGGAAGCGGGTGAAAATCCCGAACGGTACCGCCGCTGTAAGCGCCGAGGCCGTACTCGTCGACGAAAGTCGGTCACTGGGAAACTGGGAAGGCAGAGTGCGTGTCGCAGGAGATAACTCCCTAAGCGTAAGTCAGAAGACCTGCTTGGAAAAGGCTTTGTTGGGTAGATAAATGACAGAGCTTATTGATGCATGGATAAACGGCTGTGGCAATCAAATCGATTGTCGCCGCCGTTTTTTGTTGATGGAAAAAGAACAAGCAAGGACGTATAGCTGCATGGGAGCGGAAAGTCTTATTATGATCCATTTTATATCCGTAGCTGCGCCGGGGCAGGCGTTTATATATAATACAGCTCTTGGGAATGTATGAAAGGAGGAGGAATAAAATGAAGAGGATGAACAAGCTAATACCCATTGTTCTGACCATTTTACTGGTGCTCGGAATGCTGCCGTTGTCGGCCTTGGCGGAGGGGATGACGGAGGTCATTGCCGTTGCCGCCCATCACGCAGACAGCGAGGTGATAGCCGCTTTCGCTAACGAGGAGGATGCTGCAACTACAGCCAATATTAATGTGATCGCAGCGCGGGAGGGCTACGATGGCTGGATTATTCTGTATCCGGAAGCAACTGGAACGACAGAAGTGACCGTTCCCTATGATGGCGAATCACCAACCGCTTTGGATGTGGTCCGGGCTGTTGACCCAGGTTTTAATGAGCAACTTACCAACAACCGTCCCACAACCTTTCTTGGATACACGCGAGGTTCAGATGGATATGGAAACTGGAGCGCACGAAAACTAAGCAATGGTTCATATAGCAATGTAAGCAATTTTACAACAACCAATCTGGCTGAAAACGATTCCATAATAATCTATCTGACATATGGCGCAACGCCTACTTGGGATATTCTGGAACCCCTCATCACAAGCCCGATTCAACCTAGAACTCCAGAGGAACGACTGGCAGATTTAATTGCAGCCGACTGTTCATGGGATAAAATAAAGGGCGCTAATACCGATATGAGTGCGTTATCTGCTGATTTAGCGTCACTGCCTTCCAACCTTGACAGCTATGCACTTAGCTTGTCCTGGTCCACAAACGAAAGCCCTTATATGTCTAACAGCGGCAAGATACTACTTCGTCCGAAATTAGGTGAAGAATCTGCATCTGTGAGCCTTACCCTTTCAGTAAAAAATGGATTGATGCCCAACACCGGCAAGTATGGTGATTATCCAGACTATAGCCCCGTCAAAACTTATGAACTGAAAATATTGCCATTATCACAGGCTGAGATTGATGCCAGCAAATCTTCTGTGCAGGCTGCCCTGGCTGGAATTGAGCTTGCAGATTTGAAGCTGATGGATGGCGAAGCGATTGACCCCGACAATGTACTATACGACATTCAATTGGTAGACCCGCGTAATTATGGGGACAAAACTACCGACTATATTAGCTCGGGATACTGGACATCAGACAATACAGATATAATTACAGTTAATTGGATGCGTGCCAAGGTTAAGCGGCCGGATATAGGGGATCCAGACGCAACAGTTAAGCTTACAGTTATTGCGTCTAAGGGCGGGTATACAGAAAGTAAGGACTTTATCGTAACGGTCAAGGCGGTGACACAGGCAGAGATTGATGCCGTCAATGCCGAAATTGACGCAGTTAAAGAAGCACTAGTATTTGAAGTTATAAAAAATAATAACAGCTCAGCCGATGCGGTAACATCAAATTTGCAGATGGTATATCGGGGACTGGACTATCCTGCTGTAATAAGCTGGGCAACCAAAAACAGTGGTGAAAAGGGAATTAAAATCGAGTGGGCGACCAGTGATTCCAGCACGATAGCTTCGTATGGTACAGTGACCAGACCCTCAGCGGGAGACAAGAGTGTTACCATGACTGCCACTCTAACCTCTTTCCGTCTGGCGGAGTATACAGAAGCGCGTACAGTGGAGCTGCCCCTCATTGTGCGTAAAGTATCGAATTCGGCTGATGTGGCTGCCATTTCCCTCTCCCCATCTTTGGGTTTTACCTTTAATCCAGGGACAAAAGCATACAGCCTTGCTGCCCCGGCGATGGTCAAAAGCGTAGGGATAACAGTTGCTGCGGAAGAGACGGGTACCCTGATTACCTCCGGAGTCTACAGCGCCCGGGGAAGCCTGGCTTTTGATGTAGAGCTCAACGCAGATCAGACTGCCGTTGTAACAATTAAAACGGCAGCATTGGATTCAGATAGTACAAAGGAGTATGTTATAAATATTACCCTCGAAACAGCGGATGCTGCAGATACAGCAGTGGCAGAGCTGCTGGCAGCTATTGCCGACAGTTATAAAAATACCTCCGGCGATTGGGAGGCTATGGCGATGGCAGCCTATGGCCGGGCCGGAGATGTTGCTGGTGCAAGTATTGTAGAGAATGTACGCACTGTTTACACCAGCGGTAGTACAACCGATAAAGCACGTGCTATTATCACCCTCACTGCCCTGGGTGTTGATGCTTCCAATGTATATAGCGGCACTGAAGGGGTCTATTGGGATTTCGTCGAAAAGTTGGGGGAAAACGCCCCATCACAGGCCGCGGAGGCAGCCTGGGGCCTGATAGCTCTGGATAGTGGACAATATGACGACAGTGGGTTTATACTGGCTCGCCAAACCTCAAGCGACTACCTTTTGGAAAATAAATTGACACCGGCTGATGATCAAACTGCCTGGACCTTCTGGGGAACTTCTCCGGATGTAGATGCTACAGCCATGGTTGTTGCGGCATTGGCGCCATATTATAACAGCAATACAGATGTGAAGACGGCAATCGACGGTGCCCTTGAATATCTGGCGGCACAACAAAAGGATTCCGGGCATTACGGGAATTCCAACTCAACATCAATGGTTATAGTGGCTCTTACCGCCCTGGGGCAGGACCCCAGCGCCGAAACCGGTGATTTTGCCCAAGACGGAAAAAGTTTGATAGAAGGCCTGCTGGCCTTTAGAATCAGCTCGAATCAATTAGGATATGATAATAATACAACTGCAAGCTCTATGAGTACGGAGCAAGGCTTTCGCGCCCTGGTTGCTTACCAGGGATATTTAACTTCCGGAAAAAATGCCTATAATATATATCATTTTGGTGCTCAAACCGGAGACGGTACGGAACTCACCGGCGAAACCGATCCCGGCGTCACCCCTCCTGATCCCAGTGCGCCAAAAAATATAACTGTTCGGGTGGAGGACCTTTATAACGGTACGACTCTCATGCCTCAGACATCTGTAGAAATGAGCGGTACACATCTCGATGCTTTGAAAGCGGCGCTGACCGCAAACGGGAAAGACCCGGACACGGATTTGACGGTGTCATACGGTTATGTCAGTGCTATTCTCGGCGTCAGCGCTGGTGACACTACCGGCTGGATGTATGCCATAAATGGCGAAATACCAGTGACGATGCTCAGTGAAACACAGATTGCCAAAGGCGACAGCCTGGTTCTGTTTTTTATAGACTGGTACGATACTGCCTACTTAACCAAGTTTGATAAAGCAACTCTGAATGTAAAAACAGGGGAAGCATTTAATCTTAAGCTCCTGGGGATCGATTCATGGGATGCTATGGGAAGCGGTGGGGCATACGCGCCGCTAAACGGTGCAACTGTCTATATTCTTGATAAATCCGGTAACCGGGTGGGTACAGAGGCGGTTACCGATGCCGATGGAAATGTAACCATTACCTTACCTGCTGCCGGAACCTATACAATCAGCGCAGCCAGACCGGGCACTATTAATACAACCGATCTGGTGCCGCCGCTTTGTCAGGTGACAGTTGTCTCTTCATCGTCTCCTCCCGGCACAACTATAACAGTATATTTCACATTAGAGGGAATGAGCAGCAGCGGTAAGTTGGAAACCTGGATAAACAGGAAAGCAGTTACCAATATAACCGACGACGCTGCTGTTTCTGAGGTTATTATAAAGGCTCTTGCCGGGACCGGCTATACGCAGAGCGGCGCCCAGAATGGATATATAAAATCAATCACTACCCCGGACGGTTTTACACTGTCCGAGGCGTATAACGGTATGCCCAACTCGGGCTGGCTGTTTAAGGTGAATTCTAAGCTGCCAACGGTGGGCATTGATTCTTACATTGTCAAAAATGGTGACCATGTTCTGCTATACTTTACCAGGGACTACACAAATGATCCGGATGCAGGGAGAATCCCCGGCGGCAATAATACCAGGGAAGAGAAGCCGGTGGTCACCTCTGAGATTGAGGTCAGCACGATAATAGAAGCAGGGGTGGACGTGGCCGCTATTAATAGCGACGCAATAAAAGACGCCCTTAATAAGCTGGAAGAACCCAGTGATACCATTAATGGGGCCGAAGTGAAAATTATTGTCACAGGTACGGACAAACAATCTCCCGTGAGGGTTGAAATCAAAACTGACGCCATCAAAGAGATAATTAAAGCCAATGCGCAGCTTACCATTGCAAGCGGGGTTGGGACTCTGACCTTTGATACGGGAACCCTGGCCGGAATTACCCGGGGAAGGGCAGATGATTCAATGGTCAGATTTGTTGTAACACCCGTAGTTAATGCAACGCTGGACAACGCGATACAAAAAGTAGTGGGTAATTCCCCGGTGTTTGACCTCAGTATTATGGTCGGAGACACAATAATTCATCAATTTGAAGGAACAGCCACTGTGTTTCTGCCCTTCTCTCCAGCGGCGGGGGTCGATCCCGGAACTTTAACAGTTTACTATCTTGACGGCAACAGCAATCCCGTACCGATGGAAAACGCCAGATATGATGCAGAACGCAGAGGCTTTGTGTTTACAACGAACCACTTTTCGTTGTTCTACATTGGAGAGACAAACATTGAATGGATAAATCCTTATACCGACGTTAATGCTGACGACTGGTTCTATGACGCAGTTACTTTCGTATCACAGAAGGGATTGTTCAGCGGCACAAGCACAACGACCTTCAGCCCGAACAACCCAATGACAAGAGCCATGCTGGCAACCGTCCTGTACCGGCTGGAGGGTTCACCCATTGTCAGCGGTACGAATACATTTACCGATGTCCAGAAGGGTGAATGGTATACCGATGCCGTAATATGGTCTAATGCCAGCGACATGGTAAGGGGCTACGGCAACGGGCTGTTTGGGACCAATGACAATGCAACCCGCGAGCAGACGGCGGCCACCCTATACCACTACGCAAAATATAAGGGCTATGATGTGACAGCGGCAGCAAACCTAAAGGCCTTTACCGATGCGGAAAGCATTAGCAGTTGGGCTCAATCAGCAATGAGTTGGGCCAATGCCGAAGGGCTCATTAACGGCCGCACGAAAGCAAATCTTGTACCGGGTGACAGCGCCTCCCGTGCTGAGGTTGCATCAATTCTGCAGCGGTTTGTAGAGAGTAAAGTGAAATAAATTTATCGGCACTCGCCCGGGAATTCTTCCGGGGAGTGTCGAATTTTTACAAAGGTTATGTATATTCAGTATCATATAAGAAAATAAAATTCTTGATGACCTGTACCATATCTTCTTTTGCTTATATAGTAATTTTGGGAACCCGGCAAGGAATAAAAATTTGATGCCAGCATCTCTGGGATTATGATCAATATAGAGGAATGCGGGGTGAAGAAGAAAATTGAAAAGCAAAACAACATTATTGGCAGTTATTTTGGCAATTTGTTTGATTTTCTGCAGTATATCATCGCTTTATGCGGTAACACCCCAGGAACTTGACGAAGCAGTAAAGGCCACGGCAACTAATATTTATAAAACAGTCAAGAATCCCCAGGTCGGCTCCTTGGGCGGCGAATGGGCTGTGCTCGGCCTTGCCCGCAGCAGCTTTGACGTGCCCGATTCATATTATGAGGGCTATTACAAGACCGTGGAGGAGTATGTTAAGGAATGCCAGGGTATTTTACATGAGAAAAAATATACCGAATACTCCCGTGTCATTCTGGGATTAACAGCGGCAGGCTATGATCCGCGTAGTGTGGCCGGTTACGATTTGACCCTGCCGCTGGCTGATTTT
>Ga0209723_1005824_pt1 | contig 12353 bp, 10 predicted proteins | sample BiotimSIPDNA_2_FD_185750 | JGI IMG/M metagenome (GOLD analysis project Ga0209723, IMG submission 185750) | Anaerobic biogas reactor microbial communites from Washington, USA - Biogas_R2 time_0 SIP DNA (SPAdes) (version 2) | ecosystem: Engineered > Bioreactor > Anaerobic > Unclassified | place... | reverse complement strand
CGTCACATCGGCGGCCTTGGCGAACACCTGGACGATCATGGTGCTAAAAAAGGCCAGCAGGGCGATCGCCATGATCAGCTCGGCCAGTGTAAAGCCTTTTTTCCCCCAAGATATGCGCGTTGTCATGGCGTTTCCCCTCCGCTGCGCAGCAGGATCGTCCGCGACCGGGTCAAGGCATTGTCACCGGCCTGGCGTGTCAGCGTTACCAGCAGCTTTTGTCTGTCTGAGAAACCAACCTCAAGGACGTCCGCGGCGGCGATGCGGCTGCCCAGCTCGGGTTTGAACGCGGCCTGCTCGGGAATAAACAACTCGCACAGGTAGCCCTCGTGGATATAGATCCAGGTCACATACGGCGCATCGCCCGCCGTTTTGCGCATGACCAGAGCGGTCTGGCTGTTATCTGGCCGCTGCGCGGTCCAGATCTGTCCGGCGGCGTCGTGGCTGCGGATTTTGACATCGATATAGGATAACCCGGTGCGCAGATCGGCAGAACCATCCTGCTGCTCCTGCAGACGCAAGTACGCGGTCGAACCGGCTCCCGTCAGGCTGAAGACAAAAGCGGCCACCAGGACCAGCAGAAACATAACCAGCACCATTTCCACCAAGGTGTAGCCGCCCCGGGTCATTGGCTGACGTCCTCCCTGAACTGGATATCGACGATCGGGTAGACATTGTCCCCGACAACCTCGTAGACATAGGCGTAGCGCCCGGTGTCGAGAACCAGGCCATAGTACGCCTGCAGATAGTCAAGGTCAGGCGGATAGGCGCCTTCCAGGGCATAGCACTGCATGACCGCCCGCGCAGCCGCCGAACGGGCCACGTCAAGGCCGCTGATCCGGCTTTGGGCTTCAAGATCGCCCAGGCTTCGCCAGGTCAGCAAAACGATCAGGATAAAGGCCAGGACGGCCACCAGGATGCCCGCGGTGCGGAACACCTGCTGATTCACCATGTTCACCTCTTTCAGCCGATCGACGACATGATCTCAACCAGCGGCAGCATGACCGTCAGTAAAATGATCCCGACAACCAGCGACAGGATGATGACCAGCAAGGGCTCGACCATGCCGGTCAGGCGGGTCAGCCGGTTGTTGACTTCGTTCTCGTAGGCCTGGGCGATCTTGCTCATGACCGTATCCAGCTCGCCGGCGCGGCTGCCCAGCGCCAGCATGCGGACAAACAGGCGCGGGAACAGACCGGTCTCCTGCAGGGCGTCAAAGGTGTCGGCGCCGCTGCGGATCTTCTGCCGGCTCTCATCGATCCGGCTGCTGACCAGGCTGTTGTCCATAACCGCCTGGGTCATGGACAAGGATGTGTCCAGATCGATGCCGCTGCGCAGCAGGTAATGCATCGATAGCGAGAAGCGGGACGCGTACAGACGCCGGTAGAGTGTGCCCAGGACAGGCAGCCGCAGCCGGATCTGGTCGAGCAGGCGTCGGCCGGGTCCGCTCCTGTTGAACCAGAGCCAGGCCGCAACCGCCAGAACGACGATGACCGGAACCAGCCAGAAGGCATTGCGGCTGACAAACTGGCCGAAGCGAAGCAGGCCCTGCGAGACCGGCGGCATCTGGCCGCCAAACGACGCCAGGACCTGGTCGAAAACCGGCAGGACACGCACGATCAAAAGAACGATGATCGCGAGCATCATGAGGAGCAGGACCAGCGGATAGACCAGGGCGTTGCGCACCTTCTGGCGCAGCTCGTTGTCGCGCAGATAAAAATCGGAAAGTCCGGTCAAGACCTTGTCCAGATTGCCCGAAAGCTCGCCGATGCGCACCATGCGGACCAGGTAGGGGGGGAACGCCTGCACCTCCTGCATGGCATCCGACAGCGGCATCAGCTTCCCGACCCGCTCGGAGAGCTGCTCCAGCACCTTTTTCAGGCGGGGCACCTCCGCGCTGTCGGCCAGCAGTCCGATCCCTTCCGGAAGCAGAATGCCGGAACGCTGCACCAGCGCGATCTGCTCACAAAGCCAGGCTAAGTCCGCGGGGTCGAGATTCGTTCTCTTGTCTGACGCCATGGGAACCTCCTGAAGCATGTTTGTTGATCCTGATACCCTGGCAAGATGATAAAAACATTATACACATCCGACCGTCTGAATGCCAGCAGCCTTCGCCTTGCGGCTGACTCACCCAATCCGCTATAATGGAGGAAATCGTTCCGTTCTTCTCACCGGAGCGTGGAAGGAAGCAGCAGCTCTTTTCATGAAAGCTTGCCTGTCACGTCTGTCCAATGCAAAACCGATTTCCGGCTGGCGCTGCCTGCAGGCCGTTTTGGCAGTATTGGCGCTCTGCCTGCCGCTCGTTTCCTGCCACCGCCTGCCGCCGGTCCCTACGATTGTGGATCCGACCGCTTCGATCGCCCCGACATCCAAAGCGACACCCGGTCCGACACAGACTGTTGCCCCCTCTCCGACGGTCCTGCCGACGGAGCTGACGCCTTCTCCTTCACCCCGCCCGGTGACTCCGGTGCCGACAGGGACCGCGGCCACGCCGTCACCGGCTATTTCATCCGCCGTCACACCTGCGCCGACGGCTGGTCCTACCTCCACGCCGCATCCGTCGGCTGCCGCAAGCACAACACCGCGGCCCACGGCCATCGCCACGCCAAGGCCCACCCAGACTATGACATCGCGTCCGACAGCCGCCGCCACGCCGCGTCCGACGGCTGATGCAACCGCAACACCGCGGCCCACGGCCACAGCCGCACCTCAGCCTGCCGCCACGAGCACGCCCCAGCCTACCGCCACAAATACGCCCCAGCCTACCGCCACGAATACGCCCCAGCCTACCGCCACGAATACGCCTCAGCCCACAGCAGCGTCCGACGGTTATTTCCCCGCCAAGAGTTACGGCACTTTTTTTCGGGACCAGTACGGCGACAAAAGCGAAATCACCGCGAGCGAGGACGGCGGCATCTTGATCGACACCGGCAGCACGCGTTATGGCGTGGCGCTGCTGCGCGTCGACAGCATACCGGCCAGCAAGCGCTGCAAGGCGATCGTCCTGGCCAACAAGAGCAGCTACCAGTATGACATCGTGGCGCGAAACACTTACCTGGGCATCCCCCTGCAGCTGGGCAATGGCACCTACACCCTGACCGTCTACGAACAGGTTGAGGGAACCTCCTATACGCCCAAAATGAGCCACAGCTTTTCGGTGTCGCTGCAGTCAAGCCTGCGGCCGTTCACGGCTTCTTCGATCATGAGTGATTTTTCGCGCGGCTCGGGTTGTGTCAGCAAAGCCGGCAGCCTTTGCAGCGGCATTGACACGCAGGACGGCAAGGTCAGCGCCGTCTATTCCTGGATCGTCAGCAATATTGCCTATGACCGTGCGCTGGCCAGCAGCATCACCAAGCAGCAAATCGATGTTTACCTGCCCGATCCGGACCGGACCTATTCGTCGCGCAAGGGGATCTGCTATGACTATGCCTCCCTGATGTGTGCCATGCTGCGCTCGCAGGGAATCCCGACCCGCCTGATCAAGGGTTCAACGCCTTTAGGCTACCACGCCTGGAACGAAGTGTTTTTCGAAGGGCGCGGTTGGGTCGTCGTCGCCGCATTTCGCTGGAAGGAGATCGACGGTGCCGGTTGGGTCATGCTGGACAGCACCTTCGCGGCCAGCGGCATGAGTCCGGAGAAAATCCTCAGCATCACCCACACCAAGCAGAAAACCTATTGACCGAAACGCTCAATAGGTCCGGCGGTCGACGACACGCTTGGCCTTGCCCTCGCTGCGCGGCAGGGAGCGCGGCTCGACCAGCCTGATCTTGGCCGATATGCCCAAGGTGGACTGGATTTCCTGGTAAAGCTTGCGCTCCGTCCGTTCGATTTCCTTAACCGAATCCGAGAAGAACGTCGGCGTCATCTCGATCTGGACTTCCATCTGGTCCAGGTTGTTGACCCGGTCGACATAGATCATGTAATGCGGTTCCACTTCGCCGAAATGCAAAAGGACCGATTCGATCTGCGTGGGAAAGACATTGACGCCGCGGATGATCAGCATATCGTCGGCCCGTCCGGTCACTTTTTCCATGCGCACGGTTGTCCGCCCGCAATCGCAGCGTCCGTGGTAGAGCCGGGTCAGGTCATGGGTGTTGTACCGCAGCAGCGGGGTCCCCTCCTTGGTCACGGAGGAAAAGACAAGTTCACCCAATGATCCGTCGGGCAGCTGAACGCCGGTGACCGGGTCGATCACCTCCGCGATGAAATGGTCGGACTGGATGTGAAGCAGATCGCCTGCTTCGCAGCTGATCGACACACCAGGACCCAGTGTTTCCGATAACCCGTAAATGTCGAACGCCCTGAGGTTCAGCTTGTCCTCGATCTGCTGTTTCATGGCCAGCGACCACGGTTCGGCGCCGAAAATGCCGACCTTGAGCTTGAGCATCGACTTGTCGACACCATACGTGGCCAGTTCGTCGGCCAGGTGCAGGGCATAGGATGGGGTGCACGCCAGTGCGGTCGGCTGAAAATCGACCAGGATCTGGATTTGGCGCTTCGTATTGCCCGAAGAAACAGGGATCGTCGTGACCCCCATCCGTTCCGCGCCATAGTGCAGGCCCAGTCCGCCGGTGAACAGGCCGTAACCGTAGGCGACATGCAAAATATCGCTGGCGGTCATGCCGGTCGCGGCCAGCGCGCGGCAGCAGCACTCGCTCCAAAGTTCGATGTCTTTTTGCGTGTAGCCGACAACTTTTTGCTTGCCGGTCGTTCCGGAGGACGCGTGGATGCGCACAATCTGATCCAACGGGACCGCAAAGGTCCCGTAAGGGTAATTGTCACGCATGTCGTCCTTGTCGGTGAACGGCAGCTTGGCCAAATCGTCAAGCGACCGAATGTCGTCAGGCGTTACCCCGGCTGCCTTCATCCGTTCGGTATAGTACGGCACATGTCCATACATCCTCCGGACACAGGCGACCAGCCGATCGCCCTGCAGCTCGCGCATCTGTTCCTCAGACATGGTTTCCATCGGTGTGTTCCAGATGTATCCGTTCATCTAACGCCTCCTGATCGTTCACGCAAAAAAGCCGTCGTCCTTCATGGGACGGCAGCTGTGCCACCGCGGTACCACCCATATTCGCAATCGAATTGAATTGCGCGCTTTGTCGGGATACCGTCATATCCCTGCCCTGTAACGCCGGGCAGGCGGGCCATCCTACTGCTCGTTCAGCGGCCTGCTCAGGAGTGAATTTCACTGGGTCTTTGCCGGTTCCAGCTCTCAGTCCAAGGCCGGAACGCCCTGTCGGTGATTCGTCAGCTACTTGTCTCCGTCATCGCCTTGATTGTTAGGGCAAATTATCCGCTCTCCCCGGCCGTTTGTCAAGCGTTTCAACGTGCCCGAAGCTGGATGGACCGCGCCCGGATCAAGTCCGCAAACACCACAACCGCCTGGCCTGGCTCCGGTGTGAAGCGCAAAAGCTGGTCATTCACGGCCAGATCAAAATAGCGGCCGAATTCGGCCGAGATGCCTGTCTTGTGTTCTATTTTTACGACCTGGAAAGGCTCGGTCAGCGGGTCGTCCGCCTTAGTTCCCGACAAGTAAAACAGCAGCCTGTCGCCGGTCAGAACCAGTGTCCCGTCGCACGGCGGCCGGTTGTTTGGATCGTCCGGCCAGGACAAGCGGGCCGGATAGAGTCGCTTGAAACCCGGCTTGTCCATCTGCAGATGGAGCTGTTCCACCTGCCACTGGTGCCAGCGGGCCAGATCCGGCCAGACACGGCCTTGCCCATCGGGCTGGAACAAACCGGTCTGGTCGACAAGCGCGCGGTTGCGGCAGAAGCGGCAGGTCAGGCTGTGTGGATCGGAAACCATCGCCAGCTCGCGCCGGCAGGCCGGACACTGGTGGATGATCTTGTCCATTCCGCTGGCCGGCTCGCGCGTCCGGTAACGAAAACGATTTTGCCGCTGCGCCTGATATTCGTCGTATGCCAGGGCTGTGACGATCTGGCGCTGCAGCGTATCGACCTCGGTGTTCTTGATGTGCGCTGCGGTCATGAACAGCGTGACCGAGACCGTGATGCGGCCAGGACGAAACAGACCGTTGGCCCAGCGCGGCCAGGCCAAGTACGCCCCCTGCTCCTTGACCAGGACAACCGGGCAGGCCATTTTCTTGACCAGCTTGGCGATGGCCTCATCGATTGTCTGCAGGCAGCCGTCCAGGGAGCGCTGTCCTTCCGGATAGATCGCCACGGCGCCGCCGGCACGCAGAGTCTGCAGGACGGATTTGATCGCCTGCATATCGGTACGGAACTGGGTTTTGGGAATCGCACCCACCTGGCGCAGCAGCACGCGGGTCAGGCGTTTTCGGAAAAAATCGCGGGATGTCAGGAAACTGATCCGCCTGGGCAGCAGCGAAGCTGCCATGATGACCGGATCGAGGTACGACGGGTGATTGCCCAGAAGGATCATCGGGCCCTTCACCTGGCGCACAGCAGGGTCGACGCGCACGCGCAATCTGAAAAGCAGGTGCAGCAGCAGCCAGGCCAAAAGACAAAGCGGCCAGTAAAGCCAGGCTGCAGGATGCAGCCGGCTTTTTTCGGACTCGGGTGCAGACCGGGAAACGGCCATTTCAATCACTCCTGGCTGTCGCCGACGTTCTTCATGCTCAAGGAAATCCGCCGCCTTACCGCATCGACCTGCAGCACGCGTACCGTGACGGCCTGGCCGACCTGAACGACGGACAGCGGATGGCGGACAAAGCGGTCCGATAGTTCCGACACGTGCACCAGCCCGTCCTGGTGCACACCAATGTCGACAAAAGCGCCGAAATCGGCGACGTTGCGCACGACACCGCGTAAAACCATGCCGGGCTTGAGATCCTCAAGTTCCAGGACATCGGCCCTGAGGAGCGGCTGCGGCATGTCGTCGCGCGGGTCACGCCCCGGTTTCTGCAGGGCTTCGATGATGTCTTTAAGCGTCGGCAACCCGACGTCATATTCTGCGGCGAGCCGGGACAAGTCCTGCTGCAGTAATTTTTCGGCCAGTCTCGGTGACGGGGTCAGGCCGAATCGGGCAGAAAGCTGCTCGACCCGTTCGTACCGCTCCGGATGGACCGGCGTGTTGTCCAGGATCTGGACGGCGTCCGGGATGCGCAAAAATCCCGCGCACTGCTGAAACGTCATTGGTCCGAGCTTCGGAACCGCCAGCAGACGATGCCGCGACCGAAATGGGCCGTTCGCTTCACGAAACGCGACAATCTGCGCGGCAACAGACGGGCTGATACCGGACACGTAGGCCAACAGGACGGCTGAAGCGGTGTTCAAATCCACGCCGACCTGGTTGACGCAGTCTTCCACGACGCCGCGCAGGCTCTCGTCGAGCTTTTTTGCCTGCAGGTCGTGCTGGTATTGACCGACCCCGATCGAACGCGGTTCTATTTTGACCAGCTCGGCCAACGGATCCTGCAGGCGGCGGGCGATGGAGATGGCGCTGCGCAGTGACACATCGTAGTCGGGAAATTCAGCCGCGCCCAGTTCCGATGCGGAGTAGACGCTGGCGCCCGCTTCGTTGACGACAAACCAGCGCACAGACAGCTTCTGGTCGTGGATCATGTCACGGACAAACAGCTCGGTTTCGCGGGAGGCCGTCCCGTTGCCGATCGCAATCAGGCTGACCTGGTGCTTGGCGATCAGGCCGGTCAAGGTTCGGGCTGCTTCGGCCGTTTGGCTGCGCGGCGGTGTCGGGTACACGACGCCGGTCGCCAGGACACGCCCGGTCGGATCGACCACCGCCGTCTTGCAGCCGGTCCGGTAGCCTGGATCCAGCCCGAGCACGCTGTGGCCGCGAACCGGGGGCTGCAGCAGCAAACTGCGCAGGTTGGCCGCAAAAACCTGGACGGCCTGCTCCTGGGCCTGAGCGGTCAGCTCGTTGCGGACTTCTGTCTCCAGGGACGGAAGCAGCAATCTTTTCCAGGCGTCTGCAGCCGACTGCTCCAGCCACGCCTGGGCGGCGGAAGGCCGCGAGACAAGCCGGCCTTTCAAAAGCGCCTGAGGCTCTTCCGGATCGACGGCAATGCGGACAGACAGGACTTTTTCCCGTTCGCCGCGGTCGATCGCCAGAACCCGGTGGCCGGGAATGCTTCTGACGGGTTCGCTGTAGGCATAATACGCCGAGTAGACCGTTGTCTCTTTGGTGCGGCCCTCGGTGACGATCTGACCCTGGTCCTGAAGCAGACGCCGCAGGCGGCGCCTGACCCAGGCATCGTCAGACAGCATTTCCGCAAGGATGTCGCAGGCGCCCGCCAAAGCGGCCGCTTCGTCTGCCGGCCCTTCCGGCGCCAGGGCCAGCTGGCAGGCCAGATCGCGAATGGACGCCTCTGAAGCTATCTGGCTCGCCAACAAATCCGCGAGGGGCTGCAGGCCCTGGGCGCGGGCAGCCGAAGCGCGCGTTTTCCGCTTGGGCCGGAAAGGCCGGTACAAGTCGTCGATCTCGGCCCGGGTTGAGGCTTGCCGGATCGCCTGACTGAGTTCAGCGGTCAGCTTACCCTGTTCTTCAATAAGTCGAAGCACATCCTCCTGGCGCTCCGTGAGGGCTCGCAGCTGATCCAATTTTTCGGCAAAGCGGCGCAGGACCTGGTCGTCAAGGTTGCCGGTCTGTTCCTTGCGGTAACGGGCGATAAACGGGATGGTGTTGCCGCTGTCGATCAGGCTGATGACCTGACGGGTTTGCATCTCTGGCAGGGAAAATTCTTCCTGCAGGACTTTCTCGATGTTCATGTTGCCTGGGATCCTCCATGGCCGTCGCGGGTCATTTTCCAAAAACGACCGCGTTTTGTCATATAATGATAACATATTCCATTTATGATGGAGTAGATCAATCCGTTGGAGGACACCTTAGCATGGCCCGATATTGTTTCTATTGCGGCCGCGAACTGAATCCTGGCGAAAAATGCGGCTGCCGCGCGACAGCGCAGTCGTCGGAGGGCACCGGCAGCAGCCAGCCCAAACAAACTGAAGCGAACGGTCCCAAGCCTCGCGCCCGCATTTCGTTCTGGAAAAAGGCTGTCAGTTTCTTCAATCCGTTTACCGGCAGCAAAACGGCGGCAAGCCAATCCAAGCCGCGTGCGCAGCGCCGTTCTTTCCGCATGGAGAACAAAGCCGGATCCGTCATGTTCGGGCAGCTGGCCTACCAGCTGACACACCCGGCCAATCCTGCGGAACAGGCAGAGAACAGCAAGGCTGGAGGCGTCACCGTTCTGGTTCTGTCTGCCTCCAGCCTGCTCGCTGGTCTGCTGCTGCTGCTCGCCATCCGGCAGCCGCAGCTGTCCTTGTTTTTGTCTCTGAACACCGCGATCGCGCTGAACGGGTTCTCATTTTTCAGCCAGGTCTTTGTTTTTCTGCAGGGAGCTGGAATCTGCCTGGTGGCAAACCTGCTCCTGGCGGTGCTATACCAGCTGGCCGCACGTGTGCTTTACCGGCAGCGCCTCTCGCTGATCCGCCTGATTCGCCAGCTGTCGCCGGCTTACCTTTATGCCAGCCTGTTCGCCTTCAGCGCCCTGCTTGTCCTGTCCGGCTCCTTTTTCAGCGCGCTTCTGATGCTGGCGGCCGGCTTTTCCGTATCCTCCGTACTGCAGTTTTTCGCGCTGCGCCGGCTGACCGGCTTCGACGACAACCGCACGTTTTTGCTTACGGCGTTCACGCTGGCCGTCTACACTGGCATTCTGGCCCTGCTTCTGAACCTGTCCCTGCCGGTGCTAAACGCCCTGATCGACCACACCGGCATCATTTAGCGTCAGGGGTTGCCTGCTGCGGCTCGGCTTCGGCCTTCTCCTCACGACGCACCGCCAGCTTGTCGTCCACGACGTCGACAACAGCAATATCGCCGCTTTTGACGACCTCATCCAGCATGGCTTCAGAGAAGCGGTCCTCAACCTGGGACTGGATCAGGCGGCGCAGCGGACGAGCCCCGTATACCGGGTCATACCCGTGGCTGGCCAGCCATTCCTTGGCGGCCTGGGTCATTTCCAGCGTTATCCCAAGGTCATGCACACGCTTATAAAGCGAATTCATCATGATGTCGACGATGCGCAAAATTGCTTCGCGGTTCAGCATGCGGAAGAAGATGATCTCGTCGACCCGGTTGACAAACTCCGGATTGAACGTCTTTTTCAGTTCCTCCATAACCATTTGGCGGGCTTCCTGATAGCTCTTGCCGCCATACAGGTTGTCCTGCTCGTCCTCCTGCTGGCTTTTGCCGCCGGCAAAGCCGATCCGGCGGCCGGCCGACGTGGTCAGCAATCGGGCGCCGATGTTGGACGTCATGATGATGATCGCATGGCGGAAATTAACCGTACGCCCCTGGCCGTCGGTCAGACGGCCGTCCTCAAGGATCTGCAGCAGCGCGTTGAACACATCCGGGTGCGCCTTTTCGATCTCGTCGAACAGGATGACCGCATACGGCCTGCGGCGGACTTTTTCCGTCAGCTGACCGCCTTCATCGTAACCGACATAACCAGGCGGCGATCCGATCAGCTTGGAGACGTCAAATTTTTCCATGTATTCCGACATGTCGATGCGGATCATGGCATTTTCATCGCCGAACATCACCTCTGCCAGCGCTCGGGCCAGCTCGGTTTTGCCGACGCCGGTCGTGCCGAGGAAGATAAAGGAACCGGTCGGCCGCTTGGGGTCTTTGAGGCCGAGCCGGCCGCGCCGGATCGCCTTGGCAACGGCCTGGACCGCTTCATCCTGGCCGATCACCCGCTTGCCGATCTCGTCCTCAAGCCGGCGGAGCCGCTCGTGATCGCTCTCGGTCAGCTTGCGGACGGGGATGCCGGTCCAGCTGGCCACGATGTCCGCGATGGCGTCGCCGTCCAGGCTCTTGGTCCCGTCTTTCTCCTGCCAGTCGGCGCGCAGCTTCTCAAGTTCCGCCGTGAGTGTCTGCTCCTGGCGGCGCAACTCGGCGGCGTCCTCAAAGCGTTCCTCGTCGGCAGCCTGCTTTTTCCGGATGGCCAGATCGTCCATCTGCTGCTGTTTTTCCCGGACGGCGGCCGGTTCGCTTTTTTTAGCCAGGCGCAGCTTCGACGCCGCTTCGTCGATCAGGTCGATCGCCTTGTCCGGCAGGAAACGGTCCGAAATGTATCGGGTTGACAAGGTGACCGCGGTCTCCAGGGCCTCGTCTGTAATCGTGACGTCATGATGCGCCTCGTACTTGGGCCGCAGTCCTTTCAGGATCAGGAGCGCTTCTTCCGGCGTGGGCTCGCCAATCGTGACCGGCTGGAAACGCCGCTCCAGGGCCGCGTCTTTCTCGATATGTTTGCGGTATTCCTCCAATGTGGTGGCCCCGATGATTTGCAGTTCGCCGCGGGTCATCAGCGGCTTCAGGATGTTGGCGGCGTCCATCGCGCCTTCGGCGGCCCCCGCGCCGATGATCGTATGCAGCTCGTCGATGAACAGGATCACATTCTTGGCCTTAACCGCTTCGTCGAGTCCCTTCTTAAGGCGTTCCTCGAATTCGCCGCGGTATTTCGAGCCGGCCAGCATCCCTGCCATGTCCAGCGAAACCAGCCGCTTGTCCTGCAGGGGTTCCGGAACATCCTGGCCAGCGATTTTTTGGGCAAGCCCCTCGGCTATGGCGGTCTTACCAACGCCCGGTTCACCGATCAGGCAGGGGTTGTTCTTGGTGCGGCGGCACAAAATCTGCATGACCCGGTTGATCTCGGCTTCGCGGCCGATGATCGGGTCAAACCGGTTTTCCCGCGCCATCTGCGTTAAATCGCGGCCAAACTTGTCCAGGGACGGGGTTCCGCCCTTGCTGCCGCCCGCGCTGCCCCGTTCGTTGAGACTCTTGTTGATGGCGGCGATTTCCGGGTCCTGGCTGGCTTCGTCGGAACCTTTGTCATCCTGCGGCGCTCCGGAACCGGTGCTAGCCTGGTTCTCCAGCTGCGCCAGCAACGCCTGCGGGTCGATGCCGGCGGCCTTGATCATGCGCATGGCATAACTGTCGCCTTCGCGAACGATCCCCGCCAGGAGATGCTCGGGTTCGATGGTGTCGGACTGGTGCCGCTGGACGTCGAAAGCGGCGAGGTCGACCACCCGGCGCGTCCGGGGGGTGAACATGGCCAGCACTTTTTCGGCGTCCAGGTTCTCGTCAAGGCTGGTGTCCGCGCCGGATTGCGTGCTCATCTGGGCAATGGCTGTCCTGACCTTGTCCAGATCCAGGCCGGCTGTCTGAAGCAGGTCACAGGCCAGCCCGCTGCCTTCGGCCAAGATGCCTGCCAGCAGGTGCTCTGTCCCGATATAACTTAAGCCGTGCGAACGGGCGATCTGGTACGCCGCGCCGACAACGCCGTTGCTTCTGTTGGAAAAACGAATCATCATAAGTGGTTCCTCCTTGTTTTCGCCCGGATCTGCCAGGCA
>Ga0209723_1005819_pt1 | contig 12361 bp, 9 predicted proteins | sample BiotimSIPDNA_2_FD_185750 | JGI IMG/M metagenome (GOLD analysis project Ga0209723, IMG submission 185750) | Anaerobic biogas reactor microbial communites from Washington, USA - Biogas_R2 time_0 SIP DNA (SPAdes) (version 2) | ecosystem: Engineered > Bioreactor > Anaerobic > Unclassified | place... | reverse complement strand
ACGTGAAGGCGGCGCGGGAATTCAATCCGCATCAGCGAATCCCCGAATTCCCGAATTCCCGCGAAGTCGGCCCAGTTCAACGCACGATCTATCCGGCTGAGTACAGCCGGATAGATCGCATTACGTTGGGCCAGCTGAATCTCGGAAGCTCTCGTGCGCCGAGGGGCAAACGAAATGCCGTCGCCACCGACCAACAAGGCTGATCGCGAACCTCTTCGAATCCACACCCGATGTCCACGATGCGGAAAGCAGGGTACGGTTCCCGCGAGCTATATGGGCCGAAGAATCATTTGTCGTGCTTGCGACACGCGTTTCACCGCAACACGCACCGAGCCGACAACTACCGAATGCAACCACGGTGAGATCGTGACAGCTATGGTCGTCGATCCCCCACCAAGCAAGAGTGCGGAGGTTCCTCCCGATTGCGAGATTCTGACGGCAGAAATCCTTGCGGGAGAATCCACGCTCTCGCAGGACCTCAACCACTATGCGCGCGAATTGTACACTAGGCGGGATCTGAAGGCGGGGATCAAGATCCTGAAGGAACTAGCGGGGATGATCACCGTAGGTGGGTTCGCCCTATCCGCGCTGACAATCTGGCTGCCTGCCGTAGGTATCACGTTGTCGACGGCAACGATCGCACGAATCCTGATCCACGTCGCCAAGTTTTACCATAACGCGTCTGAAACCGAGCGCAAGCAGATCCGGGCAGCGCTTTCATGGATCAAGGGCGGCTTCAGTCTAGGGGAACGGCTGCTGGGTTAGTACATCTTCGTCCGCATCGGAGTCAGTGACATGATCGAAGGCAAAGATGATACGAACACCGCTGTGCAATCGCAACAACCACGCCCCCGACTGATCGGGCTGAGGCGGCTGCTGGCCTGTTGGCGTCGCCCGTGGTCCGTCAATATAGAGACAATTCTCGCCGCGGCGGAACGTGGGCAACTGGAAGAATTCCTTACGACCCACTACACAATATACTACGATCGCGCATGGCGAGCCCATCTACGCCTTTGCAAAGACTTGGTCGAGGACGGCTACCTCAAAGCCGATTTCCAGGAGCACTTCGACGGTGGTCCAATATTCTTGAAGCCAGATCCACGGATAACAATCGCGGGACGCGAATACCTTGAACAAATTCGGCAGAGAAAGACATGGCGCAGACTGTTGTTTTGGATGTCTGGGTTTCTCACCGGCCTGCTATCATCCGCTCTGGTAAAGTTGTTGAATGTGTTGATCGACGTTTACGCGAAGAGGCACGGGCTTTGACGGAGGGGTAGAAGCTCCGCGGATCGTTTATCCCCCCTTGTGTTGGATAGACTGTGGCCGAACAAGGCCGTGCATCCGAGCGGCGGATCGGGGCGGAATCAGAATGGAAAGTCACTTGGCCGCCGCCGGGTGACGCCTGTCGCTCTGGGAGCCCCGACATGAAAGCAGTTGCTCGTTGCCCAAATTGCCATGCGAGCTTCAACGTCGATCGTGCGAGCGCAGGCAGACGGACGAAATGTCCGAAGTGCGAGCAGTCATTCCTTATCCAGTTCGATGAACCCACGCCTGAGGCGGAGCCGGACCCGATTCGGAATGTGCCACACTCCCCGCCTCCGACGCCACAGCGGGTGTCCAGCGTCATTCGCGCAGCCGCTGACTCTACGCCGCCCCGCGAGGAGAACCGAAAGCTTAGGCCAATTGCAGTACCGCTCTGGGCGATGATTACGATCCCATCGATTGCATGTCTGATTATCGGATACTTCATTGGCCGTGAGCATTCGAAGCAGCAAATGGAACGCGCGGTGGCCGATATCGGAAAGGCGTTCACCGAGGGCCTCACCTCTGAGGTTCCCGCCATTTCGCCGTCCTCCGGGCTCTCTTCAAACTTGGAAACCGAATCCGAAAAGCCGACGCCACACCCGCGAATGCTCATTGGTGAGAGACATGCGGCCAAAGGGTTTTCGATCGCACTTACGAACGCCTCCATCGACAAATCTCAGGTCAAAGACTTGATGGGCAATGTTGGCGTCGGACAGAATCCGGACTTGGTACTGCGGTTCAACGTCGTAAATACCGACGATCGGCGGATACTTCGCTTCCATGAGGGCAACATGTTTTTGCCCGGCCATTTCCGCTTGCGAGACGACGTTGATAACGTGATTCGCGGCGTGAACTACGGCATGGGATCGAAACCAGTCGGTGCGCTCACTGGTGCCGAAGACATTGCACCGGGGGCCTCCGCCACGCACATCGAGTTATTTTCTGTGCCACTACCCAAGACAAAATTCCTGATCCTTACTGTTGACCTCGCATGTTTCGGGGATCAGGGCGAGATCGAGTTTCAGATCCCAGCGGACAAGATTAAGCGATAGCTGACTCGGAATACAACGTGACAAAACAACGGCACGAAGGGGAGCCGGCGTATTGGCGGTTGCCAGTAGTTGCGTCTTCCCGTCCCCGCCGCCTTATCCCTGTCGTTCGTCCGCTGCGACTGACAACACCAGGATTACCCGAACCACATAGCTCACGCCGTACCATGTGCAAGAGAGCAATGACGGGGTGACGCGACCGAACGCAACTCATGAATGCAAATTCCCCGGAGGCAAGAAAAGGTGTCAGAAACCGTTTTCGAGGAACGGCGGCTGGCTTGTGGGTTTGAACCGCAATAACGGTGCCTGACACCTTTTCCGCGCCCCTCACGACCCTCGAATCACAGCTGAATTGCCATGAAGATCACTGAAGCCCTGGATGAGTTTCAACTGCCCTTTGCCAGAGACAACCGCCGTGCTCTACGGCTGCTTGCTCCAGCCGGTTCCGGGAAGACGCATTCGCTCCTGTGGCGGTGCGTGCAGCAATGGGAATCTGCGCCGAAGACCAAACCCCGATTCTTGCTGTTCACATTCACGCGGGCCGCTCGCGACGAGTTGCGGGACCGCCTGCGGATGGCTCCGGAGTTTGCTGGTGTGCGTGATTCGATTGAGGTCTCGACGTTGAACGCCTGGGGGTTTCGTCGCCTCAAAGCGCGCACGCACAATCTGCGATTGCTGACGAGCCGAAACGACCAGTTCTGGGCGGTCAACAACAACCTTCAGCCGATCTGGTCCGAGCATCCCAAGCTGCGCGAGTTGCTTCTCCAAACCAGGTCTCGGAACCGCACAGCGAAGGCGGTGATGGCGGTGATGGACGGTCTCAAATCCCTCGGCTTTCGGCACGATATCCACCACACCGCTAATGAGTTCGCGAACCATTTAGTCTGGCTCGATTCGGTCGGATTGGTCACCTACCTGGCAAACCTCATCCGGCAACTCGCCGATCTTGAGATCGTGGACGCTCAGGCCGGCAACATCATTCAGGAGATGGAGAATGGCTTTCTCGGCTTCTGGCGTGACGCGACCGTGAGTCTCCGTCAGATGGCTATGATTACACTCGAAGACCAGAAGTACTGGGCGTGGCTTGACTTGGAGGAAGCGATTGCCGAAGGGAAGTTCACGACAGGCATCCACCGTTGCGACCACATACTTGTAGATGAATTTCAGGATGTAAATTGTCTGGACTTGCGACTTCTCCAAGCGATTGCTGCGGTAAACAAGGCAGAGCTGACACTGATCGGCGACGACGACCAAGCTATCTACGAGTGGCGGGGTGCCAGTCCGCAGTTCATTCTTCAACCACAGGAGCACATCGGCCCGGCCTTCACTACCCACATCCTGAGTCGCAACTACCGCTGCCCCTGGAACATCGTGATGTTGTCCCAGCGGTTAATCAAGCACAATACACGTCGCGTGGACAAAGAGGTGGACGCGGCGTCCCCGGTCGACGCGCAAGTGGATGTGCTGATGCTGCCCTCCATCACGGAGACAATCGACTATGTACTGGCGCAGGTTTGCGCAATGCTCAACGAAGGGGTGGTGAAGAAGGTCGCGATCATCGGGCGCAAGCGAGCCCAGATCATTCCGTACCAGATCGTCTTTGCCAGCCACAACATCCCCTTCTATGCCGCCGAAGACCTGCAGGTGTTTCTCAGCGATGCGTTTGGAGAATTGAAGGACATGCTCGGGATCAAGGCCCGGGACGACGCGGGTCCCATTCCTGGAATGGACCCGATTCAGGACTTCATTAAACTTGTCGACAAAGTGAAGCGATATCCGCTAAGCAAAGCCGAGCGCGGCAGTCTGTTGCGGCATTTGCAGAGTGAACGGCCCACGACGGTTACGGCGTGCCTGGAGAGGCTCCTGACCTACACAGGACCATTGAAGGGCAACAACGACGATTGCAGCCGATCCCGTGTCTTCGTCAGCGCAATACTCCCATTGTTGACGGCCAAGACCGTGTCCGAAGCGATTCAGGCGATCAGCGATCACTTTGAGGGTCTTCAGAAGGACTACGGGAAGTCGATTCAGGACGTATTCTACACGGACCCACCGTTCCTTCACCTTGCTGACTTTGCCCAGCGCTACGGCACGGACTATACTGCGTTCTACGAAGACCTCGACAAAGCGATTGCGACGCTGGCGCGGCTGCCAGACGAAGATGAGAAGCCTGCGCCCAATAGGGAACCGGCGTGGAAACTGCCGCTGCACCTGATGACAGCGCTGCGGGCGAAGGGAAAGGAGTTCGATGCGGTCGTGATTCTTGACGCGAACAAGGACATCTGGCCAAGCAAGCTCGCTACGACGCCGGAGAGACTTGAAGAAGAGCGCCGGGTCTTCTATGTGGCGGTCACCCGCGCACGCAAGCGCCTCATGCTTCTCGTGAACCAGAGCATACTTGGCGCTCCGGCGCTACCATCACCGTACATCGGCGAAATGGGACTCGTTCCAAGGCCGTACACGCCAGGCTGACCAACATGGATTTCCGCATCATCGCCATCGCCCACCCGCCCACCGAGAAGACCACCCGCACAGGCTCACGCCTGGACAGCAACCTTGCCCATGCCGACGAATGGGGGCAGGTGGCGAAGAAACTGGGGCGGACCACCGACCACGAGCACTTTTCCGTCCCACGCGGGCGGGTGCTGCTGGACGTGGACTTGTTGACCAACATTATCCTGCATGGACCCGCGACCAAGCCCGACCGGCTGGCTTTGATTGCCCGGCGATTTGGATTGGAAAAATGGCGGGCAGAACTGGACCAGCATTATTTTACGGGCGAGGATGCAGACGGACGGTTCGAATCCGATGGCGACCCTTGTTGACAACGCAAGCGGCATCCCCTAGCGTGATGGGAAGTTCTGGACGGTCGCCGTTAGCCCACGCCCAGCCGTTAGTTAGGACGCGGACAGGAGACTGTTCAAATTGAGCAGAAGGTTGATGTATGCACTTCTCGTCAATGGCGCACGTTCTTGGTCTGGTTGGCGTAACCCCAGTAAGGGCGTTTCTCCCCGCATTCCTCACCGCCTTGGTCATACGGATCGGCGGGATTCCGTATTTGACAGACGCCGCGACAGCCGACGCCGCAACCGCCCCGTCATGGTTCACGCATGACTATACCTTGATTGTCTTGGGTCTGCTGTCCCTCCTTGAGTTCTTTGCTACGAAATCGCCGGAAGCCCGCCAAGCCCTTTCCACGATTGACGAGTATTACAAACCTGCCCTTGCAGCCCTGACTTCATTCGGCGTCATCTCTGCCTCTGATGCGAGCGCGGTCGAAGCCCTGCACGCAGGGACAACCGCTACGTCCTCGATTCCAATTGCCGCGATGACGTTCGGAAGCACAAGTGCTTCCTTCATATTCTCGGTGCTCACGACGGGCGGCACGTACCTTGTGTGTACCGCAAGGTCCGAATTGCTCAACCTCCTGGAAGATGTAGATGCCGACGACAGTATGGGCATACAGTCCTTGCTTTCCTGGGGAGAGGATGCGTGGGTCGCTGTCCTCGTCGTATTGCTTGTTCTGGTGCCAGTCCTTATTCTGTCGTTCGTCGCGCTGTCACTGCTCGGATTGTGGCTGTTGCGCACGCACATGGATCGCAAGGGCGAAAGATCGAAGGTTGACTGCCCTAGTTGCGGCGCAAAAGTATTCCCATTTGCAACCGTATGCCATAGTTGCAGAACATCCATCACGAGTGTCTCGTCAATCGGCTTTCTGGGGCAAAAGCGTATGGACGCGGTGACGGACCGAACCGCCCACCGCCTAAAGCTGATTGCCCTAAAAAAATGCCCGCAGTGTGGTTCTCGCCTCAAGCAGAAGACCTTCCACCAAACGTGTGAAATCTGTACACACGCCTTGGCATCCGGGGATCGCCTCCCGGACAGCTATTTGAAGATGGTGCGAGGCCGCCTTACGCAATCGCTTCTGATCTGTAGTCTGTTAAGCGCCATACCAGTCGTGGGCATGATCCCTGCGATTGTCTATTACCGAATCGTTTTGGTCTCGCCCTTTCGTGCCTATATCAAGCTCGGCTCCTCCTTCGTATCAAGGTGGCTGTCGCGGGTTGTGGGAATTATCCTACTGGCCTTTTTTGCGTGGGTTCCGGTTCTCAGCACCTTCGTCGCCCCAGCACTCGCCTACATGAATTATGCGATCTACCGCCAAGCGTTCCTGCGCCAGTGGGAGCGCGAGAAAACGTCAACATTTAGCGGAACAACTTGCAGTCCAACGAGATAACCCTGAGCAAGACACAGGTATCAACACCGCCCGATGGTCCTGATCCCGAGACGGGCAAAATGACGCTGTTGAAAGCGATTGACCGGAAAAGGGGACGGGGGTCTTTTTCGTCATATAGACTCGTCACGCTAGAAAAGACCCCTGTCCCCTTTTGCCCGTCCACACGTTGTAGAGGCCGTCTGGACGGTAGAATGCGCGCGATGGCCGAGTAAATCCCGTGACTATCCCGTCTACAGGAGTCTGAATCATGCAAACTGAAGAATTGCTGGCCCGCATCGGCCGCCTGGAGAAACAGAACCGCTGGACCTTGGGCATCGCTCTACTAACTGTCGTACTGCTGGGCGGAACCTTCTTCATGGGTGCCGCCGCGGTTCAGAATGAAATCCGGGCGAACCGCTTTCTTCTGGTGGACGAGAACGGAAAGGGACGTGGGGCATTTTGGATCGACCAGGGGACGCCGTCCATTAGCTTATACGACGAGAATGGAGGAAAGCGAGTAACACTCGCCGTTTCGCCGGCAGGGCCAGCGCTCACGCTGTTGGATCAGAACGGGGAGATCCGTGGGGTATTCGACGTCAAGAAGGACGGACCGTACCTCGTGCTCTTTGGCGAGGGGGGGAAGAGTCGTGGCGTATTCACGGTCACAAAGGGTGAACCAGCCCTCGCGCTATTGGACGAGAAGGGGAAACCCCGAGGGGGATTCGCCGTCTTGAAGGATGGGCCAGCCCTCACGCTTTTGGACGAGAATGGGAAACAGCGAGGGGAATTCGCCATCTCGAAGGACGGGCCAGCTCTCACTCTGTTGGAAGAGAATGGAATGACCCTCGGAAGATTCGCCGTTGCAGAACACGTGCCGACCCTCGCGCTATCGGACGAGACAGGGAATGTCCGCGGGATTTTCCAGGTCTCGAAGACCGGACCGAGCCTCGCATTGTTTGACGAGAAAGAACTCCGGGGGGTGTTCGACGTAACAGAGAAAGGCTCAGGGATCCTCCTACGTGGCGAGGCTTGCCTCACCCTGTTGAACGCGAGCGGGAATATCGGCGGGACGTTCAAGCTCACGAAGGGACTACCAAGTGTTGACATGCGTGGCGACAAGGGGAGTTGCGCACTTGAAGTCGGGAAAGACGGACCGAGCCTCGCCCTGGTTGACGAGAACGGTAAGCCTCGCGGCTCGTTTCGCGTGACGAAGGACGGGGGGAGCCTCGACCTGCGTGGCAGGATCGGGGATTTGACACTTGACGTCTCAGAGGACGGGCAAGCCCTTGCGCTGTTCGACGAGAAGGGAAAGGTCCGTGTGGTGGTCGAATTCTCGCAGGACGGTCCAGAGCTCCGTCTGCTTGACGAGAACGAGAAAGTCCAATTCAGCGTTCCGAACCCCTCCAGAAAGTGACCGAGGCCCCGCTCCATGACCGCACCCAAGCAACCGCCGCCAACGGCCGAGATGCGCAAAAAGGTGTCAGGAACCGTTAGTGCGGTTCAAACCGGCCACCGTTCCGTCAAAACGGTTCCTAACACCTTTGTCGGTCCCCAACCTCCGGCCGACGCGCCGGAAGATGTCACGAACGATTGGCTCTACGGCTCCAGTGGAACCCCCCTTTTCCGCCCGACCTCCAGCAGCGACCTGCTATCGGGACACGGCAGTCGCCCGCTTGGCGGCAGCCGGGAGAGGATCGTCGCCGTGGGTGTGGATCCATTGGCGGGTCCAGTCCACGGCCTCCAGCCCGGCGCCGACGGTCCCCGTGGACAAAAAGATGATTCCAGCAATGCGTCCGGACATCAGCCACTCGCGCCCCAGCGCCACCTGTTTCTCCATCAGCGCCACGGGCAGGGGCTTGTTGCGATGGAAGTCGAACATGTAGCAGCCCAGGAGAACTTCCTTCTCGGGCGCCAACTTCTCCAACGCCGCGAAGTTCGCCTCGAGGTTCTTCAGATCCTCGGGACGCCAGGTCCATAGGCAGATCTGATCGACTTCCGCCAGGTGGGCCCGGGCGCCCGGCTTCACCTGGGCCGTATAAATCACGGACATCAGCGGCACCCGAGCGCCGCGAACCGGCCGCTCGCGGATTGCGCGGAGTTCGGCGGGAGTGAGCGACGCTCGGAACGCTCGGTCAGGCCCGGGATCCGCCGCGTTGCCCGCGTTCGGCTCGTGGAAGAAATCGTCGAGGATGAACCCCACGATGTTCTTGTGCTTCTCCGCCAGCGCGAAAGCCGCCTCGCGTGCCACGAGGGAAGTGCCGCCGCCGGCCGCGACCAGCGACCAGTACACGCGGTCGAGCCTTTCGAACGGCCGGTAGTACTCTTCCAGTGGCTTGAGGTTCTCCGTGGCGATGAACGTCACGTTCCTGATCCCCATCTGCTCCGCCCCATTCACCGGCTCGACGGTCGAGCGGAGTCCGAGCGGGCGGAAGTGGGTGTTGTTGTAGATGCCCGCCGGCCGTCCCCAGATCCACAGCCGGTCGCGCACGGTCTCGGCGCGAAGCTCGAGGGATCCGCAGAACAGCGCGATGGTCGCTGAGACGAGCAGGATCGTTGTCGGGGACTGTTTCTTGCTGGTCATCATTTTCTCCAAACCATCGGCCGTGAACGAAAGCCGGTGAACATCGTTCGAGAAATAAGTGAGCGGAATGGCGCTAGCCACCCGTTCCTGGCTGCCGGCCACACCGGCGGCTAGCGCCGTCTCGCTCACGGAACACCTGACACTTATTTCTCGAACGGTGCTAACCACAGGCGACGCGTCCGAGTCTACGCGGGACGAGGATGGTATGCAACGGGCGCCACAGCCCGGACCGACTTTCGGGAAGGAGAGCGGGAAACGCTTGCTTGACCGTCATCGGACCGCAGCGTTAGAATCGGCTCCTCGACGATGAGCCCCAAAGACGCAGGTACGAACATGAAAATCATTGCTTGCTTTGCCTTGTGGTTGATTCTGACGGGTGTCGCCGGCGCGGAGCCTCAGGCGATCATCGACACCGACTTCGGGGTTCCGGGAAAGCCCTTTGAGACAATCACCGCGGCGAGAGGCGTCCGCATCACCGGGCGTCTGCCCGACGGATGGAGCGATAACTCAGAGTGGAAAGGCAATGTGGTGGCCGAATACAAGCCGACGAGCGAGGAAGGGCGAGATTTCCTTCGCGTTGAGCAAGCCTCCGGAGATGGCTTGCAGTTCATGCACCGCCTGCCCCCACTGGACGACGCCGGTGCTTATTACCGCCTGACGTTGACGGCTCGCAGCCTTAAGGGCGTGAGTCTGGGGATTCGCGATGTCGGGCCACCGTACAGCACCCTGTCGTCGTTCACTCCCGCCACCGACGGCCAATGGCGAGACTTCTCCTACGACTTTCGACTCTCTCCGCATCGGTCCCAGACCGGGCTGTTTGTCTATCTGGCGGGAAATGGCCGGCTGGACCTGGCGAAGCTCAAAGTGGTGAAGCTCTCCGAGCAGGACCTCATCGCCGAGATCAAAGCCAAGCACCCCGCGGCCGGTTCAGGCAACCTGGTGAGCGCGTCTGTATTCCCGCTCGGACTGCAAAGCGGCTGGTCGATCGATCGAGATTACTCCGACGGTGACGAGGTGAAGGTGGAAAGCGATCGGGCCCTCTCAGGCCCGAGCGGCAGTCCGGCGCTGCGGATCGACGCGACCGTGAAGGGGGTCCGCGTTTACAGTGCCCCTTTCGCCGTGCCGTGGAGCTTCGAAACGCACGTGCTCAGCCTCGCGCTTCGTGGCGATTGGGAGGGCAGCCTGGCGGTAACCGGTGGGCGCGGCCAGCAGTGCGCGAGACTGCCGCTCAAGTTGTCGGGCGAGCGGTGGCAACGCGTCGAATTACCGTTCAAGCCCGTCCTGCTGGCCCCATCGCACGCGATGCGGCTGGAGGGCAAGGGAACGCTCTGGCTGGACGGGTTACAGGTGGAACACGGGGCCAAGGCCGGCGCGTATGCCCCGCAGAAACCGATGGAAGTGTCCCTCGCTCTGCCGCCCTCCGATGCGGCCAGCGCGCGGGTGCAATTCACCGATGAGCCGATGAAGGTCCAGTTTGCCGTGGCGGGCCAGGCCCTGGGGGCGGTGCTCAAGACCCGATTGGTGACCATGTACGGCGATGAGAAACTCTTGCCGGCCATCCCCTTGGACTCCGCGAAATCGGGCGTCATCGCCTGCGAGCCGTTTGTCCCGCACGGACTCGGGCCGTATCGCCTGGAAGCGTGCATCCTCGACGCCTCGGGGCAGCGTCTGAGCCCGTTCCAGGAAATCGTGTTTTATCGGCTCCACCGCCCGCGCTATTGGGGCAAGGACGCGCCCGACTCCTTCTTCGGCACGCACACCTTATCGACCAACCGCCATCTGGCGATGACGAAAGCGATCGGTGCGAACTGGGTCCGCCTTCACGACGCGGGGACGGAATACATCGGCTGGTCGTTTCTCGAACCCGAGAAGGGCAAGTGGCAGTTTCGGGACAGCGACCTGCGGCGCTATCGCGACCACCATCTGAAAATCCTGGGGCTGCTGTCGACAACGCCGGGTTGGGCCAGCAATCTTGGCAGGCCCGCGGCCGGCTACTTCGATCGCTACCTTGAGCCGCTCAGCATGGACGACTGGGCCCATGCGGTGCGGACGATCGTCGGCCATCACCGTTGGATGATCGACACTTACGAAATCTGGAATGAACCGTGGGGGAGCACGTTCTGGAGTCTCAAGATCGATCCGGCGCGGGGCCGCAACTCGAACGATCGCTATGTCGCCAGCGACACGCCCTCGAAGGATTACGCCGGCTTGCAAGAGACGGCTTACGAAGCCGCGCACGGAGTATTTCCGCAGGTGACCATCATCGGCTTCAACACCTACGGGGCCGAGAACGGCACGAAATGGACCAAGGAGGTCCTCGACTTCGGCGGGCTGGACACTTGCGATGCGATCTCCTACCACCATTACGAAAACGGCTTGACGGGCTTTCCGGACGATCCCGCCGCAAAGGCCTTCCAGGCGGCGGTGGGGCCGATCCTCCAGAAACTCGGCCGGGTGCCGAAGCCGGTGTGGATGTCGGAAGGGGCGCCGTTGTCCGGCGATGTGTCGAACGGTTTCTATCGCTACACGTTGCCCTACGAAAATCGCAATGACAACTGGCGAATCGCGGATCGGCTAGCACGCTACACGATCGCCCGCATGGCGAACGGCGAAGTTCGCCAGTTCCTCTACACCATGCACGGCCACAGCACATTCGGCGGCCCGGTGGAGTGGACAACGCTGGTTACCGCCGAGGGCTTCTTGCACCCTTCGGCGGCGGCCCACAGCGCGCTGGCGTGGCTCTTGGAGGACACGCAGTTCGGCGGTCGCGTGACCTTGGCGGACGGCGTCCACGCCTACCTCTACTCCGGAGCGAACCGCGCGGTGGCGGCGATCACCTCGAGCCCGGTCCACGCGGCGTTCCAACTGCCGGCCTCAGCAGAGGTCCGGTCGTTCGACCTGTTCGGCAATCCGGTTGCATCCGGCGCGGCGATCGACGATCGAGTTCACTACGTTGAATGCGACGCCGGGCTGCCCGGTCTGAACTCGGCACTACTGAAAGAATAGGTAACGCGGTACGCTTTCCAGCCTGTCTCCGATGAGTCCGAAGGCAATCCGTGCCCGTACCGGCGTATTGATGCTTCTTCCGCAGGAAAACGTCAAGCGGTTTTCGCCTTTGGAAAGAGCCGGGACATCTCCGACGAGTTTCATCCTGCCCACTTCCTGGCCGGTGTGATTGCAGACGGATGCCGTCTCGCCGCCTTCCCA
>Ga0209723_1005813_pt1 | contig 12370 bp, 8 predicted proteins | sample BiotimSIPDNA_2_FD_185750 | JGI IMG/M metagenome (GOLD analysis project Ga0209723, IMG submission 185750) | Anaerobic biogas reactor microbial communites from Washington, USA - Biogas_R2 time_0 SIP DNA (SPAdes) (version 2) | ecosystem: Engineered > Bioreactor > Anaerobic > Unclassified | place... | reverse complement strand
GCGAGCTTTACCGCCGCAGCCGCGCGGAAGGTTTTGGGCAGGAACCAAAACTGCGCATATTGATGGGCATGTATGTCTCTGCTGCTGAATATGCTTCAGATTACTATCAAAAAGCGCTTAAAGTGCGTGCGATGATCCGGGATGACTTTGACCAGGTTTTTGCTCCGCAAGGACAATATCGTCTGGACGCGCTGCTAACGCCTACAACAGCTACCACAGCCTTCAAACGCAAAGCTGTTTATGGCAATTCCGTTTTGATGCAGTATTCCGACCAGATGACTGTGGCCACAAACCACGCCGGCATTCCGGGTTTGACCCTGCCTGGCGGATTGGATGAAGCGGGCTTGCCAATTGGTATTCAACTGATCGCCAACGACTTCCGCGAAGATCTTATCTTGCGGATCGGGCATACTTTTGAACACTTGACCCAAGATGAGCCCTGGCGGAAGATCAAGCCGCAAGTTTTGCGCGCTGAGGTGAAATGATGAAAGATTACGAAATTGTCATCGGCCTGGAAACCCACATCCAGTTGAACACAGAGACCAAGATTTTTTGTTCCTGTAAAGCGGATTCGTGGGGCGCGGAACCAAACACAAACATCTGTCCGGTTTGCAGCGGCTTGCCGGGAGTGTTGCCTGTTTTGAACGCTGAGACTGTGCGCAAGGGGGCGACCTTAGCCGCGGCCATGTATGCTGAGGTGAACCCTCTTTCACGTTTTGACCGCAAAAACTATTTTTACCCGGATTTGCCCAAAGGTTATCAGATCACCCAATTTGACGAACCGATTGGCAAAGGCGGCTACCTTGATTTGCGCATGAGCGATGGGACCACACGTCGCGTGCGCATCCACAAATTGCACTTGGAAGAGGATGCCGGCAAAACCAAGATCGAGCATGGAACCCGGTTGGTCGATTTCAATCGCTGCGGCGTTCCCCTGGTGGAAATGGTGACCGAGCCGGATTTGCGTTCGGGGGAAGAAGCAGCCCAATATCTGATCCAGTTGCGCCAGCTGCTACGCTGGATTGGCGTCTCTGAGGCTGACATGGAGCGCGGACACTTGCGCTGCGATGCCAATGTGTCCATCCGTGAACGCGGCAGCCAGGTTTTGAACCCTAAAACCGAAATCAAAAATGTCAATTCCATTGATGCCGTGCGGCAGGCGATTGGCGAAGAAGCTAAACGCCAGATCGAACTGGTTGAATCCGGCGGTAAAGTGCGCTCCTACACCCTGGATTGGGATGCTGACACTGGCAAACTAAGTATGATGCGTTCCAAAGAAACCGAAGCCGATTACCGCTACTTCCGCGAACCAGACTTGCTGCCAGTCTGCTTGAGCGAAACTGAGATCCAGGAAATTTATGCTGGTTTGCCTGAACTGCCCATGGCCAGGCGGGACCGCTTTGAAAAGGATTATCAACTTTCCCCCTACGACGCGGAGATTTTGACCAGTGAGCGCAGCCTCTCGGATTACTACGAAACGGCTGTGCAGGCCTATACTGGGGAAGCCAAAAGCGTGGCAAACTGGATGATGAATGACCTTTCCCGCCTGTTGAATGATTTGGGAAAGACCGCTGATCAACTGGTGCTGAAGCCAGAACAACTGGCGCGGATCATGCGAATGGTGGATGAAGGCGTCATCAATGCCGCCACTGGCAAAAATCTGCTGAAAAAAGTGGAGGAAAGCGGACGCTCTCCTGAAGCAATTGTGGAACAAGAGGGTTTGGGCTTGATCGCGGATAGCGACGCCCTTCGTTCCCAAATCGAGTCGATTTTAAACGGGAACCCAAACGAGGTTGCCAGTTTCCGTGCCGGCAAAGAGAGCCTGATGGGGTGGTTTGTAGGACAGGTGATGCGCTCCACCGGTGGGAAGGCAGACCCCAAACGCACCCGGGAGCTGCTGCAGGAATTATTGGGCAAAGACTGAGCTGCAGGGGAGAATATTGACAGGGTCTCTTTTTGCGCTAAAATAGGGGATACGCGGGCGTCGCCAAGTGGTAAGGCATTAGCCTTCCAAGCTAACATTCGTCGGTTCGAATCCGATCGCCCGCTTTTTTGATACCTGTTGGTACAATAACCTCCCACCATTCGCAAGCTAACATTCAGCGGCTCACAATTTCGCCAGGGAGATCCTGGCAGAAAGTGTATTAGCTTCGATGAAACTTTCAGACGCAATTGAAGGCTTTTTTATCTGCAAAACCGGCAACCGCAAGGGCGATTTTTCACCTAAAACGATCAGGTTATACCAGCATTTACTGAGCAATCTTACGAAAACCTTAAATGACCCAGAGATTGAAACGATCACTTCCCGGGATCTTGAAAAGTTTATGGCCACCTTAGCAAAGCCGGAACGCAAACTATCCCCCTCTGCTCAGGATAACTACTACAAAGCCATCAGGTCATTCTTCAATTGGGCTGTCGACTCAGTAAATGCACAGCCCGCGCACAAGGCACTACGGCAGCCGATTGTGATTGCAGAGCCGGTAATCCCCTTTTCAAAGCAGGATATAAAGCGGATCCTGGCTGCATGTGAGTTTACAACCCGCACAAGCCCTGTGAGCCGAAAGCCCTACACTCAATCAAGGCCAACAGAGACGAGGGATAAGACAATTATTTACCTACTCTTAGATACTGGCCTCCGCATTGGTGAGCTTTCCCGGCTTACAATGGAAGATATTTTCCTGGACCATGGTACTTTGAGAGTTGTGCCTTACCACACTGGTAAGAAATCGCGTCCCCGTGAAATCCCCTTTGGAAGGTAAACAAAGCGTTGGCTCTGGCAATTTATTACTGAGTATAAACCAGCAAACGATCGTCCGGTGTTTGGGCTAACAACGACCGGACTTTCGCGGTTATTTACCCAGCTCGGTAAAAGTGCTGGTATGTCGGGGGTTCATGCTCACAGATTCCGTCCCACCTTTGCAATTGAATACATTCGCAACAGTGGGGATATTTTTTCACTTCAATACATCCTCGGTCACTCTGACCTTACAATGTGCCGTCGGTATCTTGCGATTGTGAAAGCCGATGCTCAAAACGCTCACGCCCGGGCAAGTCCGGTGGGTAATTGGTTGTGAGGGTCATGTATTAATTTCGCTGTTTTTTGATCATAATGACCGTCTTGTGTATTAAAAATCGAAAAAAGGTTACATAAGATCTGTCGGTTACACCGTAAACTTTTCATTCTTTTGGAAAAACTATTGGTTATAATCGGTAAATATCAATGGATAGATACTTCTGTCGACCATGATCGTTAACATGGTCACTTTTTGCACAAGTTCCCTGCCCTATCCTCATTCGCATGATAGAATCACCCCAACGCAACGGTGAGGTGCCCATGGACAAACTCTACTTTGGTGATAACCTGTATGTAATGAGGGATCACATTCCCAGCGAATCGATCGACCTGGTTTACTTGGATCCGCCCTTCAACAGCAACAAGAATTACAACATTCTCTTCAATAGCCCCAAAGGACAAAAGTCAGAAGCGCAGATCACCGCCTTTGAAGATACCTGGCATTGGGGCGATCAAGCTGAACGGGAGTACACAGAGATCCTCCACCAGCCCAACACCGATGTTGCTGAGATGATCTTTTCCTTCCGCAAGTTTCTGAAGAATTCCGACATGATGGCCTACCTCACAATGATGACCATCCGCCTGCTTGAGCTGCATCGTGTTTTGAAGCCTACCGGGAGTTTGTATCTGCATTGTGATCCGACTGCAAGCCATTATTTGAAGGTTATGATGGACATGGTGTTTGGGGCAGAGAATTTCATAAATGAGATTGTGTGGGAACGAAGCCACACACGTTCATCGATAAGTAAATCTTTCCGTCGAGCACACGACACATTATTGTTTTACTCAAAGACGCCTCAATATCTTTTCAATATGCAATACAAAGAACTGACTGAGTCATCTTTAGATAACTATCGTTATCAGGACGAAAATGGTAGATATAGATTAGTTCCACTATTAGTAAGCGGTGTTAGAAAAGGAAACACTGGCTTGCCGTGGAAAGGAATTGATCCTAATGCACATGGGAAAAGCGGAATGCATTGGGTTACTACACACGACAAGCTTGAAAAGTACTTGATAGAAGATAGAATTGTTTTTTCAAACACTGGAATCCCAAATCTAAAATATTACATAAAGGACAGTCCAGGTGTTCCACTAAACGATAATTGGTACGACATTTCATTGATCCCCTCCTCATCCTCAGAGTCTTTAGGCTACCCCACCCAAAAACCTCTTGCCCTGCTTGAGCGCATCATCAACGCCTCCAGCAACCCTGGCGATGTGATCCTGGACCCATTCTGCGGTTGTGGCACCGCCGTCGAAGCTGCTCAAAAGCTCGATCGCCAGTGGATCGGCATCGACATTACCAACCTTGCCATTTCCCTGATTGAGAAGCGCCTGCGCGACAGATACCCTGGCATAGAGTTCGAAGTTATTGGCACCCCCGAAGACCTCGAAGGCGCTCGAGACCTTGCCAATCGGGATAAGTACCAGTTCCAATGGTGGGCTTGCTCCCTCGTCAACGCCCAACCATATCAGGGCAAAAAGAAAGGCTCCGACACGGGCATCGATGGTCTGATCTTCTTCCAGGACGAATTGAATGCGGTCAAGAAGATAATAGTCTCAGTAAAAGGCGGCGAAGGCGTGGGTGTTTCTCAGATCCGCGATCTCAAAGGTACGGTCGACCGCGAAAAAGCTGCTATTGGCATCTTCATCACTCTTGCCGAGCCCACCCGCCCCATGCAGACGGAAGCGGTCAGCGCCGGTTACTACGAATCAAACCTGGGCACCAGCTACCCCAAGATCCAGATCTTGACCATCGAAGGTCTGCTTTCCGGACAACAAAAAGCCGAATACCCTGATCTCACCCGCGGCGCTCTGACCTTCAAGAAATCAAAACCGGCGGAAAAAGATTCCGGTCAAATGGAGTTTGGGCTGTGAATCATTTATTTAAGTAAATAACAATCCTGTTATGGTCAGGATAACCAATTACTCGACAAATACTAATAGGCTGCATGATCCTGCTAAACGTTGAAGGGATGAATACTTTATGAAATACATAATGTACCTGGATGAATCAGGCGACGCAAATTTCAACAAATCAAACGAAGATTATCCGATTCTTTGCATAACTGGATGTGTATTTGAAACCCAATACTACTCAAGTGTATTTGAACCAAAGTTCCATCAATTGAAAAGAGATTTCTTTGGTTCAGAAAAGGTGATTCTGACATCCCGTAAAATTCGTCGTCGTGCGTTTGAATGTGAAATATTTCAAGATAAAAATTTACTTTGTATGTTTTATGATGATTTGGGTAATCTTCTTTCACAATCAGAATTTATTATCATTTCAACAATCATATTTAAGAAACCTTACTCGAAAAACATTCTTTCAGAGCACGAAAATCCTTATCACTTATCGATCAAATTTATTATGGAACGCTTTCAGTTTTTTTTACAGCATGAACATGGTTATGGAGAGTTAATTCCAGAATCACGGGGGCGCGATCAGGATAATGAACTCACAGAAAATTATGTCCTTTTACATACAAATGGATCTGAATTTGTAAGAAAATTTGACAGACTTAAACCGAAGTGCCACTGTATAGCTAAAGCAGAAAATATTTCCGGCCAGCAAATTGCTGATTTATCTGCCTATCCGATTGGGAATAAATACCTTTATCCCTGCAGAATTCATCTTGCATATGAATCGATTAAAGATAAATTCTATAAAAATCCCAATACAGGTAAGATTGATGGATGTGGCATCAAAGTTTTCCCGGGGAATTATGAAAAATATCAAGTAATTGTGTTTTAAAAGCAAAAGGCAAGCCTGTGCTCACCTTTGCCGATCGAAACACGTCCGACCCGCCCTCCACCATTGACCAATCAGGTTGTTTGAGTAGATTAATAAAACTATACAATATTTCGGCTTATTTTTCAAGTGCAGAATAGTACATTTTCACTTGCCAATTTGTCCCGTCCACCCTGCACGACTTGGGCATCGCTCAAAGGCTGTGGGTGTTGCGCCAGAAGTGTTTTTCAGAGAAGTCGGAATATTACCCCCCGCCTCTGAACAAACCCAACAAACTGAACATTTCATATACTTGTTTGAAAGGTTAAATGAAAAAGACCGTCAAACGATCTTGGACATGATGCAGTTTTTACTCAGTAATTAACAGGGAAGATGGCATATGGCCGCGTCAAATTATCCACAAGCTTCGATCGATTAACTTTTTAACTTCATTCCCGCCTGATAATAATGATATGCTCTATTCTGAAAAACTTTACCTTGACGATGATACACTCTGGGAATTTTTCAATTTTCAAATTGTCCAACCTTTCGTTTTGGTGATTTGTTTTCTATGGCGTTACGGACATCACATATTATAGAACACAAGTTCTAACATTGCAAGCATCAAATAAGAGGTGGAAAAATGAAAATCTGTCAACATTGTGGTTTAGAAAATCCTGAGCGTAATATATATTGTGAAAAGTGCGGTGAGAAGTTCACCGACTCAGTAAGAACGGGAACGAATTAACCAGGATCCGCAGGTACCCAGGTTCCCAACTGACCCAGCCAAAGTCCTTGATGAAGTCATTTTGACTTACATCAAAACAGGGTATCAGCTTATTGCCAAAACAGACACTACTGCGCAATTGATCAGAAGTAAGGATTTCAGCTTTGGAAAAGCTTTTGCTTTTGGTTTGCTGTATATCGCACACCGGGCAAGCAAAAAAGACCCAAGCGCTTTTGTGACCGTAAATCCTGATGGCTCATACCAAATTATTGATGAAAATGGCAGAACGCAATACCTTGACGCAGGGCAGCCTTTGACGTTGTTGGAGTAATCTGATCCTCCGTATAGTAACCTCGTACATTATCAACTGAGCCGCTGGTACGATAGCAATGGAATATTGGGACGTTACACGCGGGCGTCGCCAAGTGGTAAGGCATTAGCCTTCCAAGCTAACATTCGTCGGTTCGAATCCGATCGCCCGCTCTTTTTACAGCCCCTCTTCGGAGGGGTTTTGCTTTAAGTTACCTTGTTTTTACTCTATCGAGTCTTCCAATTCTTCAGGAAGCTCATCTTCAGGAAGGGGGATTTGTTCAACCGGTTCAACGTTTTCTTCCATTCTCATTTGACCGCGCAAAAAAGCGCCGTCTTCACTGCTGAAGGTGGTTGTCACCACATCTCCCCAAACTTTGCCGCTTGAGCGGATTTCCAGTTTCTGACAGGTGATGTTGCCCTGCACGATACCGGCGACGATGATGGTATCGGCCTTCAACTGTTCACATTCCACTTTGCCAGTTTCCCCAATCACCACCAGACCTGAGATAGCTATTTCGCCCGTGATGGTGCCTTCAATACGGATGCCGCCGCTGCCGCGCAGGTCCCCCAGCCAATTGATTCCCGGTCCGATCACGGAGGTGACCCTACTTTGGGTGGTGTCAGGGATGAAGGCGGGGGTTTCTTTTTTCTTTGAAAATAACATGGCTAAAATCCTGTGTTTTGATTAATGATTGTACCCGCAATATTCCAATCAAGTTCCCAGCGCCAAAGCTTGGATAACCATGGTTCGGGAGTGCTCCCAAGACCAATTCTGGGGCTAAGCTTGACTGCTTCGGCGGGGACAACAATACCCTCTTCCAGATACAGCTGTTTTTCTGTTGAGCAAAGGTCGTAGCCGTTCATGGTTCCGTCGAGCCTGAGAGCCTGGGTTAATTTGGCTGGTCCATTCAGCCAATTTTTTTTAAAGGCTAAATTCGGGCGGTTTTGGGACATGGCATCCAAACCTTCTATGGGATAAATCGCCCGGATAAGCACAGCCGCGGGAGTATCAATATCATCGGTCACAACATTGAGCATCCAGTGGATGCCATAGGTGAAATAGATATAGGCATGCCCGGCTTCAGCGAACATGACCTGATTGCGCTTGGTTTTTCCGACCTTGGCGTGGCAGGCCTGATCTTCACTGCCCTGATAGGCTTCTGTTTCGGTGATGATGCCGGCAAGGCGTTGACCATCAAGCGAACGCACTAATTTTTTCCCAATCAATAAGGGGGCTACCTGACAGGCTGGGCCTTGGAAGAAATCTCGTTCCAGCATGCTATGCGGAAACTGCCTTGAAAAGTGGATCTTTCTCGATTGTCAGGCGCAAACCGGTTTCCAGGGGGACCATGGGTAAAAAGTTTAACTTTTCATAGGCCTTACTGATATCAGCGCACATGCGCAGGGTTCCGGCGCTCTTATGAGGGTTGAAGATCTCTTCAGGTTTTCGACCTGTGACCAGCCTGACCAGACGCACAAGCTCCAGCACACTGGTTTCGACCCCACTGCCGATATTGATCACTTCCTGATCCACGCCTACGGCGGTAGAGGCTGTTACCATGGCGTTGACGACATCATCCACGTAGATATAATCGCGGGTTTGCTTGCCATCCCCATGAATGACAATAGAGCTGTTGGTCAGGGCATGTTTTAGATAGCTGGGGATGATTGGCGGGTGAGAGGGGGGAATGCGTTGTCCTGGACCATAAGCGTTGAAGATGCGCAGACAAACAGCTTCGATACCTGCCTGCAAGCCGATGGTGCGGACGTAGTGTTCGGCTGCCAGTTTTGAAACCGCGTAAGGTGAGCGGGGTTTGACTTCGAAGATCTCCTGGTAAGGGATTTGGCTTTGGTCGCCGTAAATGGCGCCGGATGAGGCAAGCACGATGCGCCTTACGTGGGTGTCACGTACTGCTTCCATTAAGGTTACGGTTCCGCCCACATTGACATGGTTGTAGCCGCTTGGGAAAAGCAAGGACTCAGGCACTGAGACCCTGGCTGCCAGGTGAAAAACGCAGTCAACATCCTGCAACAATGTCCACAGCAAGGTTTTGTCAGATATGTTCCCTTTGGAAAAAGTCACATCAGCGGACAAATGATCGGGGTCACCTGTAGAACAATCATCCAGGACCGTGACCTGATGTCCCTGTCCAGCCAAACGGTTGCTAAGAGCCGCGCCGAGAAAACCCGCACCACCAGTAATTAAATATTTCATTTTTTGTCTGCCTAACTCGAAAAAAATTATAGCACGTCCGCACAGGTTGGATGACTGCTGATGCTGATAATTGCTTGTAAATTGAAGCAGGAAAGCACGAGGCATAAGGTATACTTTAAAACATCATCTCTCAAAATCATCCGGAGGGACCATGGCTAAAACCTTTTCAACCTTATTGTTCCACTTTTTGCTTGAAAAACCGATTTTTCAGACTGAGCAAGGCACTCCCGGGTGGGTTTCCATCCTGATTGGCGCATTGCTGCTATTGGGCTTTATTGGATTGTTGATCTGGCTATTTACCAACGGGAAATTGCGCCAATGGTACCAGGCCGGCACACAAAGCGGCAAATGGAAATTCCAGGACCTGCAGCTTTCGAACGAAATCAAGAAAACTGAGCGCTTGAAAGTTACCCAAATCGAAGAGCTTGGCAAAAAAGCCTGGGATGCCCGGGTAAGTGATCCGGCTTATCAGCAAGCCTGGTCAGACCTGGAAGCGATTGAGGAGCAAATTGAGGTTGTTAAAGTTCATTCCCGCAACTTGCAGGATAACCTGAACCAGGTTTCAACTCAAACCGAAGAGATCAGTCAAAATTACAACAATCAAATTGAAACACTGGACAATCAGCGTAAGGAAACTGAACAAAAGTTAAAGCAAGCACAATCAGAATTAAAACAGCTTGAAACCGATATCGATTCCCTGGCCAATCAGAAAACTTCATTTCAGCGCGACATCAAGGCCACCCGGACCGATCTGATTAACCTGGAAGGGTCTGAAGAACCCGACCGGGGCGAGATCATGGCCAATTTGAACGCCCGCCTGGACAGCCTGGTGCAAAATTTGCTGAATGTCAGCAACGCTGAACCGGAGTTAGCCTCAAAGATCCCCGCCCGGCAATCTGAAGTTTTGACTTTAAATACCCATGTTTCTGATCTGGGCGACCAGATGAAAAAGCTGGAATATCAAAAAGAACAAGAGCTTGAACCGCTCAAGCAGCAAATTGAAGCTTTGAAGAAACAGATTCAAAATAAAACTGATGAAGTTCAGGAACTTGAACGAAAAATGGAACCAAAGGTTAAAGCTTTGGGCCACATGGTGGATACCGCCCGCCCGGACTCGGAAGTATTGCAGGAGAGCTACAGCAAGCTGGACTCGGTTTACAGGAAGATGGGCAGTATATCCCAGGAACGTGATTCGATTTCATCCAGGCTTGAAGAGCTGGATAAGGCGGCTTCACGTAATTTCTATTTGCTCGTTTTGCTTGGAATCGTTGTTATCACCCTGGCTATCCTTTTGATCACAGGAGTTTTGTAAGCTTTTTGCAGATACCTGATGAGTTGGATAAGCCAAACGATTAGTCAACTTAGCAAGCAAGAAAAATGCGCCTTAGGTTCAGGCGCGGATACCTGGAAGAGTAAAGCCATTCCGCGGCTTCAAATCCCCTCCATCTTATTTCATGACGGACCTCACGGGCTGCGCAAACAAAGCGATTCCACTGAAACGCTGGGATTAAATGAGAGTGTACTGGCCACCTGTTTCCCTGCCGCCGTGACCAGTGCCTGCTCTTTTGACCGGGATCTGTTGTTCGAAATAGGGCAGGGCTTGGGGAAAGAAGCGTTGCAGCAAGGGATCGATGTGGTCCTGGGCCCTGGCATCAATATCAAACGTTCCCCTTTGTGCGGAAGAAATTTTGAATACTTTTCTGAAGACCCTATTCTGACTGGCGAATTGGCAGCCGCTTATATAATGGGCATGCAGTCGCAGAGGGTGGGCGCCAGCTTAAAGCACCTGGCTGCTAATAACCAGGAGTTTTGCCGACTGATCAACAATTCGCAAGTGGATGAGCGCGCACTCAGGGAAATTTATCTAAAAGCCTTTGAAATCGCTGTCAAGAAGGCGCAACCCTGGACGATCATGGGTTCTTATAACCGCTTAAATGGCACCTATTCCTGTCAGAACAACTGGCTTCTGACTCAGGTTGTCCGGGAGGAGTGGGGTTTTAAAGGGCTCTTCATCAGCGATTGGGGCGCGGTTGAAGACCGGATCGAAGCGGTTAAGGCCGGGCTGGATCTGGAGATGCCATCCAGCGGAACGTACCGCGACCGGCAACTTTACAAAGCCCTAAAGGCTGGAAAAATTGATCAGGCGTCATGTGACCGGGCGGTCACAAAACTGCTGCAGTTGATTGAAAAAAGCAAAATCGAAAAACCGGCTGTTGGGGCAGAGGTTTATCAGGAAAACCATAAACTTGCCAAACGCGTGCTGACCGAATCCGCGGTCCTGCTCAAAAACCAAGGCGATCTCCTGCCACTCAAGCGCTCAGATGAGGTGCTGGTGGTTGGAGAATTGGCGGAAAACCCTCATTACCAGGGCTCCGGCAGCAGCCGGGTCAACCCCACCCAAGTGGTCAGTCTGACCCAGGCGCTTGAAAAAGCCGGACTAAGCTGGCAATATTGCCGCGGTTATCAGATCGACGGGGAGGCAAAGGATGACGAACTGCTTGAGATGGCCTGCAAGGCAGCGGAGGGTAAGCAAGCGGTCATCGTTGTGGCCGGGCTGACTGAAGAGGACGAAGCTGAGAGTTATGACCGTCAGCATTTACGCCTCCAAAGCCGCCAGAATGAATTGATTGAAAAAATGGCAGAAGTAAATCCGAACCTGATTGTGGTTTTGCAGGGTGGGGGCGTGATGGAGCTGCCCTGGTTTGAAAAGGTCCGGAGCCTGCTTTTTGTGGGTCTGGGGGGTCAGGCAATTGGGGAAGGCTGTTTAGACCTACTACTTGGCAAGGCCAATCCCAGCGGAAAATTGGCTGAAAGCTGGCCGTTCGCGCTTGAGGATGTGCCCAGTTCCAAGGGATTTGGACATCGTTTCAACGTCCCCTACCTGGAAAGTGTTTTTGTGGGTTACCGCTATTACCTCAGCGCTGATAAGGCAGTGCGCTTTCCTTTTGGTCACGGCTTGTCTTACACTGATTTTGAATTTTCTGAGCTGCAGTTGAGTCAGTCTGACCTAAAACCGGGTGAGACGCTTGAAGTGCGGGTCAACATCAAAAATAGCGGCCATCGGGCAGGGAAAGAAGTGGCTCAGCTCTATGTGAGCGCTCCAAAAACTGTCCTTTTTAAAGCTGAAAGAGAACTAAAGGATTTTGCCAAAGTTTCACTGGAGCCCGGAGAGACAGGAGCAGTAAGCGTGTCTGTCAGGTATGAAGATCTGGCGTTTTGGAATAGCCTGAGTCATCAATGGCAGGTGGAGGGTGGAAAGTATCAGATCTTAGTCGGCAATAGTTCTTCTGCTTTGCCCTTGCGGGCGGA
>Ga0209723_1005811_pt1 | contig 12380 bp, 11 predicted proteins | sample BiotimSIPDNA_2_FD_185750 | JGI IMG/M metagenome (GOLD analysis project Ga0209723, IMG submission 185750) | Anaerobic biogas reactor microbial communites from Washington, USA - Biogas_R2 time_0 SIP DNA (SPAdes) (version 2) | ecosystem: Engineered > Bioreactor > Anaerobic > Unclassified | place... | reverse complement strand
GGCTAAAAACAGGCGGGCCTCCTTTATTAGATGGAAGGGCTGTTTCCTATACAGACCCCCTGCCGCAAGCACTTATTCTAACGGCAATCGTAATTAACTTTGCTACCACTGCCTTTTTATTGGTTTTGGCCTACCGGGCTTATTCAGCACTGGGCACGGAAAACATGGATCACTTGAGGGGTATCAATGATAATGAATAATCTTGTTGCTTTTCCCTTACTCATACCGCTGCTGGCCGGACTTATTATGGCGATTTATAGAAAAAGCATTCCCTTTCAGAGATGGTTCAGCCTTTTTTCCTTTTCTCTGATCTGTATTATTTCATTTTATTTAATTCAGCAGGTCTCTATTGAGGGAATTCAAATTTTAGAACTGGGAGGTTGGCAAGCCCCCTTTGGGATTGTGCTGGTTGTGGATATGCTTTCGGCACTTCTTTTGATGACTACAGGTTTTATTGGTTTAACTTGTGTTTTATTTGCCTTTGGATCCATTGGTGAAGAACGGGAGCAATTTTACTTTTATCCATTTTTCCAGTTCCTTATTACAGGTGTAAACGGTTCCTTTCTAACAGGCGACCTATTTAATCTCTTTGTCTGCTTTGAAGTAATGCTTATATCTTCCTATGTGCTAATTTCCCTTGGGGGAAATAAGATTCAATTAAGAGAATCAATCAAATATGTTGTTATTAATACTATTTCTTCAACCCTCTTTCTGGTGGGAATAGCTTATTTATATGCGGTTGCCGGTACACTGAATATGGCCCACCTTTCTGTGCGCGTTGCTGAATCAGGACAGCCGGGCATTTTAACCACTGTGGCGGTACTCTTATTAATTGTCTTTAGTTTAAAATCAGCCCTTTTTCTATTTTTCTGGCTGCCGGGAGCTTATAGTGCCCCGCCTACAGCTATCGCAGCCATCTTTGGGGCACTTTTGACCAAAGTTGGCATTTATGCAATTTTTCGCACCTCTACTCTGATTTTTTACCACCAGCTTGAGATCACCCATACGCTGCTTGGTGTGATGGCAGCTTTGACCATGCTTTTTGGAGGAATTGGAGCGGTTGCCCATTGGGACATTCGCAATATACTGGCTTACAACGTAATTATTGGTGTGGGCTTTATTGTTTCAGGAGTGGCGATATTTACCCCTGCGTCTTTAATAGGCGCCACTTACTATTTTATCCATGATATGGTTATGAAAGCACTTTTATTTCTCCTGGGCGGAACCGTAATTAGAATTGTTGGCTCTAATAAACTAAAGGAAATGGGTGGACTTATCCGCAACCATACCCTATTGGGCTGGATGTTTTTTATAGCTGCTTTGTCCCTGGCCGGAGTTCCCCCTCTAAGTGGATTTATAGGGAAGATTTTGATCATCCAAGAAGGGTTGGCAAGTGGTGCAGCCAGGGCTGGATTTTATTGGTTGGCAGCAATCGGTTTATTATCCAGCTTGATGGTTTTGTATTCACTGATGAAGATTTTTATCAATGGTTTTTGGGGAGAAACCTTGCTTGCCCAGGATATGGAAAAAGGGGATACCAAGGGGCTGCTGCTTCCCTGTGTACTTTTGACGGCTGCCGGTATTATTTGGGGAGTTGGTGCAGAGATTTTCTATCCATTTGTTGAACAGGCCGGAGAGAGTATGGTGAATCCTAATCTTTATATTGAGGCTGTTTTACGAGAGGTGGTTTAATTGTCCATCCAGTTGGTATTGAATATCTCTATCGCTTTTTTATGGATGCTGCTTAATGATCAATGGAGCAGCATGAATTTCTTGTCTGGTTATATAATTGGATTGGCTTTAATTTTCATAATGAGAAGATTTTTTCCAACGCCTTTTTATCTTAAAAAGCTCTTGGCCATGGTCAAACTTCTGCTTGTATTTCTTGAAGAGCTTATCTTATCCAGCATTTTTGTTATTCAAAAGGTCATTAACCCGAAAATGGATTTTGCACCCGGCATATTTTCATTAGAGACCCATATGGAAGGTGATTGGGAAATTACGGCTTTGGCAATGCTTATTACACTAACACCAGGCTCTGTAGCGATGGAAGTTTCACCGGATGGAAAAATTTTATATGTACATGCCATAGATATACCTGACGCAAAGCGTACGGTTATTAAATCAATCAATGCTTTTGAAAAGGCAATAATGGAGGTTACTCGTGATGCTTAAGGTTCTCTTGATGACCTCATTGTTTTTGTTTGCTGTTTCCATTGCAATTTTCCTTTATAGGTTTGTAAAAGGCCCATCCATACCGGATCGTATTATTGCGATGGATGCCATTGGTATTAGCCTGATAGCTATGATGGCCATTTTATCTATTTTATTGAAAACATATGCTTTTTTTGATGTAATTCTTTTATTCGGTATATTATCCTTTGTTGGTACAGTTGCTTTTTCCAAGTTTATCGAGAGGGGCGTTGTTGTTGACTATGAGCGTGATAGGTGAAATCCTGGCAGTTGGTTTAATAATGTTAGGTGCTGGTATAAGTCTTTTAAGTGCTATTGGGGTGCTGCGTTTCACTGATGTTTACACAAGATCACATGCGGCTTCCAAAAGCACCGCGTTAGGAGTTCTTAGTGTTTTATTAGGAACAACCTTTTATTTTGCTTTTACAGACGGTTTTGTCAGCATTCGTTTGCTGCTGGGAATTTTCTTTGTATTTCTTACTGCTCCAGTGGCAGCACATGTAGTTTGCCGCTCCGCATATCGTTCCGGGGTAAAGCTTTCTGAAACAAGCTGTCAGGATGACTTAAAAAAAGTATTGTACGGAAATAGTAACCAAGGGGAGCCAAGAGGACGGGGTTATTGACAATTTTTAGTGAAGGTGGCAACAACTCCGTCCCCTTGGTTTTCTCCATGCTCGCAAGAAGAATTCCATAATAGAGAATGATGATGGCAAGGCATAGGCCCATGTTCATGAAGATTACTTATAAAGGGGAAAAGATGAATCCCAATACTCTTTATCAGGAGTTCCTGTAAAAAACCCGGCAAGGCCGGGTTTTTGTACTAAACTATCGAAGAATTTGACCGGTAGTTTTTTTGTTGCCGCTTTTAATTCCCGCCAAATTGGCATGCTAAGAATAGATTTGTTCCAAAAAATTCATGTAACATTCCGGGTGCCGATATCGTTTTTATTTATGGATACAAACACCGGCCGGAAAGAAGGTGGAGAACCTGTGATAGCTGCAGATGAGTACGAAAAGGCTAAGGAAGGTGATCGCAAAGCAATAGAAAAGTTATGCCTGGCCACCTGGGAGTCCCTATATCGCTTTATTTATTATAAAGTACAGAACCGGGAGGAGGCAGAGGATATTACTCAGGAAACATATGTAAAAACCTTGAATTCCCTGCAAAGGAATAAGGCTCCCCGGGAAAACTTCCTGGGTTTTTTGAAGACGGTATCCCTGAATGTAATACGGGACCGGTGGCGTCAAAAGAAACGTGGAGGGATACTGGTGAATTTCCAGGAAATAATGCCGGAAGAAACGGCTGGAAGGGATCAGCAGGATGACCTGGCCCAGCGTTTAATGCTGGAAAGTGCACTAGCCGGTTTAAGCCGGGAACAGCAAACCATTCTTGATCTGCGAATTATTAAAGGCTATTCGGTAGCTGAAACTGCAAAGCTGGTAGGGAAAACAGAAGGTGCGGTCCGCATAGGGCAATACCGTGCGCTCCAGACCTTGGCCAAAATACTGGATGAGCAAGACCTGAAAGACAGATGCTACTAAAAGGGGGGAAAATGTTGGTTAAACATAGTATTGAAGAAAAACTTTCTGATTATATAGATGCATTAAATAATGAACAAGAATCAGAGGTTTTACAAACTAATAATGACCGGGAATTGGCAAAGTTAATGGCAACAGCCCGATTGGTCCGTACTCTGAGAGAGCCTGCTATGCCTGAAGAGGGGTACCCCCGGAGATTAGCTCAAGCTGTAGCCGGTAAAATTCAAAAAGAAAAGCAAGACAGCCCGAGACAACCGGTAAAATCTCCACCTAAATCAATTAAACGGATTTTAACACCTGTGGCTGCTGTGGCAGCCGGCTTACTAATGCTGGTATTTTTAAACTGGTTGGGCCTATTTAATCAGGATGTGGTTTATGCTATGGATAAGGCGGTTGCCCGGTTATCCAGTTATCATGGTATCCTGGAGATGCGCACAGAGAATGCGAAAGGTGAGGAATGGCTGGTACGCCGGGTGGAAATTTGGTCCGAAGATGATAAATATGCCATTAAGAACGATGATGGTACTCTGACCATTAATAACGGGCAACAAAAGTGGCAGGTTAGTCATGAAAAAAAGGAGGTAGCCTTGTTGCCGCTACTGCCGGATCCGGCCCGGAGCAATTTTGACTTGCGGGATGAGGCCAAAGGGGCGAAACATTATCCTCACATTATTGCTGGCTCTGAGCTGATAGCCGGCCGTAAAACAACAAAACTTGTAATCTCTCCACCAGGAGGAATGGAGTATTACTTATGGGTCGACACGGAAACCAATTTACCCGTTCAACTGCAAACAGCTATGCAAAATGCGCTGCAAACCACATATACTTTTGTTGCTTTAGAACTAAATACAGAGATCGATCCCCAAATATTTGCTTACCAGGTGCCTGACGGTTATCAGATAGTAGAAAACAATCCCGGGCAACTGGTAACGACCATTGAAGAAGCAGCCGCCATCAGTGGATTGACGCCTTTACTCCCCAAACAGGCGCCGGCCCGTATCCTAGCCTTTCAAGATAGAATTGTCCTGGATTACGGTGATACCACTATTATGGAAACCTTTTCTGAGGGAGATTTTGAACTGTCGGCCGGCGCCTCCCTTGGTATTGCTGCCGGCGGCCCCCTTGAGGTACGGCAGGAGCGATTACGGTGGAGACAGAATGGTATTGAGATCCAGGTCGAAGGAGCTCAACGGATGGAACTGGCTGGTCAGATTGCAGCCGATCTTACTATTCCCAATGCAGGTCAAAACCTGGTGAGTAAGGCTCAGGTTAAGGTTTCCGTAGATAGAGAGATTGTTGAAGCTGATCAAAAACAGGTGGATAGAGGAAGTAGCCCCTGGCAGCTCGATCCTTTACAGGTATCCCTCACTTTCGTTAATTTAAAAGTAACACCGGAGGGAATTCAAGGCGAGCCGGAAATACCCATGTCATCCTTTAAACTGGCAATGAACAATTCTGCTGAAGCAGTTGTGGAGGTAGCCGACGGCCCCATCAGGCGGGTTTATCTAAAGAGACTGGTGCGGCAGGATGAAACAGGTATATGGTCGGTAACAGGATATGATCCCCGTTAAGCTTGCTTTGGGTAAATACCGGCGTTGCGACCTTGACGGTGCCCGGGAACATGCTGCAGGCATCAGACATAGCCGGGGCAGAGAAAGTTTCCCTGACAATTGCCCCGGCCGATAGGAACAAGCTTACCAGGGAACTCCAGTTGCAAATCGGCGACAGGCCGGTAATAGAGCTTGGTTTAAAAATCGACGGCAAAACAGTCCCCTGGCGCAATAAGGACACTGCCGTAACGGTGAGCATACCCTACCTACCGACAGAAGAAGAACTTGCCGATCCCGAACACATAACGGTATGGTACATTGATGTAAATGGCAATGTGGTGGAAGTACCGTCAGGAAGGTATGACCCAAGCACGGGCACCGTCACCTTCAGTACCAGTCATTTTAGTAAATATGCGGTGGTCTTTGTGGACAAAACCTTTGAAGACCTTGGGAGTGTAACCTGGGCAAAGAAGCAAATCGAGGTGCTGGCCTCCAAGGGCGTATTAAAGGGCGTATCAGAAAAAGAATACGCACCCCAGGCTGCTATCACCAGGGCCGACTACCTGCACTTCCTGGTAAGGACGCTGGGGGTTAACGCCAGGTTTGACGAAAACTTTGCAGATCTCAAAGGCGACGCCTATTACTACAGGGAGATCGGCATCGCCAAAAAGCTGGGCATCACCAACGGCACGGGGAATAACAGGTTCAGCCCGGATGAACCCATCACCAGGCAGGACATGCTGGTGCTGACCGGGAGGGCCTTGGAGATGCTGAAAAAGCTTGAACTGGAGGGCACGGCTTCAGACCTGGACAGGTTTGCCGACAAATCCCTTGTAGCTGACTATGCCGTAGAAAGCATTGCCTCATTAGTAAGGGAAGGACTGATAGTGGGCAGCGGTGACAGGGTCAATCCCCTTGGTAAGACCACAAGGGCTGAAGCGGCCGTTTTCCTGTACAGGATCTACGGTTTAAATTGATGATAAATATTGAACGGCATGGGTAGCGTAATAGAATGGGTAGCGTAATAGATCAGGAAGATATAGCAGGGAATAGTTCCCCCGGATTTATAGGGAATACTGGTTGAGAGTAGCGGTCGTCGCCTTAGGGAACTCTCCCGGGGTTGCCGGTAAATTCAATAAGGCTACCGGGAGGGACAAAGACAAAGACCACAACAATAATCTGGGTAGAACAGGGGTGATAACTTGTGCGGCAGATGAGGCTCTTCATCGCAGTGAACCTGCCTGTTGAAATAAAGAGGTCCCTGGGCTCCTTCATCCAGGTTCTCAGAAGATTTCCCCTGGATGCCAGGTGGGTGACGGAGGCAAACCTTCACCTGACCCTTCAGTTCCTGGGCAATGTCTATGAAGAACAGGTCCCGGCCATTGTTCAGGGGCTGAACCGTGCTGCGGCAGGAGTTGCGCCTTTTAAACTCGTAATCAGCGGTACGGGAGTGTTTCCTTCTGTGGAACGGCCGCGGGTATTGTGGGTTGGTGTGTCCGGTGAAACAATAATCCTGACAGACCTGCACCGGAGGGTGCAAGAGGAGATGGGTCTGCTGGGGTTTGAGGCGGAAAGGCGCAGGTTTTCACCCCACCTGACCCTGCTTAGAATAAGGTCACCCTGGGGTTTTAGGAAACTTCTGCAAAAGGCCGAGGAGTATGCAGAAAGAGCGAAGAGCTTTGGAGAAACCAGGGTTGTTTCAATTGAATTGATGCAAAGTGAGCTCAGTCCCGCAGGCGCCAAATATTACGTTTTGGCCAGTATGCCCCTGTCGGGCTTGCCTGCGGTCTAAAAAAAGTTTGCCGGGAATAAATATTTTTGCAAGACGGGTGTACTATATTATAAATAACCCCGGCAGTGTTTTCCCTGCCGGGGTTTCCTGGCCTTGCCTGAGTTTTCAGGTCAGGCAGGATTATCCATCTCTTTGTAGAATAATTTAAGATTCATTTCAGGTAAGGTGGTTAAAATATGCATATCCGCCTGCGTGCCGAGGAACTTGAAAGGCTCAACCTGGCGCCCAACGCCTGCCTCAGCAGCAGGAGCAGAGGCAGGGTCCGTCCGGAACCGGAATGTATTGTCCGGACTTCATTTCAGCGTGACCGTGACAGAATTATTCATTCCAAAAGCTTCCGCCGGCTTAAACATAAGACGCAGGTTTTTATCATACCTGAAGGAGATCATTACCGGACAAGGCTTACCCATACCCTGGAAGTGGCCCAAATTGCCCGCACTGTTGCGCGGGCCCTGAGGCTCAACGAGGATCTGGCGGAAGCTGTGGCGCTGGGGCACGACCTGGGTCATACCCCTTTCGGACACGCCGGTGAGGAGGCGTTAAACGGAGTTTTTGGACCTGGTTTCCAACACAACGAGCAAAGTCTCCGGGTTGTAGACGTATTGGAAGGAGGCAGGGGGCTTAATCTGACCTGGGAGGTCCGGGACGGCATCCTGAATCACACAGGTCCGCACAAACCTGCAACACTGGAAGGGCAGATCGTCAAAATTGCCGACAGGATAGCCTACGTCAACCATGATCTTGATGATGCGATCCGGGGCGGCGTGCTGAGCCTCAGTCAAATTCCCGCACAGTGCCTGGATATCCTGGGAAGGGAGCACCGGGACAGAATCAATACGATGGTTCTCGATCTGATCGAGACCAACTGGATCAATTCTGGGGAAATCAGAATGAGTCCGGAGGTGGAAGAATCTACGAATCTGTTGCGGGACTTTTTGTTTGAACATGTATATGTTGGTTCCGAGGCCAAACGCGAAGAGGCCAAGGCCATCCAAATCGTTCAGAGCCTGTTCCATTACTTTTCTGAGCATATTGAACTTCTGCCCGACGAATACCTTCAACGCGCCCGGTCCGGAACAGCTGAAAGGGCGGTTTGCGATTATATAGCCGGGATGACGGACAGATTTGCCATTCGCATTTATCAGAAGTACTTTCTGCCGCTGCCCTGGCTGGAATAGAAGAACTGGCCAGGATTAGATTTAACATTTTATGGTAATAATATTTAAAAATATTGTCGATATACGGGGAGGAAAAATATAAACTGTAGAGAATAGTCTTTTTTAAAACAATATTTAGAATGATCTTATTGATTATTTTCATTACCGCACGTGCAGGACTCTATTATTATTTGTTGAATCATTTGAGTATACAAGTTGATTAGTAGGTGGTCCGGGTGGGCTTTATTCCTGATGAAATAATTGAAGCAGTCCGCCTTCGATCTAACATTGTAGAGGTGGTTTCCCGCTACGTTCAACTGAAAAAAACAGGCAAAAACTATACTGGCTTATGCCCTTTTCACCGGGAACGCACACCTTCTTTTACCGTTACGCAGGAAAAACAGATTTTCCACTGTTTTGGTTGCGGCGCGGGGGGTGATGTTTTTCGGTTCTTAATGCTGAAAAACAACATGAATTTTTACGAAGCGGTGAGTTTTTTAGCGGAACAAGCCGGTATAGCCATACCTTCAGACACAAGCCCTGTTCAGAAAGAAATGGATCGTGAACGGGAGAGCTTGCGGCGAATTAATAGCCTGGCAAAGGATTTTTTTCATCACACCCTGCAGCACCACGAAGCCGCTGCCGTTGCAAGGCGGTATTTGGCTGGCCGGGATATTACCCCGGAGGTGCTCGAGCTTTTTCAGGTAGGTTTTGCCCTTCCGGGTTGGGATAACTTGCTGGCATATTTTGGCAGGCAGGGTATCCGGCCTGAAGAGGTGGCCAGGGCCGGACTGGTCATAAAGAAGGCCGGCGGTGGTTACTATGACCGGTTTCGAAATAGGATTATTTTTCCAATTTGGGACGCTGCCGGACGGGTTACCGGTTTTGGAGGGCGGGTTCTTGATAGCTCTCAACCGAAATACATGAATACTCCCGAGACGCCGTTTTTCAGCAAGGGGCGCAACCTTTACGGATTGCACCTGGCCAGGGGCGCTGTCCGGGATAAAGGCAGTATTATCGTGATGGAAGGTTACATGGATGTAATTACTGCACACCTGCATGGGATTACCAACGCAGTGGCTTCTCTGGGAACTGCCCTGACTGCGGAACAGGGCAGGCTGCTGTTGAACTACAGCAAAAACGTAGTTGTCGCTTATGACGCGGATGCGGCAGGCGTGGCGGCTACCATTCGCAGTCTTGACCTTTTGCAGGAGTTGGGTTGCCAGGTCAGTGTTCTAAGTATCCCCGACGGAAAAGACCCGGATGATTATCTCCGTAAGTACGGCTGTCAATCCTGGGAAAGACTAATGGATACAGCACCATCCCTGATCGAGTATAAATTGCGGCAGGCTACATCAACCCTGAAGGTAAAAACTGTTTCAGACAAGCTGAACATCATCAACCAGGTATTTCCCAATATTTATGGTTTGAAGAGTGAAGTTGAAAAAGAAGAAGGACTAAAGGCAGTTGCCCGGGAATTAAATTTGAGCTGGGAAACAGTTGCAGGTGAATATAAGCGTTATAAGACGAACAAGGGTAAAAAATGGACATTTTCGGATAATATTGTTAAAACCAAGCATACTATAGTAGGTAATAAGGAAAGAATGGATGCCAGGAGCAAGGCTGAAACTGTTGTTTTACAACTTGTGCTGGATAACCCCGAGTTGGGGAAGATTATTCTTGATAAAATGGGGCAGGCGCCCTTTAAAAATAAAACTTATCTTAAAATATTTGAACGGTGTCTGGAAGTGGCTAAACGGCCACTTTACCAACCGGTAGAAATTATAAAAGACCTGGAGGATGAGGAAAGGAGTTTGTTGAGTTATCTTCTGGCCCAGGAAATTCCCGGGGATGACCCGGTTCAAATAATGAACATATACCTGGAATCTATCAATCGCTGTTATCGGCAGGAACGCAGGAAAAACCTTTTGCAGGAAATCAGCAAACATGAAAATATGGAGAATGGCCTGCCTGACCATGATTTGTTGCGTGAGTATATGCTGCTCCAAAGGATTGAAGATGCTGAAATAGCGGGTGATCAGGGTAAAATTGACCAATTGCTGGAGGAATACCGGCAATTTGAGTCAAATATCTGGAAATACCCTAGAGAGGGGATTGATGGCTAGTGAGGGAAGAGCCGAAAACCGACGGTGTTATGGAATTGATCGAAAAGGGGAAAAAGCGTGGTGTCCTGACCTACAACGAGATCATGGACAGTCTCCAGGGAACCGATCTGACACCCGAACAAATTGATGATATTTATGAAAAGCTGGCCGGACTGGGTATAGAGGTCGTTCAGGAAGCGCCGGAAATAGAGCCTATTGACGGTGCAACTGTCGAATCTCAGCCCGAAGAAGTGGAAGTCGACCTGACTGTTCCCGAAGGTGTCGGGATAGATGATCCTGTCCGCATGTACCTCAAAGAAATTGGGCGGGTCCCGCTCCTTACGCCGGAAGAGGAAGTGGATCTGGCAAAGCGTATGGAGGATGGTGACGAAGAAGCTAAAAGAAGGCTGGCGGAAGCAAACTTAAGGCTGGTTGTGAGTATTGCCAAGCGTTACGTGGGCAGGGGCATGCTTTTTCTGGACCTGATTCAGGAAGGTAATTTGGGATTGATCAAAGCGGTGGAAAAGTTTGACTACAGGAAGGGTTATAAGTTCAGTACCTATGCCACCTGGTGGATTCGCCAGGCCATCACCAGGGCTATTGCAGACCAGGCCAGAACCATCAGGATCCCCGTGCATATGGTGGAAACCATTAATAAATTAATCCGGGTATCCCGACAGCTTTTACAGGAACTTGGACGTGAGCCCAGTCCAGAGGAAATTGCCAGTGAAATGAATATTTCCGAAGAAAAGGTCAGGGAAATCATGAAGATTGCCCAGGAGCCGGTATCTTTGGAGACGCCCATCGGAGAAGAGGAAGACTCCCATTTAGGGGACTTTATCGAGGATCACGATGCCAGGGCCCCGGCTGAAGAAGCGTCATTTACTCTTTTGAGGGAGCAGCTGGACGAAGTATTAAAGACCTTAACCGAGCGGGAACAGAGGGTTTTGCGCCTGCGCTTCGGACTTGACGACGGGCGTGCCCGCACCCTGGAAGAGGTGGGTCAGAAGTTTGGCGTCACCCGGGAGCGCATCCGGCAGATTGAGGCCAAAACGCTGCGCAAGCTCCGCCATCCCAGCCGCAGCAAAAAATTAAAAGATTATCTGGATTAAAATCACACGGTCAGATATCTTGACTACAGTTAAAAACTATCGTATAATAGCATTTGCCGATGTTCCTCGATAGCTCAACGGTAGAGCAACCGGCTGTTAACCGGTAGGTTGTAGGTTCGAATCCTACTCGGGGAGCCATTCTTTCGGGCCTATAGCTCAACGGTAGAGCATCCGGCTCATAACCGGCTGGTTCCAGGTTCGAATCCTGGTGGGCCCACCAGTTGAGAGGTGGGAGGCGAGAAGTTAGAAGTGGGAATCTATATTATTCTAACCTCTCACGAGTGGGAATCCATCCTGTTCTAACCTCACACATCTCACATCTCACATCTCAAACGGCCCCTTGGTCAAGTGGTTTAAGACACCGCCCTTTCACGGCGGTAACACGGGTTCGAATCCCGTAGGGGTCACCATATTAGGGCGATTAGCTCAGCTGGGAGAGCGCCTGCCTTACAAGCAGGATGTCGGCGGTTCAAGCCCGTCATCGCCCACCAGGAATAAAAGCAACAGCACTGGAGATAACCTCCGGAGCTGTTGCTTTTTTGTGCCTGAAACATAAAAATCTTTTAACAGTATTTACTGGTTATGAAAAGGCGAACCAGTCACCCGGGCTGCTGGTTTTAGGTGGCAGGCCTGTATCGAAGATGCTCCGGTGTAGTCATATCCGCAATGAAAGTATATATTTTTTAATTTTTTTGCATTATATAAGTCAAGACAACACTTAAGGAGGACAGAATAAAATGATAAATAAAATTTTTAAGAAATTGTTGCCTATCCAAACTACAGAAGCAGAGAAACCCATGCACGCGGGGGAGATTTATTACCTGTGGGAAGGTCTAACTTCTACCTACAAATTAATAGGTATACTGGAATTAAATCTGATGAACACTGAAGATGCTCAACTGCAAACGTATTTAAAGGGTTTGGCCACCGCT
>Ga0209723_1005808_pt1 | contig 12384 bp, 9 predicted proteins | sample BiotimSIPDNA_2_FD_185750 | JGI IMG/M metagenome (GOLD analysis project Ga0209723, IMG submission 185750) | Anaerobic biogas reactor microbial communites from Washington, USA - Biogas_R2 time_0 SIP DNA (SPAdes) (version 2) | ecosystem: Engineered > Bioreactor > Anaerobic > Unclassified | place... | reverse complement strand
GCGGTTACTTCGATGGTCAGCGGCGAGTCTGGTCCGCCGTACTGCTTCGCGCCAACCGGGGTCGTGCGATCGACCATCTTTCCGTCATCGGGAGATTTGATCTTTTCGCCGGTGGCGCGTTGGGCCTGGATTTCGACGCGGTGTTTGCCCAGCGGAACGCCGCCGCGGTTGAACGCGCGATAATGGCCGTCGATGATCAGTGCCGCGGTCATCGGTCCCGCAGTATCCTCGATGGGGACGAAGCGGACCGTGCCCGAGGCTACTTTTTTGCCGCCGCAAGTAATGTCGCCTTCGAGGATTTTCCGATCCAGGCTGTCGCTCTTGCCGCAGCCCAACGGAACCGCGAGGAGCAAGGCCAAGGGGATAATTTTTATTACAATGTTCATGGTGTGGTTTGAGTAGGTCAGGTACTTCGTACCTGACATAATGCGGCAAATCGGACGTTAATAATGTCAGGCACGGAGTATCCGACCTACGAAACTTATTCCTTTACAAGTCCTAACTACGGAATCGCGAACGAAACTACCGTTAAAAACCTTTTCCGTCGATGACTTCTCCGCCGGCACGTGTGGTCAAAGCGGCCAGGACCGCCGCGTCGATGTTTTCGCTGAGGAAATGCACCGAAGCGTCGCCCAACGCGGCGTGACATCCATCTGGGTGCCAGCTCGACGGGCCGCTGAACCGCGCGCCGTAGGGTTGGCTGCCGCTGTTATCCGGCGTCAGTCCGCCGGGCAGCGTGTGCGGGCCGTTGATGCCCTCATAAGTATCGACCTGCCCTTGGCCGCACCAACTGAATCCGCGATGCGATCCGGCTCCGCCGCCAGTTACCTCGATCAGCATCAACGTGTGGCTAAGTCCGTCTGAAACGTCCTTCGGTCTGCACGAATAGATACTGCCCCACATGCCGTTGGTTTTTCCGAAAATCTTTGCCCATAATCCGTCCTTGTCGCAGGTCCAATCCAGCGAATCGGAGACGGCGGCATAGTTCATCTGCGCGGCGTCTTCATCCGGGTGCGGTCCGGTTTGAAGATAGCCGGTAGTGGCAATCAACTCGCGGCTATCATTATCACTGGGGCAGCGATACAAAGGGATGTCGATACTTATGTATGTGAAATTCGGCAGTTGATAAGTAGTTTTGGTAAAATCGAATTGCTCGTAAATACCCGCTTGCTCCATTTGGGTAAGCAACACCGCCGCCCAACCGAGGCCGTTGTGCATGCCGATCGTGCCGGGGGGTAGCGGACCGCAATCTGGATTTTGCGCGACGTCCACCCAGCCATAGTTCGTCGAACCGGGCGGATACGCGCCGTTTTGCATTTCATAGTTATGGATGGCCAGCGAGATCTGATGCAGATTGTTGCTGCATTGGGTTTGCCGCGCCGCTTCGCGGGCAGCCTGGACGGCGGGCAACAACAGCGCGATCAATATGCCGATGATCGTGATGACCACCAACAGCTCGACGAGCGTAAAAGCGGCCGGCCGGCATTTAGCCCGCCGTGAATACACGGCGGGGAGGAAGGGAGAGAGGAGCGGGGAGAGGGACAACGCCCCGCGACCGCGGTCGCAAGGGTCGCCGCCACGGTATTTTCTGATTACTGATTTCTGATTGTTCCGTCGCATGATTTTCCTCCGTCAATGTAGGCCGGGATGCAGCCCGGCTTTCTCTCGTTCCGCACTCGTACCGGGTCACGACCCGGCCTACTATTCGCTATTCACGCCGGGTCACGACCCGGCCTACAAGGTCAAAATCGCTCTGGGCGTCGGCGAACATACGCCCGCCGACGCCGGAGCCGTTCCAAATCAGAAATCATAAATCATTCAACGTTCCCTCTTCCCTTGGGAGAGGGGAGTTTTTTTGGGGACAGGTTAACAACCTGTCCTACATATTATTTCCGCTTCCGCCATGCGTAGGCCAGCAATCCGACCAGGCCGCAAGCCAGCAGGGCCAGCGTGGACGGTTCGGGAATCGTCCTAACTTCATCGAAGTAAGTTGGAGTTCTATCCGTGCTTCCGCCGCTCAACGAAAGGCTTCCAGGTAAGGCGGAATCGGAAAAGAGGAAATCTCCGGATACCGACGTGCCGTCGATCGAGAGTGTACATGTGCCCGAACCGACGACGTAGTCGATTTCCCACTTTTGCCACTTATTCAGGGTCCAATTCAGCCCTGTTACGTACTTGAAAGCACCGTCGTAGTATTGAATTCTATTGCCGCTTACCACCGCCGTCATGGTGAGGACGCGGGCATCCCCGGCTTTATTAAAAAGGCCAAGTCCGCCGATATAATTTTGCGCATAACTGATGTAAACCATCTCCGCGACGTGAATGTGAGTGCCCACGGCTTGGTCAGCCGCAAATAACTGGCGAACTTCGGTGCTGCCGCCGTCATATCGGCTGAGACGCAGGCAATTGTCGCCCTCGGGCGCCGCCGGATAGTCCGTGCCGCTTACGTAATCCGTCACCTGGATATTTGTCAGGACGGGCGATCCGCCGGTCATTTGCGAGAAATAGTAGGAGCCGCCGCCGATGATCCCGCTTCCGGTGGGCACCGCATTCAGGACGTCGGGATATGCCGCGTGGCTCACGTTGCCGGCCGGTTGCGACTCGAAGTTGTCGTAGAACAATATCTCGCCGGTGTCCACGTTGATGACTTCGGCGGTCGCGGGCGCGGCGGTTAGCAACAAACCGAAACCGCACGCCAACAGAATCGAAAGTAATGTCGAGCTTTTCATGTCAATAATCTCCTGAAAATAAAAATCGTCTCTCAAACCGAAGGCCGTCGAAGGACGTTCGGAACCACTCCGAACTTATTGCCCATCACGGCGTTATTCTTCCTAGTTTTGTTTACTCACTTGTCGCTATCCCCTTTTTAGGCATAGGCAACTAAGTCGATTGCCGAAGTACGAATAATTTTGGTGATTCAGGGATCGTTCATCGTTTACCCCCCTTCCTTCATTGGCCCGAGGTTTATCGTCCGGTGCATTGACGGCGGCCGCGCGGCCGCCGCGGAGCATCGTGCCTTCCAGTTCCACCAACAGCGCCATGGGGCTTGCGGGGCTCGAGCCGCTTTCCGGCGCGCCGTTGAATACGTCGATCTCCAAGACATTGGCGCCCGCCACGAACCCCTCTTCGATTATCATCCGGTTAAGAACGTAAAAGGGGGCAAGATGGCCGTGCTCCGGCACGGCAACCGGCGCGCCGTTGAGCCGCACGGCTTGCACGCGGTTGTCGGCCAGGAAACCGATCCGCAGTTTCGCCGAGCCGGGCACGAGGTCCGTTAGCTCGAACGTCGTACGGAACGTGTACGTCACGCCGTTCGGCACGTCCGACAGATCGGGAACCGTCGAAATCCATTGCGAACGGGCCGGATCGTTCGGTCGGAATTGCGACGGCCGGTTCACAATGGTGACCATGGCCAGCCGAGGCTTGAAGTCGGGATCGTTGCTCGCGGCGACGACCTGCCAATGCGGATCGGCCTCGCCTTCGGCGAGACCATAGCCGGTGTTGAAAACCTCGATCCGTTCTCGGACGGGCATCAGACGGAAGAACTTGTCGGCGTCCGCAGGTGAGAAATCGACTTTCACCAGCCGTTTGGCCGCACTCGACACTTGAACCGATTCTTGCTCGCGGAGCATAACGCCGCCGTCGGGTTGTCCGACCAACTCCACCCGCACCGTTCCCCGATATACATGCGAAAAAATATCGCCGTTCGTGCCAACCTCAACACTGAACTCCGTGCCCAAGTCGGTGACGACGGCGGTAGGAGTGCGGACGGTGAAGAGGGGAGAGGGGAGAGGGGAGAGGGGAGAGGGATTAGTGGCTAGTGACTGGTGGCGAGTGGCTAGTGAATCTGCATTGGGCCGGCCGCCTTCATCCTTCATCCTTCCGCTTTCCTCCTTCATACTGGCCACCGGCCACTGGCCACTAGCCACTTCCCCCGCCCCCCGTCCCTCGCCCCCCACCCCCACTCGCGCAACGAGCTTGCCGAGGGCCAAGTATCCGCTGTGGGAGGATTCGACTTCGTAGTCGCAGGGGCCTTCGAGGATGACCTTTGCGCCCGAGTCGTAGGTAATTTCCATTAGGCCGGTTTTGAGCTTGTATGTGCGGCCGAGCGCAACGCCGACGCCCATCGGCGCTATGTAATTAGGTTCGTCGGACCATTTCGCGCCGGCAATGCCGGTGACGCGGCCTACGAAGACCGGAGCCGGGCGGTTGTGGATTGATTCTTCACCGGAGGTCGTTGACCTCCGGCTATTATCACTGTTTGCAATGGAAGAACCGCGGTCGGAAGGCAATTTGTACGCCCAAAACCCGAGCAGCAGCAGGCACATGAAAACCGTGGCGACGGTGTATGAAAACGCCCAGCCGTCGGCAAACGAGTGAGCGAGCTTGGAGGAAGCGGACAGGTCGATGACCGGCGGCGCGGGCGGCGGCGGGCTGACGGCAACGGGGACTGGCTCCGCAATCCCTTGCATCGTAACGCCGTGAAATCCACTGCCGACTGCGGCGCCGGTCTCTGTTTTCATCCCCGCGCCCTGGGCCGAGCGACCCAAGCCCGAATCGCCCGGTTCAAGCTGCCCGCGATCTTCGGCCAGTCCGTGCTGCCAGTGGAGCAGGCAATGGAGATCGACGTAATCCTGGTAGTATTCGAGCGCTTCGTGGTCGGAGAGCAGCGCCTTTTCCAGGCGGCATCGGTCGTGGGCGTCGAGCGCGCCGGCGAGGAGCAAGCCGGTCAAGCGGCCGATCTCATCGAGTTGGATGCGTCGCTCGTCCATTAGTTATCGTCCTCGTCGTCCCGATCGCTTTCGCCTAACCCTTGTTCGATGCAGAGCAGCAGGGTTTCGCGTGCGCGGTGCATTGCCTGAAACACGGCGTCGACGTTTCGGCCCGACTTTTCGGCGATTTCGCGGCCCGACAGCCGGTTGCCGTAATGGTCGTTCAGCATTTGCCGCTGGGCGTCTTTCAGCCGTTTGAGGCATTCGATCAGCAGTTCGCGTTTTTCGTCGAGCAAGTCGCCGCGGCATTCGCCCGCCCGGGCAAGCCGGTCGATCAGCTCGTCGCCGAAGACCAGCCGGTCGAGCGACTGCCGCTTGCGAAAGGCCATTACTTGGAAGCGGGCGACGCGGAAGGCCCAGGCGCGGAAATCGCTGCCCGGCGCGTATTCCGCTTGCTTGCTCCACAGCACCAGATTGGTTTCCTGGAGGATGTCGTCGGCGTCCGACAGGCTAGGCACGAGCCGGAGGATGAATGCGTGCAACATCCGCTGCGAGCCGGTAACCAGCGTCAGAAACGGGGCGTCGTTCGATTCCGATTTAGACATGCTTGAAAGTATTCGTGATTGAAATCATTGCGATTTAAAGCTGCGTGCTTGAAATAATACGTGCTTGAAATCATTTATTTAGCCCCCCGTGAATACACGGGGGGGGCCGCAGGGCAGTGTTGCGGACGTTCCATGCCGTGCCCCCGGTGTGTTCACCGTGCCCCCCGGTGTGTTCACCGGGGGCTAAATATTTCACCGGGGGCTAAATATTATGCCACGAGGCAAGCCGGCAGTGATACCCGACTCTCAAGCAATGCTTTGACCAATCGCTTGGGCGGCCGCGGCGCAAGCGCCCGCCTGCCGCTATATAGGCTATAGAAGAACCGGCGAAAAGCTGACAAAAAATTTTTGTAAGCGTTCACGGGGGACTGTCCCCCTCGACGGCACGAAAGAATAAAATCCACCTCGTTCCCATGCTCTGCATGGGAACGCACTGTACGAACGCTCTGCGTTCGCTCGACCCGCTCGGCCGCCGCCGAGGCAGAGAGAATTTGCCCCGATCCGCTCCGCCGACGCAGAGAGGCTGTGAAAAAATTGATTTCAATTCATTGAGAACACAATATGTAGGGTGCGTGAAACGCACCATGCACTACCGGTTGTGGTGCGTTTCACGCACCCTACAATTTTTTCACAGCCTCAGAGCGTCGGGGCAGTGGGTTCCCAAGCAGAGCTTGGGAACCAGGGGGATATGGGACTGCCCTCCATCGACGATACGGGTTGTTATGCGGAGTCTATCGGTCTGTTGAAGCGCCTGGAGACCGCGATAAAGGACAAGGTCACCGGGATCATGAACACGGCGAACATGAGGAAATACCAGTCCGGCGTAAGGCTGATGCCCAGAAACGTTTCGTTGTACAAGGGCGTGATTTGAGCGTTGATGATGTTGGCGAAGAAGACGGTCAGCAGCCAGCAGGCGGTTACGAAACTTTTCATCGTGGCCGGAGCGGCCGAGAAGGCCAATTCCAAACCGACCACGGAGATGCAGATTTCGGCCGTGGTGATCAAGAGGTAGGGAATGATCTGCCAGAAGAGCGAGATGCGCGAGTTGGCGGCGGCCATTTCGGTGTTGCGCGATTCGCCGGGCAGGTCGCTGCCGGTGATATCCGCCGAAACTTTCGCGGCGGCGACGGCGGCGTCGGCCGCATCGACGGCGGCCACCGAGGCGTTGATGTTTGCGGCCCTGGCGTTGCCGGCCTGCGCGGCCTTGGCCGATTTCACGGCGGCGGCGGCGGCGGCCGACGTGCGATTGGCCGCTTCCGAGCAAGGGGCCAAATCGCGCTTGCCGACCCGCTCGGCGGCGTTCCTGTCGGCGGCAATCGATAGGTTGACCGCCTCGACCGTGGCGTCGGCCGCGTGGACGGCGGTTTCCGCGGCGGCGAGGACTTTTTCGGCCGTCTCCGCCAGCAAGGTTGCATCGGTTGTTTTGGCGGCTTCGGCGGCCAGCGCGGCCGAGCGGGCGGCCTCGACCGCGGCCTTCCGCGCAGCGGCCACCGCCACGATCGCGGTGTCCGATTTTTGAGCATTCTCCCGGGCGGCATCCACGGCCGATCGGGCGTCGTCGAGAATCCGCTGCCGTGCGCTTGCCGATTCGGCGATACGGGCGTCCGCCTGGGCCTGCTTGAGCTTCGCCATGGCGGACGCCAGCTCGGCGGCGGCCGTTTCGGCGGCCGGGTCGTCGTCCGTGAACTGGGCCGTGGCGGCAATTGTGCGGTTGGCGTTTTCCAGGGCCGCGGGCGCGCCGGTCACGATCGCGCCGGCCCCGCGGAAGGCCGCCCAGGCCGTTATGCCCATCGTCACCGTCGTCAACAGGAACCCGATCAGCATTTTACTGGTCGGCCTCAGGTCGATGCCGAAATGCGACAGCAGGTGCCACAGCATGGTGATCGGCGGCAACAGCAGCACGATCAGCACCGGATTGAGTCCTTGAATTTGATCGGGCGACAATCGCAGCCCGAAAAGTTCCAGGTGCAGATAATCGCGGGCGAAGAGCGTCCAGGTCGACGCCGCCTGATCGAAGATGCTCCAAAACACCGTCACCACGAGGAACAGGCCGAACAGCCGGCGGAGCACGACCATCCGCTCGCGCCGTTCCTCGGGCGTAAGGTGTTCGCGGCGGCTGATTTTTTCTTCGGCGTAGAACGGTTTTCCCAGGGCGAAGACGATAAATGCCAGGATCATCAGCACGGCGGGAAAGAGGAAGGCGATGGCGTACGCCCGGCTGTCGCCGCCGTAATAGTTGCGAATGGCCGGCACGCAGAACGACGAGAGGGCCGAGCCGATGTTTATCGCGCCGTAGAACATTGCGAAGGCGTCGCTGCGGAGTTTTGTTTTACCCGGCCGCCGCTGGTCGTAGGTAAGCCCCATCAGCGTGGAGATATTTGGTTTAATCACGCCGCTGCCCATTGCCAGCAGGCCGAGCGAGAGCAGCAGGAATTCTTTGTTGTGCAGGGCGGAGATGCCCAAGATGACCTGGCCGATGATGTATGGAATGGAAAAGTAGACGATGGTGCGGTATTTTCCCAGGAAGTTGTCGGCCACGTATCCGCCCAGCAATGGCGCCAAATAGCAGGCGGCGATGAAATACGACATCCAGCGATTGGCGACGCTGTCGTCGAACTTGAGGATTTGGATCATGTACAGCAGGAGGATCGCCCTCATGCCGTAGTAGCAGCAGCGCTCGGCGAACTCGCCCCAGAAAAAGAACCAGAACCCCATGGGGTGATCGAATAAAGACGAGCGATTCGTGGCGTCTACCGCTGCTGAAACTGGTTTGGGCTGATTCATGGCTTTTTATACGTTATACGGTAAATAGTGAAACATCCTTCACGGAGAAGCAGAGTGGTTGCATTTCTAGGCGTTTTCGTGATGATCGGTATCGGCCGGTTGCGAAATATCCGGCCGTTTACGGCACAATATCCGCGGCGAAGGCTTTCGGGCTGAGTTCCTCGCCGGTGGCGCGGCGGACGAACTCGTTCCACTCGATCGACATACCGGGCGCGAAGACGCGGCGGACGAGGAATTCACCCGCACGCCGGTCGCCCGCGTAGATCGCGCCGGCCGGTTTTGTCCCCGGCCGCAGCGACTTGATTATGGCGTGGTGCAATTGCGAGGCGAACATCTCGCCCAGCATGTAGTTGTGATAATAGGCCGGCGCGCCGACGATGTGATACTTGGCGGCGAAGTCCGGCGCGTCGCGGCCCTCGGGCCGCGCCAACCCCTGATATTTCTCGACCAAATCCCACCACAAGCGGTTCAAGTCCCGGTCGGGATTTTCATAGAGAGCCATCTCGAAGCGGTACATCACCTGCGCCCAGCGGGCGAAAATCAGCATCCGCAACCGCAACTGCTCGGCCATCGCCGCGCGATATTCGTCGGGATTCTCAACCTCCGCGCCGATCGCCGCCAGCCAATCGACGTTCAACGGAAAGCGGTCGAACATCATCGCCACCCCTTCGGTGACGAACGTGTGGGCGTCGTTGCGCAAAACGTAGGGCAACTCGCCGAGCGCGGCGGGAACAACCTCCGGCGGCGGGCAACACCCCGGGTGATGCCCCGATGAATCAAGGCCGGCCGTATTGCCGATGTTCTCGGAATAGACCGCGTGACCCAACTCGTGCATGCTCGTGGTCAGCCACTCCCGCCCGGGAACGATGTTCTGAAATATCCGCACGTCGCCCGACCGATCGATGTCGGTGCAAAAGGCGTGCGGGTTCTTGCCGGGCTTCTCGTACAAATCGCTTCGGGCGAGGATGCCGTCGACCGGCAGCCCGATCCCCGCGTAAAACTCGCGGCAGACCTCGACCGTGTCGAGCGACTTGTAAACCGACTCGGGCAGCGCGCCCGGCATCGCGGGTACGTCCTGGAAGAACGGGTCTTGATAGTGCCAGGGACGCAACTCGGCGACCTCGATCCCGCAGCGCGCGGCCAAGGCGGCGTCGATCTCGGCCTTCGCCTCGAAAAACGGGCCGCGCGTCAACTCGTCCAACTCGTCGAACAACGCGGTCATCTGCCCGCGGTTCTGCTCGTTAAGAAACAGCCGCATGGCATGGTAATCGTCGAATCCTAATTTTCGGGCGGCCTCGTTGCGCAGCGCGATCAGTTCCGCGAGGTCGTCCGCCACGACCGGGCCGACCTGCTTGCTTGCTTCCCAAGCGGCCCGAAGTTCGGCCGAGTCGCGCGATTCGGCCAGGATGCGCCGCAACTCGTTATCGGTTATTTCCCGGCCGTCCAGCTTCGGACGATGGATGGTGAACTTGCGCTGAATCTCGTTTTCCTTGGCCGAAATCTGCTTGAGCAAGTCGGGCGGTATCTGCCGGGCGAGGTATTGGCGATAGACGACGTCGATCTGCCGGGCGAGCATCGGGTCGGCAACGCCCCGGTCACGAATCGCTTTCAGCTCGGCGAATTTCTTGGGGTCGGCCAGCGCGAGATCGAGCTTTTCCTCGGCCGCCTGTTTTTTGGCGTATGCCTCTTCCCGGCCGGTGAGTTCGGCGTCCCAACCGGACAGGTTGACCTCGATCTCCAGCGGTTTGACGACGGCTTCGTGTTGTTTGATGAATTGCATCGCCTGGTCGTCGCGAGAATTGTTCGTTTGTGCCGCCGGCGAGCAAGCGGCAATCAAGATCAACGGTGCGATGCGGGCCGACAAAGCTGCTGTAAGATGCCGCATAAAAAACACTTGCCCCCTCTCTCGGAGCATTTCGCGTCTCGACGCAATCCGCCCCCGAGTAAATCAATTATTACTGTGGCAACCGGCGATAACCCCACCATGCTACGTTCCAGCCGGGTATACCGCAAGAGGCACGCGGAGAAACAGCCGGGTAAGCGTTCACTGGAGACTGTCCCGATTTTCGCGGGTTATTGAACTTCCGGTTGACAATGTCTTGAACAATAGCTGGAGGCTAACAGCCACCGGTGGGAAAACTCGCTATTTTCACCACATTCCGGAGGCTGTTAGCCTCCGGCTATTACGACATTTACCATCCGGCAGTCAATACCACGAAACTTGTACTGCCTCCCTCCGCCGGCCAAAATTGTAGGGTGCGTGCAACGCACCACAAGCGGTAGTGCATGGTGCGTTTCACGCACCCTACATAATGGCTGAAGTGTTGCGGATTATGCAAATTCGGGCCGGCAGATTTCCGTCGCCCCTATTGCAATTTGCTCGCGGTCTGCTAGGTTGTCGGCATCGAACGGCATAATTCCCGCAGGATGCCTGGTTTGTCGCAGGATGTGTCGCAAGAAGTTTGGTCCCCGGTAATTGCCGGAACACGGAACTCCGGCATTTATCACGGTCGAGAAGCGCGGTTGATCGGCGGTCCCCCCTTTAATCCGCCCTGAAAATCGGCCGCACTTCTCGGCCGCCCACCTATTGAGGGTCAGAACAAGAATGCAACGTGGCCGACCAACGGGAGGCCGGATGTTTCCCGGTAAAAGGCTACAGCGCCGTTGCATTTCTAACCTGAACATCAAGAAAATCCCACCAGAGGAGGATGTAATGCTGTCCGCGAAACTGCTGCTATGCGCATCGACGCTATTGTTGGCCGATCCTTGGAAAACCGACTGGGACTGGACGTGCCCCGCGCCGGAAACCGACGTCCAGGTGATCGACGGCGTCGAGCTGGCGGCCATCGAGGCGAACATCGTCAAATACACGAACGAAGAGCGGGCGAAACGCGGTCTGCCGGCACTTCAGGTCTGCGAGAACCTGATGGATACCGCCCGCGAACACGCCGCTTGGATGACCCGCAACCATTCGATGGTCCACACCTCGCGCCCCGTGGCCGAAAACATCGCCATGGGCCAACCGCACAGCAGCGACGCGGTCAGGGCATGGATGAACTCGTCGGGGCATCGCGCGAACATACTCAATCCGCGGCACCGCCGCATCGGCGTCGCCGCCTTCAGAACCGCCCGGGGAACCATCTTCTGGTGCCAACAGTTCCGACATTGAACGCCCGATGCGCGAATCATTGCAGATCGGTCCGCTGACGATTGAGCCGCCGTTGTTGATGGCGCCGATGGCGGGCTTTACCGACCACGCCTTCCGGCAGTTGGTGCGGCGGTTCGGCGGTCTAGGACTGCCCGCGACCGAAATGATCTGCGCGCGGGGCTTCGCGCATATCCAACGGCGCGGAAGCGATGCGCACGAGCGGCTCTGGTGCGTCGCCGGCGAGCCGCGGCCCCTGGCCGTGCAAATCTGGGACAACGACCCGGAAACGATGGCCGAGGTCGGCCGCCGGTTGGTCGAGCAATACCGTGTATCGGTGGTGGACGTCAATTTCGGCTGTCCGGTCCGCGATGTTGCCCAGAAGGCCCAAAGCGGCGCTCATCTGCTCGGCCGGCCCGAGCGGATCGGCGAGATCGTCGCGCGGGTGTCGGCCGCCTGCCGTCCCGCGCCGGTAACGGCGAAAATCCGCCTGGGCCGCACCCGCGACGCTATCAACGCCATCGACGTCGCCCAGGCGGTCGAAGGGGCCGGCGGCGCCGCGATTACAGTACACGGCCGAACGGCCGATCAAATGTATCGCGGTTCGGCCGATTGGAACGAAATCGCCCGAATCAAGCCGCGGCTGAACAGGATGCCGTTGATCGGCAACGGCGACTTGCGCTCTCCGGCGGCGGTGGTCGAAGCCTTCGAGCGATACGGTGTGGACGGCGCGATGATCGGCCGGGCGGCGATCGGCCGGCCCTGGTTCTTCGCCCAAGCGGCGGCGGCGTTGCGGGGTCTGCCCATCCCGCCAGAACCCGCGATAAGCGAACAGCGCCAACTGGTCATGGACCACTTCCGACTGGTCGTCGAACAGCATGGGCCGGCGAAGGGGACGGTGCTGATGCGGACGTTCGCCTGCCGCTACGGGCAGGGGCGCGTCGGCGCCCGCGAGTTCCGCCGCCGCATCGCCGGGGCATCCACGCCCGAGGATTTCGCCGCTGTCATGGATGGTTATTTTCCCGGGGGATGTCGTGCGCCATTAGAATTGACCCCATTAGCGACCATTAGAAATGTCCCCTAAGATCGTTTCCGAAAGGAAACGAGAATGGAGACAATTTCGATGAGTCGGAAAGAG
>Ga0209723_1005804_pt1 | contig 12390 bp, 9 predicted proteins | sample BiotimSIPDNA_2_FD_185750 | JGI IMG/M metagenome (GOLD analysis project Ga0209723, IMG submission 185750) | Anaerobic biogas reactor microbial communites from Washington, USA - Biogas_R2 time_0 SIP DNA (SPAdes) (version 2) | ecosystem: Engineered > Bioreactor > Anaerobic > Unclassified | place... | reverse complement strand
CAGCAGGAGCAGATCATTGTGTGGAGGAAAAGAGATAAAGGCGAGGGTACACCCACCAGATAAATCCATAGCAAAAGCCCTCTGTCAGAGTTCAGCCCTTCTCCATACCACCAGCAGAAGACCGGGCTTTTCCGGAATACAATGATTGCTCCGGCACCACATAGCGTGTGCCACAGGAACAACCCCCACTTCGGCTCCACTTCGCTGCTCTGCCCGCCACTGGAACAGACCCTTCGTCTTCCCTTCGGCTCCGCTTCGCTGCGGACAAATGGTCAGTCCCCATGGCTCCTGGTTCCGACTTTCAACTTTCAACTTTCTGCTTTCTACTTTCTTCTTTCCCTAACCAACTAACCAACCAGCCAACTAACCAACTGCCCAGCAGCCCTTCAATCAAAGTTCCATAATAATAGGCAGAATCATCGGCCTTCTGCCCGTTCTTTCAAAGAGGTATTTCCCCAGTTTATCTTTGACCTGGGATTTAATGACGGCCCATTCAGTCACCTGTTTTTTTGTTAAAACATCAAGAGCTTCCCGGACTTTATCCTTGGCGTCTTCAATTAATTCTTCCGATTCCCGTACATAAACAAATCCCCGGGTCACAATATCCGGTCCGGCAATAACTGACGCCTGTTCCCGATTGATAGTTAAAACAACAATCATTATTCCATCCTGGGATAATTGTTTGCGGTCCCGCAGGACTATATTACCCACATCGCCGACACCCAGCCCGTCAATAAGGATTTTTCCAGCAGTAACTTTGCCGGCAAAATGCCCCTGGTCCGGCCCCAACTCGATAACCTGGCCGTTTTCTGCCACAAATATTCGGGATTTATCGATACCCAGGCTGGCAGCTAATTTGGCATGTTTCATAAGATGGCGGTATTCCCCATGGACCGGTATGAAATGCTTCGGTCTGATGAGATTTATCAGTATTTTTAATTCTTCTTCGGCGGCATGCCCGGAGACATGTACTCCCAGGCTCTTTTCATAGATCACTTCCGCCCCCTGTTTGAATAATAAATCAATGGTTTTGGCCACCAATTTTTCATTGCCGGGGATGGGGGTGGCAGATATAATGACGGTATCCCCCGGTTGGATCGAAACCCAGCGGTGATCACCGGTAGCCATGCGGGTCAGCGCCGACATGGGCTCACCCTGGGAACCGGTGGTTACTATGACAATTTCTTTGTCGTGATAGCGGTTTATTTCTTCCACATCAATCATAGTATGGGGCGGAATTTCGATATAACCCAATTCATTGGCAATCCTTACATTGTTGACCATGCTGCGCCCTACCACGGCAACTTTACGCCCGTACCTTTCGGCAGTTGTGATCACCTGTTGGATTCTATGGACATTGGAGGCAAAAGTAGTGGCAATTATTCGGCCTTCACATTTGGCAAAAAGATCATCAAAGGTGTTGCCCACAACTTTTTCTGACATGGTATAACCGGCACGGTCGGCATTGGTACTATCAGACATCATTACCAGTACACCCTTTTCTCCCAGTTCGGCAATTTTCCTGAAGTCCACCAATTCCCCATCTACCGGTGTCTGATCAAGTTTGATGTCACCGGTATGCAAAATAATGCCCAGGGGCGTGTGTATGGCAATTCCCATTGAATCGGGGATGCTATGGCTTACCCGGAAAAACTCCACTTCCAGACCGTCTATTTTTATCATTTCCCGGGGCTTGACCACCTGGTATTTAACATTTCCCATATTATTGTCTTTAAGTTTTGCTTCCACCAGTCCTATTGTAAGTCTGCTGCCATAGACCGGTACATTTAATTCCTTCAAGACATAAGGAAGCGCCCCCACATGGTCTTCATGCCCATGGGTCAATAAAATAGCTTTTACTTTATCCCGGTTTTCAATCAAATAAGTGATATCGGGAATTACTATATCAATTCCCAGAAGTTCCTCTTCCGGGAACATTAAACCCGCATCAATGACAATAATAGTGTCCTGATATCTGACTGCCAGCATATTCTTACCTATTTCCCCTAAACCGCCCAGAGGAATAAGATGTATTCGCAGGTCATTTTCAGACATCCAAACACCTCCTTCGTTATTCAGTTTTTATGTAAAACCGCACGTTCATTTTTTAATATTATAAGCCATAGGGCATCAGGTTACAACTTTATAAGCCTGTCCTGGTTGTTGTAAACATAAAAGGGCCCGGGTCTTCTGCCTTTATCCTCAACCACGGGCTATTTTAGTAAGCCGGTCTCCCGTAAGATTGTAGCGATGGTCTTTTGTTCTTCTTCGCTGGCGTATACCAGAGGGAGCCGTAATCCTCCGGCGGGGAGCCCCAGCATATTCATGGCTGCTTTTAATGGTATGGGATTGCTGTTGATGAACAATCCGCGAAATAATGGAAAAAGCTGATTGTGAATGTTCCGGGCTTCTCCAACCTCCCCGTCACAGTAGCATTCCATCATCCGGCGGATTTCCCGGCCTGCTAAATGGGAAGCAATGCTGACTACACCCTGGGCACCAAGTGCCAGCATGGGCAGGGTCAAAGAATCGTCCCCGCAATAAATAGCCATTCTATCCTGGACCAATGAATACAGCAATGAGGCTTGATCCATATCACCTGATGCTTCTTTAACAGCAATTATATTTTCTACCGCCGTTAATTTTTTAATGGTTTGTGGCAGCAAATTGGATGCTGTTCTGCCGGGAACATTATAGAGCATTACTGGTAAGGAAACACTGTCGGCTATTGTTTTAAAATGCTCATAAAGTCCCTGTTGACTGGGCTTATTATAATAAGGTGACACCAGCATAATACCGTGTACACCGCATTTTTCTGCTTTTTTAGATAGTTCAACTGAAAATTCCGTATTGTTGGAACCTGTACCAGCCCAGATTTCGGCTTTTTTACCGACTTTATTCTGGATGACAGTATATAGCTCCAATCTTTCTTCAACAGATAATACCGGCGCTTCCCCGGTGGTTCCACAAACTACTATCCCTTCGCTGCCATTTTCGATCAAATGCTCCGCAATATATGCTGCTGCATCGAAATCAACTTCTTTATTATCTTTGAAAGGGGTCACTATTGCTGTAAATAGTCTTGGATTAACCAAATTGATTCACCGCCATTCTAATTTTGTTCAGCAGCCCAGCTCAAATTTATCATGTAATGCTTTTACCGCTTTAGCCATGTTTTCCTCGCTTACCAGACACCATATATTGGTGTATGAATCACCTGATTGTAATATTTCGATGTCATTTTCCACCATAGCCTCGGCCACCTTCGCCATTACCCCAGGGATCCCTGTCATGGCAGCACCAACAATAGCAACTTTAGCGCACTGTAATTCGATGGCTGGCTGCAGACCAATTTGGTCCAGGACTTCCCTGGTATGGTCGGCCTGATTATTCATTACCGTAAAAATTATGGTATCGGGCTGGACATTGATGAAATCAACGCTGATTCCTTCGGCAGCCATAGCTTTAAAAACCGTTAGTTCTATGCCTTTTTTATTCTCCAGCTTGCTTATATCGATTTTTACCTGCGCCAGATTTGAAGTGTGAGTGATTCCCGTAATCAGATTATCCCTTATAAAATGAACATTGTTGCTAATATCCATATTCTGGATAGAAACCAAAGTTCCTGCTGAATTGTTCAAAGTTGATCTGACTCGTATGGGAATATTGCATTGCATTGCTATTTCAACCGCCCGGGGATGGATCACTTTGGCGCCATCGCGGGCTAACTGACAAATTTCATTATATGTTATGGAATCCAGGACCCTGGCATTTTCTACTATACGCGGATCGGCGGTCATTACCCCATCAACATCGGTGAATATATCGATCATTTGCGCATTTAAAGCGACCCCCAGGGCACTGGCAGTGGTATCGCTGCCCCCCCTGCCCAGGGTGGTTATGTGCCCTTTTTCGTCTGCGCCCTGGAAACCTGCCACAACCGGCACAATATCATTTTCAAGACATTCTATAATTTTTTGGGGATTTACATAGAGGATGTGGGCATTGCCAAAATTGCTGTCAGTTACTATTCCGGCTTGTTCCCCACTGAGATAACAGGCTTTGATCCCGCTGGCATTAAGATAATTGGCCAGTATTATTCCTGATATCAATTCACCACAGGACATAATCAGATCGAGATCTTCCAGAGAAGGCGTAGCATTGACCTCCTTGATCAGATTGATCAAAGTGTCGGTAGCATAGGGATCCTTTTCTCTTCCCATGGCTGAAACCACTGTAACAACAGCATATCCCTGGCTTTTGGTGCTATGAATTATTTCCTTGATACGTTTTTTCAATTCCGGCGAGGCTACTGAGGAACCCCCGAATTTTTGTATAATGGTTTTCAATTGACGTCCACACCTTCTTAAAAAAGATTATGACTGACAACGTATTCTGCTATTTGAATAGTGTTGGTAGCCGCGCCTTTTCTGACCTGGTCTGCTGCCACCCATAAAACGATGCCATTGTCGACTGAAATATCTTTTCTTATCCTGCCGACGAAGACATCATCACTGTCAGCAGTAAATAAGGGCATGGGATATTTATTTTCACCCGGCTGATCCAGAACAACGATCCCCGGAGCATTTTGCAAAATATTTCTGGCCTCTTCCGGGGTTATAGGAATCCTGGTTTCTATGCTGATAGCCTCAGAATGACTGCGGTAAACTGGAACTCTGACTGCAGTAGCAGCGATCCTCATTTCATCAGCGTGCATGATTTTCCTGGTTTCAAAAACCATTTTCATTTCTTCCCGGGTATAATCATTGGCTTCAAAAACATCTATATGTGGGATCACATTAAAGGCGATGGGATGTTGAAATATTATAGGTTCAATGTTGCTCCCGCCCTGATAGGCAGCGACAGCTTCAGTCAGTTCATCGATACCAGCTGCACCTGCACCTGATACCGCCTGATAGGTCGAAACTACGATCCGTTCAATTCCAGCAGCCTGATGGATGGGGTTTATAGCTACGGCCATAATTATAGTAGAGCAATTGGGACTGGCAATCAAACCCTGATGAAGTTTTATGTCTTCAGGATTGACCTCGGGAACAACCAGGGGAACCTTTTCTTCCATGCGAAAAGCATTGCTGTTATCGATTACCAGACATTTATTTTCCATCGCCACCGGGGCAAGATTCCTGCTGATATTTGATTCGACCGCAAATAAAGCCACATCAGCCTGAGCAAAAAACTCGGGACTGGCTGTTTGAACAGTAAGTTCCTGGTCCTTGAATTTAAGCTTTTGACCTGTCTCCCGGGGGTCAGCAGCTACCAGCAAGTTTTTCAACGGGAAATTCCTTTCCGCCAATATTTTAAGCATTTCCTGCCCCACTGCGCCCGTTGCACCAATTACGGCCAGATTGATTCCACCAGACAATATAAAAACCTCCTGCTGTGAATATCTATGGTGTATTGTAGCACAATGAAAGCATCGTTCTCAAGAAATTAAGCAGGCCCCAGCAAAACTGGCTGGATCTGTTTGCCCTGCAGAGCCTGGCATATGGTATCAACCACCAGCTCCATATCGAATAATATAGAATTGGCTTTACTGTGTGGATTATCCTGGCGGAAAGGTATGAAATAAATATTTTTCATATTCAGCAGCGAACCAATATTCCTGGCGTTGAGGCTTAATGCATCATTGGTGGATATTCCGATAACAACGGGTTTTTGGTTGCGCAGCTGTGCTTTTATGGCCATTAAAGCCGGGGTATCGACTATACCATTGGCTAATTTGGCAATGGTATTGCCCGTTGCCGGTATTACCGCTACGATGTCCAGATAGTTGACTGGTCCAATTGGTTCGGCCCCGGTGATAGTATTTATAATGGGTTCATCCGTTATGGCCCCCAGTTCATTTTTAAGATCTGCTGCCTGGTAAAAACGATTGTCAATACCATCTACTGTATAGGACATGATGGGATGAATTATGGCCCCCTCTTCTTTCAAAAGTTTTATCTGGGGTATGACATCTGCTATGGTACAATGAGAACCGGTCAGGACTATGCCGGTTTTTACTCCTCTTAACCTGTTCCTGTGCAGTTTATTCACCTCCTGCCCGCTGGTTATAACCAAAAAGCAAGTTTTTATCAAGTTTTGATAACTCATCAATGATCAGATTGGGAATCACTTGGGCCAGTATCCTTCCGGCAGAATCCGGGGCCACTTTCCCGGGTAAACCCGGTGCCAGTATGGCTTTTATTCCATAGAGGCTGGCTGCTTCAAAATCAGTGCCGCCTGGCTGACTGGCCAGATCGATTATTATCAGTTCATGATTGGCATGTTTTAACAGATCCCGGTTCAATATCATGGCCGGAACCGTGTTAAAGACAAAATCAACTTCATTTAAAATACCGGGCAATTCATCATATCCTGTTTTGATACAGCCCATTTCGGCAGCCCTGGCCAGCTGCCCCCGGTTGCGTGCAGTCACACAAACATTGGCCCCCAGGGCTTTAAGAGTCCGGGCTAAAGTAATTCCCACCCGGCCAAAACCAATGATACAAACCCTGCTGTCATGCAAAGTTATCCGGCTGTTTTCCATGGCTATCTGAATAGCCCCTTCGGCAGTTGATATGGAATTGGGGATGGCTATTTCATCCAGTTCTATTGTTTCCACCAGGGCAAAACTGTGCAGCACAGCCCAGTCCTGTAAATATTGGCGGGCCGAGCCAATTAAAACCAGAGCATTATTGGCCATACTGGCAATGGCTTTCTCGGTTAAAAACAGGCTCTCCTCGGCATAAACAGCTCTAATCCGGCCTTCCGCATCAGTGCCCGGCAGTGGCAGAATAACCACTTCCGCCTCTTTGCAGGCCTTTTCAACCGAGTTAACGGCAAATGCTCCCTGAACGACTTTTTCTCTGGGGAACCCTGCTACTGCAATAGTAGCGCCCATTTTTACCAGTTCACTAATAAGAATAAGCTCCCGGTCATCTCCTCCCAATACTGCTATTTTCACCCCTGACAAAACTGAGCTCAATTGTATTCCCCCTTCGAAATGACTACACAGAATTAATAGCATTATATGTATATCGCGCTGTTGTGGTGCTTGTCCCGGCACCCCGCCATGGCACTGGGGAATGCAAAAACGGGAGTTCCACTCCCGTTTTTATCTGTGTACAAATGTTATTGAATTGATGATTAAGTTTTTAGTTCACTTTATATCATGTTTTCCATTCCCAGGATTAATCCCTGGTGGTGCATAATCTTTTTGGTCACCATGATTACACCGGGCATAAAACAAGCCCGATCGATTGTATCATGGCGGATCGTCAATGTCTGTCCAGCTCCACCGAAAATTACCTCCTGGTGGGCGACGTATCCCGGCAGGCGAACACTATGAATCCTTACCCCATTGCCATCCCCGCCCCGGGCTCCGGCTAATTTCTCATATTCTTTAAAATTCTTCGGAGCTTTTAAACTGCGATGTTCATTTATCATTTCTGCCGTCTTGATAGCTGTCCCCGATGGGGCATCCAGCTTCTGATCATGATGCATTTCGATTATTTCAACATCACTAAAATAACGGGCTGCCTCCCGGGCAAACTTCATCATCAAAACCGCACCAATGGCGAAATTCGGTATAATAGCTGCCCCGATGCCCTTTTCTTCAGCCAGCTTCCCCAATTGTTCTATTTCAATATCATTTAACCCGGTAGTGCCCAACACACAACGAATTCCGTTTTGCAATGCTGTTTTGGCATTGTTAAAAACTGACTGGGGATTAGTGAAATCTATGAGCACATCCGGTCTGGACCGACTGATTGCTGCGGCCAGATCGTTTTCAACGGTTAAAACGCCCCGCACAGAATGGGGGATTACAAGCCCCTCATCCTCAGGTTCCCGGGCATCAACCAGGGCCGCCAGCTGGAGTTCTTCATCCATTAAAACTGCACGCATTGTCTCCTGCCCCATCTTCCCCAGGGCACCGGCAATGATCACTTTGATTCTTTCCATCCTTAACCTCCCATGACCTTATGCAATTAGTGTTATCTATTTTTTTCCTCCAGTCAAGTTTACTATGGCAGAACTCATTTTGTCAGGGAGGAAATTAAGCTATTATATAGATAGGAGTTTTGCTAATACACTTTTTTCATTTGCAAGGCAGCATTTAAAAATGACATCCTGAGCGTTAGTGAAGTTTCATTAGTGGCGCTTTTGCATGGCATTGTAATCCACGGTAGTGGGGATCTTCTGCACTTACAAGGCTTTTCACTGTCACTTCGGTTGATAGTAATTGAATTATGCAAAATCCCCAGATAAGATAAAATAACATGGGTATTTGAGTTGCACCGCCCGTAATGTTATATTCTTGTTAAATAGGAGGAATAGCCCATGCCTTTTGATGGTTTAACAATCAGGGCGGTTACTGATGAACTGCATGAGACTCTTTTAAATGCCCGTATAGATAAAATATTTCAGCCGGAAAAGGATGAACTGATCTTTTTGATCAGGCAATCCAGTACCGGTGCCAATCACCGTTTGTTGATCTCAGCCAATGTCAACTGGGCAAGGATCCATCTTGATAGTAATAAAAATTCCAATCCGGTAAGCCCCCCCAGTTTTTGCATGCTCCTGCGCAAATACCTGGAGGGGGGAAAAATAAAATCTATTGAGCAAATAGATTTCGAACGTATCGTCCATATTACCATCGAAGCACTGGACGATTTCCGTGAATGGAAAGAAAAAGTTCTGATCTGTGAATTTATGGGACGGCATTCCAATATCATCCTCACCGATCCGGATTCAGGCATCATTCTGGATGCCATAAAAAGGTTTGGCAGTGATGTGAATTCTTTCCGGGAAGTACTGCCGGGCAAACCTTATATTAAACCACCGGAACAGGATAAATTAAATCCCCTGACTGCCACAGAAGAAGAATTCAGTGCCCGGGTGTGGTCGCTGAATAAAGACCGCCTTTTAGGCCAGGTCTTGTTTGATATCTTTACCGGGATCAGTCCGGTTTCCTCCCGGGATATTTGTTTTGCCTCGGGATTGGATCCGACCCTGCCTGCTGAGGAAAGCGGCCCCTTTGAACACCAGACTTTATACCATTATCTGCAGCAGCGCCTCCAGGATGTAGCCCAGGGTATGACCGCACCCACTTTGATTTATAAGAAAGGACAACTGGCAGATTACTCCCCTTTTCCTTTCACACCAGCGGATGCTGGCGATAATAAGCTGACAATGAATGAGACCCTTGATGTTTTTTACCATACAAAATGGCAGATTATGCGGTTAGAGACCTTCCGCTCCAATTATCAGCGCCGTGTTAATGATTTGCTGGATAAAGCCCATAAAAAAAGGTTTTATCAGGAAGGAGATCTGACCCGGGCCTTAAAAAATGATCAATATCGGATTTGGGGCGAACTTCTCACTTCCTATGCCCACACTTTTCAAAAAGGTGATCAGGAAGTGACTTTGAACAATTTTTATACCGGTTTGCCAGAGACGATCCCTCTGGATTTACGTTATAATCCTATTCAAAATGCCCAGAAGTACTTTAAAATTTATAATAAGAGCCGGCGTGCCATAGTTATACTGGAAGAATTATTAAAGAAAAACGCCGAAGAAATCGAATATCTGGATTCTGTCATTTTATCATTATCCCTGGCTGAGTCCTTGCCTGAATTGGAAGAAATCGTGGAAGAATTGGAAAAAGGGGGTTATATAAAGAGCAAGACCGGCAAAAAAGGCAAAACCAGAACACCGGAAATGAGTCTGCCCCGCAGTTTTATTTCCAGTGATGGTTTGACCATTCTAGTTGGCAGGAATAACCGCCAGAACGATTTACTCACTTTAAAGCAAGCAGATCGTGATGATCTCTGGTTTCATACCAGGGATATACCCGGCTCCCATGTGATCGTGCGACTGGAACAGAAAACTGGTTCGATTCATGACGTACCGGACAAAACCCTGGAGGAAGCTGCTGCACTGGCGGCTTATTACAGCAAAGCCAGACTTTCCAGTAAAGTGCCGGTGGATTATACTTTCCGCTCCAATGTAAAAAAACCCGGCGGGGCCAAACCAGGCAAAGTCATTTACGACAATTACTGGACTATCATGGCAGACCCGCAGGACCAAAATATTCTCGGAGGGATGATTTATGTATAAAGTTGAGGACTATGAAAGTAAAATCATTGAGGAAAAAAAATTCACGGCACTTATCAAACCTGGTGATCGGATATTTCTTTCCAGCGGACCATCCATACCAGCCCGGGCAGCAAAAATAATTACCACATCGGAAAAGCTTACCGGCTATGATCTGGAAGTGATCCAGGTAGTTTCCACCCAGGATTATTTTACTGAAGAAGCATCTTCCCAGCGTACTTATCGTTACAAAACCTTTCATAGCGGAGAAAGGGGCGTAATAGAAACCGACGAAGGAAAAAAAGACTTCTATCCTTCCAACCTGCTGGAAATACCCTATATTTTTGCCACCCGGACCATTGATATTGATGTGGCTATAATTACTGTATCACCGCCTGACAGACGGGGGTTTATGAATTTGGGTGTTGCCATCGATACTGCTGATGCGGTAATTAAAAATGCTGCCCTGGTTATCGCCGAAGTTAATCCCAATGTCCCCATAACCTATGGTGATTCATTGATCCATGTAGATCAGGTGGACCATGTCATTTTAAGTGATGAACCCCTGGGAGAAAGGGAAAGAAAACCATATGATAATTTGCAGGACCGTATCGGCTGGAACGTCAGCAATCTAATTCAGGACGGTTCTACAATAGTAATGCATGTGGGGCGGATCTTCGATGCCATCGCCAAACATCTGCAAAACAAAAAGAATCTGGGCATACTCACCAATGTAGTTTCTGACTGGGTCATTGACCTGGTGGAAGCGGGGACTATATCAATGGAAAGGAAGCGGGAACAGGGCGGATTGATATCCACCAGTTATTGTTATGGGACCAAAGAACTGTATGATTATGTAGATAATAATCCCCTGTTTGGCTTTTATCCCATCGCGGTACTGGCCAATCCCATAGAAATTAGAAGGATATCCAAACTCATCAGCATTATGAATGTGGAAAAAATAGATATAACTGCTGCCAATGTTCTGGTTTTTGCCGGTGATGATCTCCTTTCCGGTTATGAAAGCAAGTTCAACTTTGCGGCGGGAACTGCGTATTCGGGCAGCGGTAAAGTTATCTTTGCACTGAAATCCGTAGATAAAAACGGTGACAGCAATATCGTCATCTCCCATGATCAGAATCTTGATCGGGTCAGGTCCACCCTCAGTGTAGCCAGGTATGTTGTTACTGAATATGGTGTCGCCTCCCTTTTTGGAAAATCAATTCGGGAACGGGCCCTGTCCGTGATTGAAGTTGCCCATCCCGATCACCGGGAAGAACTTTTTAAACAGGCCAAAGAAGAAGGCTATCTCTATCCCGATCAAATATATCGTTCCGTCGCCGCCAATTACCCTGCCCACATTGAAACAATTAAAACCTTCAAGGATGGTCTGGAGCTGAAAATAAGACCTATAAGAGCCTCTGATGAAGACATGATGAGAAGACTCTTTTACAAGTTCTCCGATCGGTCCAAGTATTACCGTTACTTCACCAGTATCCGGGTGATGCCCCACGAAAATATGCAAAAATATCTCAGCGTCGATTATGAAAACATAATGTCCGTCGTAGCCGTACAACAACATGGCAATACTGAAAGAATCGTTGCTGAAGCCAGATATGCCGCCTATCCCAAAGGAGATAATTATGAAATGGCTTTTCTGGTTGATGAAGATTTCCACGGCCGGGGCATTGCCACATATCTGGCGGAATTCCTCATCATGATCGCCCGGGGAAAAGGGATAAAAAAATTGAGTGCCCTGGTTTTATCTCAGAACATACAGATGCTGAAAGTTTTTGATAAACTATCCGTCAAACCCATAAAACATTATGACGGCGACACTATCGAACTTGAATTTGATCTTACGGAAGAAACTGATCAAACCTCCTGACAGGTGGCTTATGAAATAATAAAGGCTGGCGGGAAATAAGTTTCCGTCAGCCTTTATTTTTTATATCAGATAGATAGCACCGGTGCGGGTAAAACCCAGTAACCAATCTCGTAGAAGAAGCGGCTATCCATGGCCTTGCACCCAATTATGGATTTCTTCTAAAAACACCTGCCCGTATCGCGCCGCCTTGACCTCTCCTACCCCGGTTACCTGCAAAAATTCTGTTATGGTTCGGGGCCGCCTGGCGGCCATATCTGCCAGGGCAGCATTGGAAAAGACGATGTAGGCCGGTACTTTTTCTTCCTGCGCCAATTTGGTGCGCAATGCTTTCAGAACTGCAAACAGATCTTCGTCCGCCGGTGCCAGCATAGCTTTTTCTCCTTTGGGGGCTGCAGCAGCCTTTT
>Ga0209723_1005800_pt1 | contig 12393 bp, 7 predicted proteins | sample BiotimSIPDNA_2_FD_185750 | JGI IMG/M metagenome (GOLD analysis project Ga0209723, IMG submission 185750) | Anaerobic biogas reactor microbial communites from Washington, USA - Biogas_R2 time_0 SIP DNA (SPAdes) (version 2) | ecosystem: Engineered > Bioreactor > Anaerobic > Unclassified | place... | reverse complement strand
GACACAAAAAAGGAGCTTCAATAGTAACCTTAACAGAACAACAACCTCTGCTGGTATATACTGAAACTCCAATATTGGCTTTACAACAACGGGGGATGGACCGATTCCGTCTTCTGCCGTTGTAAAAATAGTAATAATTATTTTTCTGTGTAAATAATCACTGAGACAGATAGTACTAAAGAGAGGACCAAGCAGGCTTGTACTATTTCCCGACAAAGGGGGTAATTTGAAATTATACCCTTTGAAAGCCTTAGGTAGACGCCAGGGAGCTTTATTGTATAAATAGCTCTCTGAGTTTTTCTGCTTCAGTCATTAGCTTCTCCGAGTTAGTGTTTTTCATGTATTAACTCCAAATAACCGAGTATTTTTCAGGTTTTTTGGTTGTTTGCCGTAAGACTTTATCTGTCTCACGGCAAACTTTTTTTTTGTTTCATCAGAAATTATTGGCATCATTCTCAACAGAAGCTCTACTTTCTGCGCATAGTTATTATTCATAGTCCGCCAGTTCTCTTGGTATTGTTATATCATATTTACCTATATATTTTCCATTGGTAGCACATACACGCTTGCCGCTTCCCAATGCAATCACACCTGTGTTTATAGCTTTAAACCAGGAATGACCTGACTTCTCTGCCATATATAGAAACAGTCTCTTAACCTTCACCGAGGTACATGCCTCAAGAAGCTCCTGGACCAGTTTGGGACGCAGCGTAGTGAGCATCTCCATCACATAATAGATGTCCATCAAAGAATAATTAACCGGGGAAAGGTGCAGGCATTCCATGAATGCCCTCTCGGGAGAGGATAAAAGCACCTGGCTCCCATCTATCATCATCATCTCCAATCCAACCTCAGTCTCTCCAAAAGAGGACGATGAGAAATACCTGACAGACATATCCCATTCCCCTTTTTCAAACCATGAAGGGATCCTTTGATTTTTCGATGAAAAGATATACGCCAAAGGTTTGCCCATTGTCACAAAATGGGAATATCCGCGCACATCGAGAGCTGTCGAAGCTCCAATATGAATCCTTTTATCAAGCTGAGAGTTATAGGACGAAAGTATTGAGTATACAGTAGGGGTTTCCCCAGCAACCTTATATACACCTTGCGAAATTCTTTCTATCCAGCCACTGCGTATATATGAAGTTTGCTCCTTTCTGTCTATTCCGTTGTTTGAAAGCCAGGAAGAAAATAATACGGCATTGCGTGGTACTTTCTGAAGGATTAGTTTAATTTTCGTTGCCATAGCGGTAATAATTACCGCAAAAATACATTAAAATAAACAAGGAATAGGGTATAACGAAACGTTATACCCTATCTCCCCCGGCAATCAGACATTAACCACCGTCAAATTCCCGACAAAGACGTTTTTCCTAGTAGATAACGGTAAAAAGTTGATTATTTCACCAAACTCATCAACTGTTTGTAGTTTGCCACGACATCAAAAATCACCTTGTCACTACTGATTGCCTGGAAGTGTTTTCGGGCGCAAGATATTTTTGCTGACTCCACCTCCCTTAATTCCATTGTAGATATATCTCCCTTGGTCTCTGCCACGAAATAGACATGCTTTACGGTACCTTCGTTGAACGCGATGGCCCAGTCGGGATTGTATTTGCCCACCGGCGTGTTGATGTAAAATCCCTTGGGTAGCTTCACATATACGCTCACTTCACTGCTTATATCCAATTGTTCGGCAAATGGTTTTTCTGTTTTGACTGAGTCGAAGATCACATAATCGTACAAATGCTTGTTTGCCGCTATTGCGTTCACACCAAGCTTACCTTTAAGTGTTGGTTCGGTGAAGATCTCCGTGCCGAAGCTATCGTTCAGCTTGTTGTAAGTGATATGCTGAATGATCACAGTCGCCTTCTCCTCGTTGATCAGGTTGGAGCACTTGAGAATAAACTCCTCGGGATTGAGCATGAACTGGTCGAACACCGGTTTCTCTATCCCGGTCAGGATCCTTACCACCGTATTGCGGGTCAGTCCGGTTTCAGCTACCACCTTGCCCACCAGGTCATACTTCACATTTCCGTTTACAGCAGAATGTACATCAATATGACTCGATGATTGCTGCTTAAACCCCTCTCCTATTTCTAATGATTCTTTTGACTCAATCTTTTCCAGTGATCCCGAAGTAACGGTAAAAAAGATCTTCGACACGTGCAAATGGTTGTTCAGTCGCTGAATCGCCTTGCGGACCAACTCCCCTGTCTCGAAGTCCACCACATAGGCCGTCTTGGTGTTGATGTTCGCCCACAGTTTTTTAAACTCCTCCCGGTTGAACTTCTGTTCATCGAAACGGAGTTCCACGTTGTTGTCCCGTGCATTCTCGGGAGCAAGCATCTTCGGGTTGTACACCGAATCGAGGATATGCATCACCGACTCCCTGCTGGCTTCCACCTCCTCCGGCAGTTGGAAGCTGCCGTTCTCCTTGTCCTCGTAGTACTTATCGGTCAGGGTCCCCGCCTTCACGTAACCATAGCCCGCCAGGCTCTCGTAGAGTACCAGGGCCGCCTCCTCGCTTACCGGATAAGGATTACCCTGTTTATCTGAGAGCACCTTATCCTTGAACAACGCGGGAGAAACTTTCTGTGGCCGGTCGGCAATCACCTCGGCAATCTCGGTCTGTAGTGCTTTCGCAAACCGGTCGTAGCTCTCGCTCGCGATCACCGTCAGCTGGTTGATGTGATGCACCTCGCTTCCCAGAAAATTGGTATCCATGCGCTCCCCCTCCTGGTTCACACACAGGCGGAGTCCCCGTCCCACTTCCTGCCGTTTGCGGGTTTCCGCATCGCTCTGTTTCAGCGTGCAGATCTGGAACACGTTCGGATTGTCCCATCCTTCGCGCAACGCAGAGTGAGAAAAGATAAAGCGTACCGGTTCACTGAAAGAGAGCAGCCGCTCCTTGTCCTTCATGATCAGGTCGTAGGCATCGGTGTCCACACTCTCCCGGGTGCTTCTTTCCACTTTTCCGTCCACGAACTGATTCTTCCTTTTGTCGATGGAGAAATATCCCGCATGTGTTTTGTCTGCCGTGATCGATTGCAGGTAACTGATATAGGCATCTTCGCCAATTTTCAGTTGCAGGCTGTTCACCACATCGTCGTACTCCTCCTCGAACATATCCGCATAGGAACCGTTAAACGCATTGCCGGAAGCATCGTACTGCTTGTATTTGGCCACTTCGTCGATAAAAAAGAGGCTCAGCACCTTAATACCCCTGAAGTAAAGCATTCGTTCACGTTCGATATGCGACAGGATGGTCTCCCGGATCTGGATCCGGCGAAGCTGCTGCTCGTTCACCGCCCCTTTCACATCGCCGGCAAATAGCTTGATACCATTCTGAAATGTGATGGAGTTGTCCCGTCCGTCGATATTTGTCACGGTGAATCCATCCCGGTACTGTTCAAGTAATCCCGACCGGTCGTACAGGTTGTGTCCGATCTCGACTTTCCGGACTACTGCTTTCACCCCGGCGGACTGCTTCACCTCGAATCCCAGGTTTGCGGTGGGACTCTTCTCCTTGAAGAGATTGATCCCCTCCAGGTAGAGATATCCTTCCGTCGCGGTAGTACCGGTCTGGGCAATCCCTTTCACCGCGATCTTCTTCACCAGCTTCTTGTTGTAGGCCTCCATGGCATCCAGCCGATAGATCAGGTTATAGAGGCTATCCTTCTTGTGGGTGGCCGAATAACGCAATGTGAACAACGGGTTGAAACCCTTCAGGTTCTCTTTGGTCTGTTTTCCCTCCACCGATTGCGGTTCGTCGATGATCAGGATGGGATTGGTTTTGGCAATCACATCAATCGGCCTGCGGCTGCGGAAGCTATCCAGTTTCATGTAGATACGCCTGGCATCCTTTCCCCGGGCGTTGAACGCCTGGGCATTGATGATCATCACGTTGAGCGAGTTGTCGCTGGCAAAACGGTCGATCTCGGTCAGTTGGGACGAGTTATAGATAAAGAACCGGATCTTTTTTCCGTAGTCCTCGGTGAAGTGTTCCTGCGTGATCTGGAACGACTTATATACCCCCTCGCGGATGGCAATGCTTGGCACCACGATGATGAACTTGCTCCAGCCATACCGCTTGTTAAGCTCGTACATCGTCTTGATGTAGGTATAGGTCTTTCCCGTACCCGTCTCCATCTCGATGGTCAGGTTGTATCGTCCTTCCAGCGCCGACGATGGCGGGATCTGGTGCATCCGTTGAATCTTACGGATGTTATCCAGGATCATCTCGTCCGTCAGTTGCGGAACGATCTTATGGTTCTTGAATCCGGTAAAATCGTATATCTCGCCCTGTCCCAGGGTGTCGCCCCGGTCGATCAGGTAATTGATTTCCGATAAACAGGGCTGTCCGGCAAACACATCGCATACCGCCTTCGCTGCCTCCTCCTGGAACTTCTGGTGTTTAAATTTCAGTTTCATCGCTTCTAATCTCTTTGTGTCTTTGTGTTTTAATGTCTCAACTATTCGGGAATTCCGAATAGTTGAATTAAATCACCTTAATGGTTGTTTCAGGAGAAAGTGTCTTGAATATCTCAGTCACGTTGATCTTGTCCGGACTGTTACGGAACGAGCTGTCGCGGAACACCACCCGCAACGGTTTACGCCTGGCAATCTCCCGGATCACCTCTTCCGGCACATGCTCTTCGAAGCAGGCCACCAGATCGGTATCGTTTACAAAGTGCACATTCTTCCCATCAATATTTTCAGTGATGTGAGGCAATGATAGCGGCACACCCCAGTCGAGCAGTACCCCGTACAACAGGTCAATATCGGTGCGGTCATCCTTGATGTTGCTTTCCAGTTCCAGAAGCATCTGCTGGTTATATTGAGAGGGACTGTAAAAGACATCCTTCATGTTGGTGCTGTCCACTTTCAGTACCCGGAAACCGGTGTCAACCATTTTTACTTCTTTATCACCTTCAAATAAATCACCTTTGGTTGATTTTGCCTTAAGTTCTTCTTCAATTTTCTTTCCTGCCCTGCGGATACGCTCTTTCCCGATCTCGCAGATGTTCTTGTACCCCGCCTTGTAAGCCTCTGATTTGGGATCGGTCTCTTCCGGCAGCTGCACCATAATGAACTTACGGTTACCCCCATCTTCCGCATTGAGTTGCATGACCGCATGGGCAGTTGTTGCGGAGCCGGAGAAGAAGTCAAGTATAATAGAATCCCTTTCGGTATTTGCAAGTGTTAGCAAACGAAGAAGTAAACGCACAGGTTTAGGACCATCAAATGCTCCAGCTTCAATTAATTTGGTAACTTCCTGAGCACCTTCTTGACTATGACCTACTTCTTTGAATAATAAAATTGAAGTAGGTGTCATGCCTTCTTTTCTGAGATCTGATAAAAACCGTTTTATTCTGGGGGTACCATTTCCATCTGGGCCAAACCATATTCTGTTATCATTAAGTCTCTCAAAAAATGCATTTTTTGAGAGCCTCCAGCAGCGTCCTGCTGGAGGCTCTATTATTCGCCCCGAAGGGGCCGAAATAGGATAATCATTTTCAGCATTATATGTCTTTACAGATATATCGCTCGACATCCAAACACCACGTGGATCGTTATCTGGATTTGAATAACGAGCGTTAGCTTCATCGGTTCTATCTAATCTTCCTATTTTAAAATTATTTATCAATTTGGTGTATACCAAAATATAATCATGACTAATAGAAATGAAACGAGCATCATTTTTAGGAGAAAAGGCTCTTTGCCAAATTAATTGTGCTACAAAATTCTCCTCCCCAAACACTTCATCACAAATCTTCCGAAGATTGTGTACTTCATTGTCATCAATCGAAATAAAGATTACCCCATCTTCCGTCAACAGGTTACGGGATAGCTGCAAACGGGGATACATCATGCTGCACCAATCGGAATGATAGCGTCCGTTGGTCTCTGTATTTTTGAAAAGCCGGTTTTCTTCTTCATCGAACAGACCCAACTCTTCCTCGTAATCCTCCTTCGAGACCTTGAAATTGTCGCGGTAAACAAAATCGTTCCCGGTATTGTAAGGGGGATCGATATAGATCATCTTCACCTTGTTCAGGTAGGAGTTTTGCAGGAGCTTTAACACATCGAGGTTGTCGCCTTCAATATAGAGATTCTCGGTAGTTTCCCAGTTTTTGCTTTCCTCTTTTGATGGAAGCAACGTTTTCCGAATGGGACGGTTCCCCTCAATGATGGATTGCTTCTTCCCTACCCAGGTGAACTCGTAGCATTCTTCACCATCGACCACCTCTTCGGAGAGCAGCTGCTTTAACTGATCGAAGTTCACGGCTCGTTTAAGATTGCCGTCTGCATCTTTGGTCTCGGTAATGGCACTCGGGAAAAGAGCGGCTATCCTATCGATATTTTTCTCCGTTAAGTTCACGGTTTCCTGTGTTAATTTTTCCATTGCGCGTATGTTATTTCTGTTTCATTTTCTTCAATTTCCTTTGAACTTCTCTGTCCACCAGCTCAAAATCGGGCAAGTCTTTGATTTGTTCCTGTAATGAACTTTTCCAACGAGCTTTGTATTGCGGAATTCGCTGTTGTAGTTTTATAAAGAAAGTAGCCGGATCCAGCCCTTTATGATGGCACTTGTGGGAAAACTCCCTGGCAATGAATGCCACATCTATTCCATGTTCTTCTAACAGATACCAGATATCGTAATAATCACGGGCTTGCATGCGCTGCATTACAGAACGCATTTTTTCAACCATGATTTCTTCCAGTGTATAGCAATGCAAATCAAACAGATCCTGATCGGAATATTCTTTAAAACAAGTCCTGACAACCGGTTGGTAAACCATGAGCTCCGTTTTGGAGATATCCACTTTGATTTTCTTGTTACGGCTTAGTCCCCCAAGTGGTCCGATATACCCGATGTAGAAATTAATGCCGCCGTCTTCATGCTCGTTATTGTCAATGATTTCTAAGGGAATATTTGCTTCCTCTCTCACAAATTCAAAGACCTCTTGAAACTGCTGAAATATGGTTGCGTTTGAAACATCCGGGGTCAAAAGTGTAAAGTCAAGATCTTCTGAAAAACGGTAGTCTCTGAAATAGAACTTTTTGAGTACTGTTCCTCCTTTAAAGACCAGAGAATGGGACAATGGATGATGGTGTGCAATGCCATTGAGTATCCAGCTCAGTACATAATCCTTTTCAATCTGCTGGTCTCTGACTCCTGCAGAAGAGGCTTTCCTTTGTATTTCGGCAGGCAGAATCATTGGTAAATGGCTGATATAAGAGTTTCGACATCAATATTTACACGTATGCGCCAACGATCTGTATATTTTCCATTTGACGGTAATTCGGGATCCAGCAAAACATAGGCTGTGGTTCTCAATGCATGCAAATCATTAATGATGGGATGTTCTATGTTGAGCATTTCCAATAAAAAGCCCAGTCGTTTGATGACGGCCGGACTATTGAATCGTTTTGCGTAATCCAGAAGCGTATCAAACCGAAGGGTAACTTTTGACTGAAAAATAGCTCTGGCTATTTCTACAATTCCTCCGGCATAATCGGGTCTGTACAAACAGTCTATAATCGTTTTTTCGACATCTGAACAATTTACTTTGTGAAAACTGTCGATCCACACTTTTTTTATTCCAAAAAAATGCACGGTGTTATGGTAGATAAACTGAAAGGGAATGTCTTTTATCATTAGTACCGAAGGGCGTATTTGCCTGGATACCACGATTTGTTCTTTCAGCGATGGCTGGGTAATCAGGTTGTGAATGTGTAAGGCGGAATAATAGCCGATGTAATAGTCGGCGTCGTTCACAAGGTATTGTGCAATTACATGCCATTCAGGCATAAAGGTGTTTGAATCGGCTTCGTAAGGTATGATGTAATATACACCCTGTTTCAAGCGCATCAACAACCCTCTTCTTGTCATATCACTCAACAATTCTCTTACCGTGCCGTGTTTCATCTCGGACATGGCCTGGTAAGCATCGGTGAAGTTAAAACATCGAATTCCCCGGTTATGAAAATAACTCAAGAGTTTACCTGATTGTGAAGATATATTCTTTTCCTGCATAAGCAAATTGTCAGCCTAAACCTGACTACAATGATACGAAATATAATTCAATTTAACTATTTATTCTCAAAAAATCTTGTATTCGAACCGCTTTGATTACAGGATGCAAGGATTTGTTGTAATCTACAAAGTTTGTTTGCAGAAATTGTACTCAAAATATTGCATTCAGCTATTCATTTTCACGTTGTATCGGGCAATTGTTTCTTTAACGCTTTTATCTCGGCAGACAGTTGCAGTTGGATATTGAACTGTACCTCCTTTTTCATTTTGTCTTCCAGCCGGGCAATTCGGTTTCTGATCTTTTCCGCTTCCTGATTTTGTTCTATCGCCTTAGCAAGTTCTCTGCCGGGTTCTTTTGTCAATTTATTGCCGGCTATCTGGTAGACAAAGTTGTGGTATATGCGTTCCAGGTCGAGTCCGGAGATGGTCAAAGAGACCTTCTCCTCGGGTTGCCAGTCGGTTGAGTAAGTTTCTACAATCCGGTATTTCCCTTTCACGTTCTCGTAGGCTTCCTTGTAGTGAATCAGTAATCGGCATTTGTTTTTAAACCTGAGGAGAAAGAGGATATGCCGGGGAATGGCCTTTGCAATCACCTCGAAGATCTTCTCGTTGCATTCCCTTTTTTTGAGGGTGACGGTCAGCACGTCGATCTGCCGCACCTTATCGCTCGCGTTCACGTTGAGGGTTTCGGCTGTGAGGGTATGGCTCCATATAATCTGCTCAATATCATCGACCATCGCCCTTTTTATGGCGGGAGTCAGCGTGGCATGGGTATAAAAACTCTCTTTGGGGAGCCGGATATCTTTACGGGTGGATGAAGGGAATGGGGTCATGATCAGGTTGATTTGTGTTTCACTACCAGAAAGCAGATCAGTTCAAAATCATGGAGTCCCTTGATGGCTGCGCCCGTAGGTATGGCGTCGGCAGCCGTGAAGAAGCTTTCAATTTCCTTTTCGGTTTTCACCTGAACGATGGATCCTATCGCCGCTTCCAGGAGACGGGAGTAACGATCCATCTTCCGCCCGTCGTGTGTCTCCGAGTTAAATTCGCGGCACAGTTCCACGATCGGCACAGACCTGCCCTTGCAGAGGTGGCGCATCAGATCCAGCAGCTTCTTCGGGGAGAGATGATTGCAGATCACCACCTCCCGTGATGAGATGTAGACCATGTAGAAGGGATGCAACCGATTCTGGTTATCGATGTTCACGCCGTTGCTGATGTTCTTCAGAATGTAAAAGACGCCTTCGGGAGCATCATCACTGGCTTCCACAATGGCATGCAGCCCGAATGGAGCGTGGTTGATATCGGGATCGGATTTCATGTATTCAAGCAGGTCGAGCCTAAACTCGTTCAAGCCAAGATCCATTATTGAGATACCACTGTTCATCTCTTCAATATCGACCACTTCATCCATCAGCCGTTGTAGTTGCTGCTTGCGGTATTCCAGATCACCCTTTTCCTCCTCGCTGATGGGATTGTCATCACCCGTGGCGGTCATCACCGAGATCTTCATGCGTGTCTCTACCCTTGCTTTCAGGTTGATGTAATCATCGAGCGAGAGGTCTGGCCAGAAGTTGACCAGTTGGATCACCTCGTTGCGACTTCCGATACGGTCGATCCTTCCGAAACGCTGAATGATGCGCACCGGGTTCCAGTGGATATCGTAGTTGATCAGGTAGTCACAGTCCTGCAGGTTCTGTCCCTCGGAAATACAGTCAGTAGCAATCAGGACATCAATCACGTTGTGGTTTTCCGGCATCACCAGTTCTTTCTGTTTGGAAATTGGGGAGAAGCAGGTGAGCACGGTGTTCATGTCGTTCCGCAGACGGGGACAGGTGGAACGCCCTTCCACCGAGCCGGAGATCAGCGCGGTGTTGAGCCCGTATTGTTTCTTTACGTGGGTGCTGACATGCTCGTAGAGGTATTCCGATGTATCGGAGAAAGCGGTGAAGATTAAAATCTTCTTATTATCACCATTGATGGGGTGTGCCATCTTATCGTCGATAACCGAGAGCAGCGTCTGCAGTTTGTAGTCGTGCTCAGGAGTAATGTCATTGACAAAGTATAGCAGTTCATGCAGGATTTTACTGTCGTGAGACAGCTCGTTGGCCCAGGAAGCGGTATCCATATCGGCCAGGGAGATCTTCACCTTTCTCCCCACGAAGAGATCGGTATTCTGGTCATCGATCTCCAAATCGTTCTCGTTGACCAATCCTTCCACCTGAAATGTTTCGTTGTAATTCTTCGACTCGAGGGTGTCGAGGGTATCGTCAATCAGCTGCTTGATCTTGGTTACGGTGAGACGGAACGAGTGGACCGAGCTCTCGAGTCGTTTCAGCAGGTTGATGTTCATCAGACGCTGGATGCCCTTTTCACGGTCGGACTGACGGAAAAAGGTGTTACCCATATCTCTTCCGTACTCTTTTTCATACTTCTCCTGCCTGCTGGGAAAAACATATTCCGATGGGGTATAGATGCTCAGGTTGAGCTGGGTGAGCAACTCGTATATTTCATCGTAGTTTATGGCTCCGTTCTTTTGGGTGAGCGACGGGCGGATGGAGACCGGTTTCAGACGTGTAGGAAAGTTTCCAACCGCGGTTGTATCGTAGTATTTCTGAATGTGTTTCCGGGAGCGGGCGATGGTGACGCTGTCGAGCAGTTCGAAGAAGTCGAAGCTTAACATGTCGAGCAGCCTACCGGTGGTTCGCTCTTCCACGCCCAGTTTGCTCCACCGGTTATAGGCAGCCTGCGCCTGACGGAAGATATCGTCGATGCTCTGATTCGTATCCAGTAAATGTTCAATCTTTTCTGGTTCACCTTCGTAGGCAAGAGCCAGCTGGTTGCGCAGATCGAAGAATCGATTATTTACCGGTGTGGCGGAGAGCATCAGCACCTTGGTGCGAACACCTGTACGGATCACCTTGTTGAGCAGCTTCAGATAACGGTTCTCCTTCTTCTCTTCATCACCGTAGATCTGACCACCATTGCGGAAGTTATGGCTCTCATCGATCACCACCAAGTCGTAATTGCCCCAGTTGATCCGGTCGAGCGGCAGTCCGTTGGAGGTTCCGTTATCGCGCGACAGATCGGTATGATACAGCACATCGTATCGTAGGCGATCCTTGGCAATGGGGTTGTTGGTGAGGTTGCTGCGGAAGGTGATCCAATTATCACCCAGTTTCTTGGGACAGAGCACCAGCACCGACTTGTTTCGGTTCTCGTAGTACTTGATCACCGCCAAAGCAGTGAATGTTTTGCCCAGTCCCACACTGTCGGCCAGAATACAGCCATTGAACTTCTCCAGCTTGTTGATGATGGCCAGGGCGGCATCTTGTTGAAAATTATAGAGTTTGTTCCAAATCTCACTCGATTTGAATCCGGTGGCCTCGTTGGGCAACACATCCTCCGAAAGATCTTCCAGAAACTCATTAAATATATTGTAGAGGGTGATGAAATAGATATACTCAGGGGCATTCTCCCGATAAACATTTGAAATGTGTTCCACTACCTGATCGGTCACCTCCTGCATTCGTTCTTCATCCTCCCACAGCTCGTTGAATACTTCAAGGTACTGTGCACTCAAAGGAGCAGCAATGCGGTTGATGAGGCTGAACATCTGATTACCCTTCTCTTTTCCCAGATCCACCGTGGTAAAACCGTTCACCGGGGCATAAGCCACCTCTTCCTCCTGACGGAGATGGATAAACCCGCCCATCTGGTCGTGGGTAGTGTTGGTCTTGAAACGTACCCGCTGACGGATCCATTCGGCACACTCTCGTGCAATCGCCTTTTGAGACAGTTCATTTCTCAGTCGAACCTCGAACTCTGTTCCATACAGGCTCCGCTCCCGGGTTAACTGTGGAATGAAAAACTCTCGCTTCTCCTTGGGTGTTTTCTCCTTCAGAAAAGTGGGTGAGGTGAAGATAAAGCGCAGCTCATCAATCGCCTGCAACTCCTTCTTCAGTTCCTGATAAGCGAAAATGGAGAAACTGGCCGACGCAATAGAAAGCTTGCTAGCCTTCTCAATCGTTTTGGTTAACTCATCCCCGAGTTTACAGTTGATATTGTCGATCAATTCCATTTCAAAACAACTTAGTCAACATCCTCATTCTCCTCTTGATCATTAATATATATACCCTCCTCTGCGATTGCTTGTTCACGTACAATTGTTTTGCCCATTGCCTTCTCAATTTTATCTAAGATACGCTCTTTTCTGTCATTGAAAAATCCATAAAAATCATCCTGATACATAAATGCAGGGTTGACAACATGAGATTGTAGTATTTCAATGAAGTCTTCATCCGAAACACCCACATTTTTCTTTACACGATCCAGATATTTACTGG
>Ga0209723_1005797_pt1 | contig 12396 bp, 8 predicted proteins | sample BiotimSIPDNA_2_FD_185750 | JGI IMG/M metagenome (GOLD analysis project Ga0209723, IMG submission 185750) | Anaerobic biogas reactor microbial communites from Washington, USA - Biogas_R2 time_0 SIP DNA (SPAdes) (version 2) | ecosystem: Engineered > Bioreactor > Anaerobic > Unclassified | place... | reverse complement strand
ATACGGGAAATCTGTATGTACGGTTCGACGAGGGGCGCGGCGTCAAAACCCGCGTCTACTCTACCGTTTTAAACTCTTAATCCTGAAAGGTTGCAGAAGAAAAGCCACTAATACACATTAAAAATCAAAGAATCTACCAAGTTTGAGAGTCAGAAATAAAGATCGGAAATTAAAACGCAGAGTAGAAATGCAGAGAATAAAGAGCTGGGCGCAAAGAGTATATCTTTTGCGTTTTAAACTCTTAATCTTGTATGATTACAGAAGAATAAACTATTATAACATGTGGAAAATTAAAGGGTCTAATAATCTTGAGTGAACACATGCGCATAAGTCAAACTACGAGAAAACGATCCACAAACGAGCCCATTATTGGTTGACTGCGCTCATTGTAATCGCAGAGAAAAACAAAGATAAGGTGGGAAAAAGGTTTTATGGATGAGAATGAAATATCACGAAAAATAATCGGTGCAGCAATAGAAGTTCATAGAATACTTGGACCTGGCTTATTAAAGTCAATTTACGAAGAAGCATTATGCCATGAACTTCACTTGCGTGGAATCAAATTTTTAAGACAACAACCGGTCCCTATACCTTACAAAGATACAAAACTTGGTACAGATTTGAGGTTGGATCTGCTGGTCGAAGAGGCGGTGGTCGTTGATTTAAAAGCGAAAGAATTCGTAACAGCTATTGACCGCCAGAAAATATTATCATATTTACGGTTAAGTCAAAAGAGATTGGGGTTGATTATTAATTTTCATGTGGGAAAATTGAAAGATGGAGTTGAACGGGTAGTAAATGGCTTAACGGAATTAGAATCGGAAATAAAGACTGGAAATTAAAACGCAGAGTGCGCATAGGTAACATTAATCAATAAAGAATCGTCCCCAGGTTCTTCTAAATGCTAAACGCGAAGCGTTTACCTTCTGCGGTCTTTGCGTTCTCTGCGTTTTCAATTCTTAATCCTGAAAGGTTTCAGAAGTAAAAGCCACTATTACACATTTAAAATCAAAGAATCTACCAAGCTTGAGAGGCAGAAAAAAGATCGGAAATTAAAACGCAGAGTGCGCAGAGGACGCAGAGTAGAAATGCAGAGAATGAAGAGCAGGGCGCAAAGGATAAACGCTTTGCGTTTATACGATAGAGGTTACATTAATAGATAAAGAATGACGTCGGGGTTCTTCTAAACGCGAAGCGTTTACCTTCTGCGGTCTTTGCGTTCTCTGCGTTTTCAATTCTTAATCCTGAAAGGTTTCAGAAGTAAAAGCCACTATTACACATTTAAAATCAAAGAATCTACCAGGTTTGAGAGGCAGAAATAAAGACCGGAAATTAAAACGCAGAGTGCGCAGAGGACGCAGAGTAGAAACGCAGAGAATGAAGAGCTGGGAGCAAAGGATAAATGCTTTGCGTTTTAAATTTCAATCCTGAATGGTGACAGAAGTTTAAAACTATTATAATACCTTACTTATGCACCCCTGAAGTGGTGAAGTACGTTTAGGCCTTACTGCAGAAAGGTTTGGAAAAATCGCAGGTGCGCCACACTGGTGGTATAAGTTAGTTTTAGAATCGGATATTAATATCGATTGTAGAACATTTAATAAAACAGGCCCCAAAGAGAGATGCTTAAAAGACTGGATCAGGTGCTGGCGAACTGTGGATATTCAACGCGCAACGAGGCTAAAAAGCTGATTAAAAAAGGTCTGGTGAAGGTAGACGGCAGTGTAATAAAGGACCCCTCATTTAAAGCGGAACCATCCCGTGTGCTCTTTGAGGACGAGCCTTTGGATCATCCTGACGGTCTCTTTGTGATGTTTAACAAACCCGCCGGGTACGTCTGTTCTCATGAATCAAGTGAAGGGCCCCGGATCTACGATCTGCTTCCTGAGATCTGGCTTTTCCGCAATCCTATAGTGTCAAGTATCGGTCGGCTCGACAAAGATACAACCGGACTCATTCTGCTTACAGATATTACCCATCTTATTCACGATTTTACTTCGCCTAAAAAGAGTGTTCCAAAAACATACAGGGTGAAGGTCGAAAACCCTCTTGATCAGGAAATTGTAAAAATATTTGCCTCAGGAACGCTAATGCTTCAGGGAGAGGAAACACCCTGCCTTCCGGCGCAACTGCAGATACTGGATGATCTCCGTGCCGACCTTATAATCACCGAAGGCAGGTATCATCAGGTAAAGCGGATGTTTGAGGCTGTTTCAAACAAAGTTACGGAACTTCATAGATGGCGGTTCGGGCAGTATACGCTGGGGGATTTGCCGGAGGGGGAGTGGGTTGATATCGAGGCGGGGCAGCTTTGAGTTAATCCTATCCACACAGCTCCCTCCAATACTCATAAATCATCACCATCGCCAATGTATCCAGCTCACAATAACGCGCAACAACTTCTTCCGGATACATTCTCTCTCTGTGTTGGTCATCTGAGTGAATTGCATCTTTGCACATTCTGCTGCAAGATCTGTTACTCCGGCAAGTAAACACTTCAAATTACATGCACATACAGCCGCTCATGCCTGTCGAAGATTGAACAGGTAACATTTAGTTGTGGAGTAATAAATACACCTCCTCTCTTCCCTGATGCCAAAGTCAGGTGTTAAAAAAATCCGAAAATGTCTCAAAACTCCTTCCCCTTCCGAAAAAACGAGGGAAGGTCTATGTCTGGCGGTTGCAAGTTTTTGAAAAAAACGATAATATGATATTGCAAATAGTGTGTGACATACAGTATGTTTGTATTGAGGTGCGATGATGAATGAAAGAGAAGAGGTGCTTGAGAACTTATTACAGGAAATGAGGCGCGGGACACTGGTTTTAAACGTTCTGTTATCTACCGGTGAACCTGTGTACGGGTACTCTTTAGTATCCAGGCTTCACGATGCCGGGGTGAGTATAGAGCAGAATACACTCTATCCGCTTTTAAGACGTCTGGAGAAGCAGAACCTTTTGAAGAGCTCCTGGGTAATAGCGGAAGCCAGACCCCGCAGGTATTATCAGATAAGCAGTGAGGGGAAGCAGATTCGGGATAAGCTGCTTAAGGAGTGGAAAACCATGAACAGTGTAATTACCAGGTTGGAAAATGATAAGGAGGAGGGCCTGTGAAAATTATTGAACAGTATCTTTATGTTATCGGAGAGAGACTCCCTTTCAGGGGACGCAAAGATATTCTAAACGAGCTTAGAAGTGTGATTCTGGATAATATCGAAGAGAGATACGGTCCCGCTCCGGATAAATCAGATGTAAAGGAGTTTTTGAAATCGTTCGGAAATCCGGATGAAGTTGCAGGAAGATACATCGGGGAGAAACCGGTTATTTCTGAAAAACTCTCCGGTCTGTACTTTTTGCTTTTAAAGGTTGTTCTGGGCGCGCTTTTCATAGCCTTCCTGGTTGTATCTGTTATCTCCGTTATTAACGGACCCCGGGATGTGAAAACCTTGCTTCAACTGGCGGGGATGTTTCTGGGTAATCTTTTTAATGCCTGGTTTCTGGCTACGGGTGTAATTACGGTTATGTTTATTGCGGTCAGTCATTTTGCATCTGATAAACTGAAGCCCTTTAAAGAGGAGTGGAATCCCGATGTACTGGAGGCGGTGCTTATTGAGGAAAAGGAGGTGCCACGTATTCTGTATCCAGTTGGCATAACCCTGTTTACACTCTTTGTAGTATTGCTTAATATCTTCCCGTCGGTGGTCACTCATATAGAAAACCTGTTTTTCGGGACCGGTCTTGGAGAGGGTTTCTCTCACCGGATTCATGTGCCTGTATTTGCCATGTTTATCCGCATACTCACTGTTTTATGGGCAGGAGAGATTGCGGTTATCATTAGTCAGTTAAAGGGTAAGATAAGTGCCGGTAAAGCGGATGCAATAAAACATCTTATCACTGCGGGAACTTTACTGGTGTATGCATTTATGATATTCGGCACAAGTCTTTACCGGGAATACTCGGGAATAATTGGTTTCAAGTTGATATTTATTTTAGTTGCAGTTGTGGAGGCTGCAGATCTGGTTTCAAGCCTTTTTCAGTATGGAAAAAAAGCTGTTCAAAGGGGCAGTGTTTAAGAGCATATCAAAACAGGTGTGGGGCAATTTTTATAGGCAGAATGAATCTGGCGATTTCTGAGTCACCGGGCTAAGATGGGCGGTATAGTTTGGAAAAACCCGGTAATGTAAGAAACTTGCCCGCTTTCGGCGCACGTTTTATTTTATCACCGCACTTAAGTTCTTTCCATGGCGCCACAATTGTGCCATGTTATTATATAGATCAAGCGGCCATAGCTCAATTGGATAGAGCATCTGACTACGGATCAGAAGGTTTGGGGTTCGACTCCCTATGGCCGTATTTAATTCAAAGAAGCCCCGGTGAATAACCGGGGCTTTTTTTGTTGCAAGTCACAAGTTGTCGCTGCGACCGGCTGTGAATTCTACTGCGCTCCCCACTCAATCGGCGACTCACAGCGGATTCGCCTCTTAGGCGCATAGCAGAGCGAATTCTCGTTCGGCTTCGCTTGAAAACTGAATATTTAGAGGTCCGCTCAATCCAATATCTTTCCGCTCCAGGTACCATTGTCACATTGGATCGAGTACAAATGTACACCTGAAGAGAGAGACGGCAGTGAAACAGTATGCGATCCTGTAAAGTCGGGTAAAGAAACAACTTTAAGTACTCTGCCTGATGCGTTAAAAATTCTGACTACTATCCCGGAACCGCTTGTCTTTGCACCTTCCACATTAATTGAAAGCTGCCGGTTCGGTCTGGACCAGCTGATCCACCTGGAAATCTCCCTGTTTACCAATGCCTTTGATTTCCTGCCTGTTTTTAACTCCTCACCCTTAAGCAGAGCATTGAAGGCATTGATCCGACCGTGGCCGTAGTATTTGTCATACCCTTTTGTATCTTCAGACGGGTCACCAACCTGATCTTCTGCTGTTGAGCATATAATCTCAGTCACCATGTCTGAAGTGAGGTCTGGATTTTGAGAAACCAGCAGCGATGCGAGTCCGGACACAAAGGCGGTTGCCATTGAAGTACCCGATTTGAATGGTACGGCTCCATCTTCAAGTGTTATCGTATAGATAAATTCACCTGGCGCGACTACATCAAGAGAATCACCAAAATTGCTTCCGCCAGATTCACTATGGCCCATCCATGCCAGACACCGTTTGTCGTGCTGTGTCGTCCCTCCAACGGCTATCACATTCTTGAACCGTGCCGGATAATAAATCTGATTAACGTTGTCATTACCCGCACCAGCACAAACTACTACCTTTTTACTATGTGCATACTCTATTGCCTCTTCTACAGTCGTAACTCCCATTGGGTTTGCATGAGAAAGATTAATCACCCGCGCACCATTATCTGCAGCATAATAGATTGCCTCTGCAATATCAGAGACCAGCGACCGTCCATCAGGTTCCGTTACTTTCAATATCATCAGTTTGCTGTACCCGTTGATACCTGCCATCTCTTCCCGATTGTGAAGATTTGCTCCGATTATTGATGCTACCGCTGTACCATGCCCATTCACATCATCAATGGTACCGCCATTCCCAACGGATGTAAAATTATACCCTCTGAAATCATCTGCATAACCATTACTGTCGTTATCAATTAAATCAAAGGGATCATTTCTGTTGATCCATACTCTTCCATCAAAATCTTCGAAATCGCCTTTGATACCGGAATCAAGAATCGCAATGATGACATTTGAATCACCCTTTTCAATCGACCATGCTTCAGGCATGTCAATATCTACATCTTCTTTTTTTGGTGAACCATCCCAGGCGATACCGCCCTTATTATGGAGTCCCCATTGCATATTATTATAAAATGCCATATCATTCGGGTAGAATGGCTCTTGGGCAATTGATGTTAGATAATTGTTCACTTCAACATATTCATACAGGCCGGAACTCATACATTCACGAAGTACCCTGGCTGTATCATCAACATTACAAGTGAACTCCATGATGTAGACTCGATCTATTCCCTTTTTTCCTGCAGCCATACTGCCGTTGCTGTTTTTGTAAAGTTTTTCTATTCTCTGACAACAATACATATCATACATGCTGGATGATAGAACTACCCCTTCTTTACACTTTCCTACAAGCGTTAAAGATTGCGCTACTGAAACGGCCACTAATAAAAATAATGGAACCTTGTTTTTCATGTCACTCTATACTTCGGGTGTCTTATACATTTTCGGATTTTATGTTGGGGTTAGATGTTTATTTGGTGCGAACGGCAGCTGGTAGAGGGGGGCTGGCCGGACGCCACTACCGGTGAAAACACGAATATCTATTCACTGTGATTAACAAGATAAAATATGTCAGAGATCCTGTACAACGAGCGGGGATACCATTTAAGGTACCTCTTAGCGTCACCCTGTTAAACCTGAAAAACAACCATCTTTTGCAACCTTTCCCGCCCATATGCGTTTTTCACTTATAAGAGTTTGGGAATTAGTGATTTTACTCTAAGACAATCGAAATGAATACTCAGTGTATATTTTAGAGGTACCCTTTAGTAGTAACAGGTTAATTTTTTGATTTTACAGGGTCTGATAAATGGTTTTTGTGCTGATTCTGTTTCTAATGGTTTCGCCTATCCTGGGAGAAGATCTAGAAGAGAACTCCGGGGATAGCGGCGATTTGTGTTTCCCCACTATAGAGATCTCAAGAACCGGTTTTTATTCCCGGAGCTTCTGTTTAAATGAATATGCTCCACCACCCGATTCCTGCAGAGATTTTACGATCAGTTTTCCTCTTACCGGAGTAGGCATTGTTTTTCACTGCGGCCTGGACCGTATCTGGTCCTACAAAGGATTTGACTACAAGGGAGAGGAATCAGCAGTGATCCCGGTCAAAATAAATATCAGCGGCGATGGCAATGGTGCTCTGCTGAGTGCCGGTATTGTAATAGATTCAATTCACGATTCCTCTGTCTCTTTCAAGCCCCAGATTATCGATGATCAACCGGTACTTCCAGATACCACACAGTCTCTTGATTATTCTATAAACCTGAGTACGTTTCTCTGTAAACCAAAACCGGTTGTGGCAGAGAGAAAATTCAAATACCCGACCGGCTACAGAAGAGACCCCTTACTTAATTATCCGGAATTAGCCATGTTTCATTATGGATCCGGTATTCGTCTGCCCACATCGGTTTCTGTCAGAAACAGGGGGGTGATGATATTTGAGTACCACATACTTCATCCGGGCAAACTGGAGTATGAGGACCTTAAGAAGATTGCCAAAAAGGAGGCCTGGGTAAATAAATACTATAAGATCAAGGCCTCGCAGCCCCAGAAGAAAGAAAAAAAGCCGGGATTTCTCAGGTTTAAACCCCTTTAGGGAAGATCATGAGTTTTTTGATTGCCACCTCAACAGCACAGATTTAGATTTTTTAATACTCATCCGATAATCACTTTCCGGATATTTTTTCCAGACTATAATTTTTTGGCGAAGGCAGTCAGGAGAGTTTTGTGCCTTCTAAAATTCATTTTTCTGATTTCTAACAAGATAAGATGGTTTCCGGCTTTCGCCGGAATGACGGAAACGACTGCCAGGTTTTATGCAATATTGACATTTGAAAAGAAAACGATACCGATTCCGATACCGATTCCGACCCCGAAAGGAAATTGGAGCAGGAAAAAAAAATAAAACGCAGAGTGCGCTGAGAACGCAAAGGCAGGAACGCAGAGTTTTAATAGAATAGGAAGTATGCAGAGAACAAAACGCCTTGCGTTTTTTGGGATTAGCACTATTGTTACTTTAAAGAAAGTCGGCGGCATAAATGACGCCTCTGAATAAGAAAAGCCCGGTGAACCGGGCTATGGGAACGGGAAACCAATGACGTTGTGTTTTTCCCACCCCGGTTCACCGGGGTTAATATCTTCAGAGGCGGTATTTATGCCGCCGACTTCTCAGCACCGCTGCCACGAATTCGTCATGCCGTTGAAGAACGGCATCCAGGAAAGGTTGGAGCGGGGGAAGATGGTTTCCGGCTTTCGCCGGAATGACGGAAAAGGCTGGCAGGTTTAATGTGAGAGTAACATATTAGAAGAAAACGATACCGATTACCATACCGATTCCGACCCCGAAAAGACAGGTAACATTCACTATATTTTTGTGCAGAAATGAACCAAAAATAACGGAAACTCATTAACCGGACCGATCGACAGGAAAAATAAAAATGTCAAACCAGGAAGAAAAAAATCCCGAGCTCGAACTTGCCTTTCGGTTTCTGCAGGATACATCGGAAAACGTGTTCCTTACTGGTAAAGCTGGTACCGGTAAAACCACCTTTCTTCACAATCTCAGGAAATCTTCACCTAAAAGAATGGTTGTGCTTGCGCCGACCGGTGTCGCTGCGATTAACGCCGGGGGAGTGACGATTCACTCATTTTTCCAGATGCCTTTCGGGCCCTGGATCCCGGGCGGGCAGGGGGAACCTGCTTCTGACGGGCAGTTCAGAAAAGGACTTTTCGCCAAGTATCACAGATTCAGCCGCGAAAAACTGAATATCATAAAAAGTGTCGATCTGCTGGTAATAGATGAAATCAGCATGGTAAGAGCCGATCTTCTTGACGGAATAGATGAGATACTGAGGCGGTTCCGTGACCGCAGCAAGCCTTTCGGCGGTGTGCAGATTCTCATGATAGGGGATCTCCAGCAGCTTGCTCCTGTTGTCAAGGATGATGAATGGGAGATTATAAGAAAGTACTACGATACGCCCTTTTTCTTCGGAAGCAATACCTTAAAGAGATCAAACTATGTGACAATTGAGCTCAAACGCGTTTACAGGCAGAGTGATCAGGAGTTTATCGAGCTGCTTAATAAAATCCGCAACGGTGATAGAAACCCTGAAACACTCTCTTTGATTAACAGGAGATATCAGCCTGGAATAAACACCAACGCTGAAGGATTCATTACTCTCACTACCCATAACTTTCAGGCAAAACGGATAAACGAAGAGAAGATGAGCAGGCTCGGTGGTAAGTCATCTGTTTTCAAGGCAAAAGTGGAAGGGGAGTTTCCGGAGTTTTCATATCCTACAGATTTAGAGCTGGAACTGAAGGTTGGTGCGCAGGTGATGTTTGTAAAAAATGATTCATCACCGGAAAAACGCTATTACAACGGAAAGATCGGAAAAGTCGAGTCAATCGACGATGAGGCTGTGTATGTAAAGTGCCCCGGTGACGACTCTGTCATAGTGGTGGAACCGCTCGAGTGGGGGAACATGAAGTACGGGCTCAATGAGGCCGGTGAGATAGTGGAAACCGTGATCGGCACTTTTACCCAGTACCCGCTTAAGGCCGCCTGGGCGATTACTATTCATAAAAGCCAGGGACTTACATTTGATAAAGTCGTGATCGACGCCGGTGCGGCTTTTGCCCATGGTCAGGTTTATGTGGCTTTAAGCAGGTGCAGAACCCTTGAAGGGCTCTTTCTTTCCTCAAGACTCTCACCATCTGTACTCATAAACAGCTCGTCAGTAACAGAATTCACCAGGAACATGGAATCGAACCGTCCGGATGAATCTCAACTTCTAAAAGCTGCGGGTCGTTTTCAGCAGACTCTGCTCTATGAGCTCTTTGATTTCGGTCCGATACAGAAGCAGATTCGTATCCTTTTAAAAAACGCACGGGAGAACAGCGAAGGTATTCTTCCGGGACTGGTTGATACTTTAAGTGATCTGGAGAAGGTTGTTAAAAGTGAAATAACAGATATCGCAGGACGGTTCAGCCAGCAGATAGAGGGGTTCCTCAGAAAAGAACCGTGTGCAGAACAAAACGCACCTCTTCAGGAGAGATTGCAGAAAGGAGCTGCGTATTTCGGTGAAAAGCTGGTGACTGTTGAAGAGATTATCCGCAAGGGAGATGAAATTGATGTAGACAGCAGCGATCTGCAAAAATCAATCTCAGACTGTATAAAGCGTCTAAGAGAGGAAAAAGAGAAAAAAGCTGCCTGTCTTGCGGCTTGCTGCAAAGGCTTCAGGGTGAAGGAATATCTGGAGGCCCGTGCTAAAGCCTCAATTGAAAAAAAGGCAGAGAAGAAAAGAAGAGATCCGCTGCCGCAAGAGATTGATACTGACAATGTTAATCAGGACCTTTACTGGAATCTTAAGTTGTGGCGTACCGGAAAGGCCGATTCTCTGGGAATTCCAGCGTATCAGGTGATTCCGAATAAGACAATCACCGGTATCTGTGCCAGTCTCCCGGTCACTTTGAAGGAGTTGAAAGCAGTACATGGGATAGGCAAAATGAAACTGGCTCAGTTTGGTGAAGAGATTCTTGAAGTCGTGCGAATTTTCCGTGAAGAGAAAACAGATCTTCATTCTGATATCAGATATGAACTTGAGCAGGAGATTAAAAAAGAGAAGGAAAGCACCAGGCATATCAGTTTAAACCTGTATAAATCCGGGAAAAGCATCGATGAGATCGCGGCGGAGAGGGGGCTGACGGTTTCCACAATCGAACGGCACCTGGCGTATTTTATCAGTATAGGAGAGCTTGATATTTCCAGCTTTTTATCATCTGAAAAAGTCTCAGAGATCAGTGAATACTTTCTGAAGGGGAACTCGCGTAAATTGAATCCCGCTAAAGAGTATTTCGGGGACAGGGTAACCTACGGGGAGCTGCATCTGGTATTGGCGCACCTGGATTACACTGGTGGTTCAGCGTTTACTGCCGCTGAACCGTCCGGTGCTGCAATAGCGCCCATCGATTCTGTTCAGGGTGCTTGAACAGGATCTTTGCGGAGTGGTCCCGGTTGGTTAAAAAACGCAAAGAAATAAAGACCGGAATTTAAACGCAAAGTGCGCAGAGAATTGCAGAAAAAAGACGCAGTGATGAAAAGAAATAAAAACAGGTCGCAAAGTATAAACGCTCCGTGTTTACAGGATTGGAGATTACAATAACCACTAATCAATGGAACCGGGAATCTTCTAAACGCGAAGCGTTTACCCTCTGCGCCCTCTGCGTTTTAAAATCCGGTCTTTGAATATGAGAGATGGATTTACATCTGGATTGATAAGGAATTTTCTTAAAGAAACTGGTAAATCCGAAGCGCACCTATGCGCTTAATTAAGACACGGCCCGAATTTAAACGCAAAGCGCGCAGAGAATTGCAGAAAAAAGGCGCAGAGATGAAAAGAAATAAAACAGGTCGCAAAGGTACGACGTTTTGGCAATAAAACTGATTTTCTTGACATAATGTTGCCCTTTAAGATATATTCCTTCTGTCAGGTAAATTGACAATGGGCACATTACCTCCAGGAAAGGGGGCCGCAATGGCAAAAATCAGCAAGAGCCAGCTTGAGAAGCTGCAGAAGAAGTACAAGGCAGACAGCGCTATCGGAAAGCTGTTCGGAATTACCAGACAGGCCGTACATCAGCTTCGTGTAAAGTACGGGATCAAGCCGGTTTTGAACAAAAATACCGATCGCGATTCCGACATTGTCAAACAGTACGCCAGGGGAACTTCAGGAACCGCACTTGCAAAGCGCTACAAACTTTCTGTCTCTCAGACCTACCGTATCATTAATGAGAACAAACCGAAGGTACAGAAAAAGGTTGTCAAGAAGAGTGTCAAGAAAACCAGAAAAAAGTAACAGGAAAAAACTTCTGAAAGAAAAGCTCTCTGTCCCGGCTCAGACAGAGGGCTTTTCTTTTTGTGTCTGATTCCTAAAGTTACTAGTCTTGGAAGGGGGTGTTCCCCAATATAAGTAATAAACAAGAGTAAAGAGCTTTTGGAAGAGGGTGTCCCCTCTTGCGCTCCAGCCCGGTTAGGAAACCGGTCTTCCGCTATCACCCCTTGTTGTCCATCGGTTGGGAAGGCAGGTAATTTCATCACATTTGCAGGCCCCTTTGCGGCCGCAGGGGCGAACTGGTGGTAGATTAAAGTCGAAAGTCACAAGTCACAAGTCGAAAGTCAGGAGAAGATGCCCTCTCCATCAGTTTTTCCGAACTCTAATTTTCCTCTCTGTGCTCTCTGGGCCTCTGTGGTGAACCCTCATAATAATGTTTCTCTTATTGTTTCTATGACCCCTCCTTGACAGTCGGGGCTCGGAATATTTCCTCAATGTCTCATTATGTGTAATATCCGGTTCCTGTTCCGAGGCCTGACCATAAGGGAGGGCTTCTTTACTTTCTGGACTTATATTATCCTGAAACAGCGTGCTTTACATGCCTCTGAGATGAGTTGAACCTTTGTATGCTGAACAATATATCTTAGAGATATGGACAATAAAAAGCTGACCCACCCCCCACGACAAGTTTTTTAAAGACGCTTTCAGCCGTGTTCAGACAGTGCAGAGCTTTATCGGGCACTACCTTCGCCGTGAAGACTCCGCTCTTATTGATCTTTCAACACTGGAAGCGGTTAA
>Ga0209723_1005794_pt1 | contig 12400 bp, 8 predicted proteins | sample BiotimSIPDNA_2_FD_185750 | JGI IMG/M metagenome (GOLD analysis project Ga0209723, IMG submission 185750) | Anaerobic biogas reactor microbial communites from Washington, USA - Biogas_R2 time_0 SIP DNA (SPAdes) (version 2) | ecosystem: Engineered > Bioreactor > Anaerobic > Unclassified | place... | reverse complement strand
CGCCTTATAGCAGGCAATGCAGTCTGGAACGACAACATTATTGATAACTCGGATGCTGGTTTGGTTTCCAACGGGTTTTTGCATGGTGTCAGCGATGAGTTTGCCGATGCTGATGTCAACTTCGACGGGGTCGCTAACATTCAGGACCTTTCGTTAGTCGGTGGAAATTACCATTTGACGTCTGAAACTGCCTATGGGGTTCCAACCCCATAAGGTTTGTTTCTGGTAACAATAATCTTATTAGATGCAGGCTGGGTAAAAAAACCCAGCCTGCAAAGGCTAAGAATTTAGGTAATTATGAAAAGAACAAGCTATCTTATTCTCATCCTGACGATATTGCTTGCCATGGCTTTTATTCCTGCAGGAAATGTTTTTGCCCAGGAAGAACCATTGAACGTCTTTTTTGACCCTGCTCCTGCTTATCTTTACACATCGCCGACCAACACACTGGTTGTAGATGTAAAAATAAATAACGCGGTCAACATTTGGTCTTATGATGTGGTCATAAATTATGACAAAGACATTGTTAAAATAAAATCCTATGAACTCGTAAACATTTTTACCGGTGAACAGCAGTGTATTTACCAGGTGAATAATCCGGGTTTCTTTGGGTTGGGCTGCACTGCCTGGTCAGGTGGGTTGCCATTTGATGGGGAATCTGCAGTAGTCAGGTTGACCTTCGAGGGTGTTGCTGTTGGTAGCACCCCTTTGACGTTTACTGACCTGACGACCTTTAGCAATAAGAGCAATGTTAAAGTTCCAAGAGTTCGGCATAATGGTGTGTTGACCGTGGTTGACCCCGCGAATTTCATCTACCTGCCGTTGATTATGAACGTTTCGGTGCAGGGGGTGTTGGACCGGGGCGGGATCGACGTTGCTTTCGCGCGGGGCTTGAACTACGGCATGGGTACCTACCAGGGCAGATCGACCAACACAACCGGCGACAACCTGAGGATCGAGAGCGTGGTGGCGGACACTTACCGCATCAGCACCAACCACCCGCGGGTGTTGAACATCACCCCTGAAATGAACATAACCTATCTTTTAACAGAAGGCGCAGAACAGGGACCGGTTTTGCGCCTGATTTCGGGCAATGCGGTGTGGACGGATAACGAGATCAACCTCGACGATTGGACGGCGGTGTGCGGGGCATTGGGCGACCCGAGCAAGAACGCGGACGCGGATGTGAACTTTGACGGATTTGTGGACGCGCGCGACCTGGTTTTGGTGGCGGGTAACTTTGGTTTGAGCTCGGAGGTGGTTTATGCGGCGTGGAACCCGTAAAGATCTCACCCCCTTCACCCCCCTGCCCCTCACCCCCCTACCCCCCTCTAAAGAGGGGGTGGAAAAGGAAGGGGTGGAAAATGGAACACGTGAAGATCTGGCTGGCGCTCTCACCGCCCTGCCCCTCACCCCCTTTAATTCCCCCTCCGAGGAGGGGGTGGTGAATGGTAAAGAGGGGGTGGTTGGTGAGTGTGGGGTTTGTTTTTTTGAACGAAGGGAAGGATTTGGAACATGAACGGTAAGATCCTTCGCTTCGCTCAGGATGACAAATAGGTAAAAGGAAATGATCAAAAAAATGAAATTATTTCAAAGAATTATCAAAAAACCGGTGGTGTTCTTCCTTTTAATAGGCATTTTCAGCTTTATGCTGACTTCGGCGGTGGGGGCGCAGGGGGTGGCACGCGCCGGGCTGTTGAAAGACATGCGGATCAAACCGGGCGTTGAGGTTGAGATCCCGATCGACATTGAAGCTGTGGTCGATCTGTATGGGATTGACATCGAGCTCGAATTTGACCCGACTTTTTGGGAATTCAGAGACGCGGACGCGCGCCGTGAGGGCGTTCAGCCGGCAATTGGCACTTTTTTGGACCCGGGAATGACCCTTTTTAGCATTATTGACATGGAAGAGGGGCGGATCCACCTGGTGATGAGCCAGGTGAACCCGAGCGTGGGAAAGAGCGGCAAGGGCAATATTTTGGTGTTGTATGCCACCGCGCTGAAGACGGGGACGACCAGCTTTGTGGTGAGCAATGTGGAACTCTCGACCCGCGATGGAATCGGGATCGAGGTGGAAGGCGTGGACGGCGAGGTGGTGATCGGAGACGATGCGCCGGAAGTGACGGCGACGAGCATCCCGGTGACTGATCCGACGCAGATCATTATTATTCCTACTTATGTGCCTCCGACGGCGACACCCCTGCCCACCAGCACGCCGCAGCCGGCGGTGGAAGCACAAACGGCAGGAAGCTCTCAGACAACTGAGGAGCAAGCCGCCACAGCCTCCGCAGAGGAAGAAGCACAGGCTGATGAGCAGACAGCGCAGTCTGCTGGCGCAGATGATCAGACCGGAGAGGGGAGTGGATTGTCGAAGGAGGGAGAAAACGATAGTAATACTGGCATATGGGTAGGTGTGGCAATTGTGGCAGTCGTTTTGGCGGCTGGAGGTTTTTATCTATACAACAAAAACAAGAGTTCATCAACGAGAGAGGAATAAATGAAAAGAAAACCAACTAAACTGATCAACGTTTTGGTGGCTTTGTCATTGTTGCTGGGTTTTGTGCAGACAATCCCGGTGATGGCGAAGAATGTGATTCAAGGGACAGAAACAACGATAGGATTTGACCAAACGACGGCAGATGCGACCACGTGTGGCACTATTGAAGTTAACGTGGTGGTCGCGGATGTGGTTGCTCTGACCGGCTATCACCTTGAGATGACTTTTGAGCATGATAAGCTTGAGGTTCTGGAGGTGGTTAACGGCGGTTTGCTCTATGATGAAGAGGACAGAGCCGGGCTGTATGAACCAGAGTCAGTTTTGAACATGGGCAACGATACCGGCAGGTTGACCTGGGGTATGGCTCAGCGCGGCGTGAACGGCGACCCGACACCGGTGACGGGGTCTGGCAACCTGGTGACGATCAAGCTGAAGGCTCTGGCAACCAGCGGTACGACTGATTTGGAAATTGACGCTGGGAAGACCATGCTGGTGGACTGGCCGGATGCGTTTGAGATCGATTATACGGTTAGCGGTAAGGCGACGATCTCGCTCGCCAGCTGCGCACCGACCTCTATTTTGTTGGACAATAATTCGGTGAATGAAAACGAGCCTGTCGGCACTACGGTTGGCAATCTGACTGCTACCGACCCGGACACAGGCGATACCATCACCTTCACCCTGGGCACAGGCGGCGATAACGACAGCTTCAAAATTGTCGGGAACGTGCTGCAGACAAATGCGGTATTCGATTTCGAAACCAAAGCTTCTTATACGATTACCGTCCGGGCGACTGACGCGGGCGGGGCATATCTTGACAAGGTTTTCACCATCACGGTTATCGATGTGAACGACGCACCGGTTTTGGCTCCGATCGGAGCGAAAAGCGTGGTAAACACTGAAACACTCAGCTTTACCCCAACGGCAACTGATGAGGATTTGCCAGCGGCAACGCTTTCGTGGTCGTTGGGGACTGGAGCACCTGAATGGGTGAGCATTGATGCTGGTAATGGTAAGGTGACGTTGACCCCCACGGTTGGCACAGCTCCGGGCACATACGAAGCAACGATTTGTGTGAGCGACAGTGAGTTGGAGGATTGTGAGACGATCAGCATCACCGTGACCGACGGTGTATCTCCGATTATGGAGAACGTCAGCCCTGCCAGGGGCATTGTCTACCTGGCGGATGGCGAGAATTTTGTGCTGGTCATTGATGCAAAAGATGACAACCTGTATTCGCTTGAGGTTGACCACAGCTTTGGTCCTCCAGAGTATGAGGTGGGCGATGCATTGTATTTGCCTGAGTTTACTGTTTATGCGGATAAAGACAACCCCTGGGGCTCAGACGAAGCTAAACAGCTTGCAGAAGATACCTATGGTATCGACCTAAATTATGACGCAGTTAATCAGATTTGGACGATCGACTTTGGCGCGGCAATTACCAATACTTACTTTATCCCCAACGGCGTGACCTTCCACCTGGTCTTGCATGACAAGGCGGGCAACACCTGGGGTTCGATGTTTGGCACCACCCCCGATAACACCTATGCTTATACCTTTGTTCGGGATGATGTTCCACCGGTGATGGATTTGGTGACTCCGGAACGAGGGGTAGTTTACCTGGCTGACGGTGAGAATTTTGTCTTGACGGTTGACGCGTTTGATTTGAACCTGCATTCGCTTGAGGTTGACCACAGCTTTGAAGGTACGCTGCCTGAATTTACCGTCTATGCGGATAAAGACAACCCCTGGGGTTCAGACGAAGCTAAACAGCTTGCAGAAGATACCTATGGTATCGACCTGCAATATGACGAGGCGGCACATAAGTGGACGATCGATTTTGGTAAGGATATAACCGATGACTACTTCATCCCTCACGGGGTGACCTTCTACCTGGTGTTGCATGACAAGGCGGGCAACACCTGGGGATCGATGTCTCCGACCACCCCCGATAACACCTATGCTTATACCTTCGTTCGGGATGATGTTCCACCGGTGATGGATGAAGTGACTCCGGAGCGAGGGGTAGTTTACCTGGCGGCTGGTGAGAATTTTGTCTTGACCGTTGACGCGTTTGATTTGAACCTGCATTCGCTTGAGGTTGACCACAGCTTTGAGGGCACGCTGCCTGAATTTACCGTCTATGCGGATAAAGACAACCCCTGGGGCTCAGACGAAGCCAAAGAGCTTGCAGAAGATACCTATGGTATCGACCTAAAGTATGACGAAGTTAATCAGATTTGGACGATCGACTTTGGTGCGGCAATTACCAATACTTACTTTATCCCCAACGGCGTGACCTTCTACCTGGTGTTGCATGACAAGGCGGGCAACACCTGGGGTTCGATGTTTGGCACCACCCCCGATAACACCTATGCTTATACCTTTGTTCGGGATAATGTAGACCCTAAATTAATCAGCGTGACCCCGCCACATGATTCGACAGTGCTGCTGGGGATTGGGGATACCTTTAAGCTTACGATTGAGGCTGAGGACGACAACCTGTATGAACTGGAAGTCGACCATTCGATGGAAACCACACAGCCCGAGTTCAGTGTTTATGCCTCTGAGGGAGACCCCTACGGCGGCGACGAGGCTCTCTTTGCTGCCGCTGGTGTGACGGTCACTTATGATGCTGGAACGCAAACCTGGGAGATCGACTTTGGTGCGGATATTTCCAAAGCGATTGCTGACAATGGCGGGATCACCTTCTACCTGGTTTTGAAAGATATGGCGGGCAACACCTGGGGATCGATGAACCAGGTGGAGGAATATAACACCTTCAAATACATCGTTAGCCAGGATTTGGTGGCACCGACGATTGTTTCGGGTGAAGCCATTGGCGCGACTGGCTTTGGTGATGTGACTGCTGGTGCCAACCTGGCATTTGTTGTCAATCAGGGCTACACGGTCGACCATATTGAGTTTGAGATGAGCGAAGCGGTGACGGTTGTGCCCGGCACGATGGTTACGCTGGGCGGTAAAAACTACGGCGCGGTCACTGTAAGTGGCACGACTCTCATCGTGACCCCGACCGCGACCAGCAAGGTTGCTTCTGTGATTGGCGGACCTTTCACCTTCAGTATTCCGGCTGATTCAATCAAAGACCTGGCTGGCAACCCGCTGACCACCTTGAGCGCGACACTGACGGTGCTGAATGTGGCACCGGTGGCGGTGGACGACACTTACACCACAGATGAAGACGTTGTTCTGAACGTCCCTGACCGGGGCGTCCTGAGCAATGACACCGATTATGATGTGAGCATACTGACCGCAGTTTTAGTAGACGGACCGACCAACGGCACCCTTACCTTAAATGTTGATGGCGGATTTGCTTATACTCCTGCCGCCAATTTCAACGGCATAGACAGCTTCACATACATTGCGAATGATGGTCTGGCTGACAGCAATGTAGCCACGGTTACCATCACGGTCACGGCGGTGAATGACGCTCCGGTGGCAGTTAATGATACTTACGCTACTTCCTTCGAAAAACAGTTAACTGTTGACGCAACTGATGGTGTGCTGAAAAATGACAGCGATATCGATGGTGATGACCTGACAGCCGTTTTAGTTGCGAATGTCAGTAACGGCACGTTGGCTCTTGAGGCAGACGGCTCCTTTACGTACACCCCGAATACTGGCTTCAGTGGTGTGGATACTTTCACCTATAAGGCGTTTGATGGCACTCTCTACAGCGACATAGCCACCGTCAGCATCACAGTGTCGGCTTTTGCCAACACCCCGCCTGTAGCCGTGGCTGACACGTATGAGACCGACGAAAACGTCGAGTTAGTTGTTGCTGCACCTGGCGTTTTGTGGAATGACTATGACATTGACGGCGACAACCTGACCGCTACTCTCAAGACCAACGTGACGAATGGAACGCTGGTTTTACTGGAAGATGGTTCCTTCACTTATAAACCGGATACTGACTTCTGTGGAACGGACAGCTTTGACTACACACTGGTCAGTTACCCGAGGATCACTGCAGACGATGGCTGGACCGCAGACGCAACGGCGACCATCACGGTCTATTGCGATGCGATTATCAGTTCTGATGATCTGGGTGGGCCATTCTATGTTGGCAACCTGCAGGAATTCCAGGTGCGGCTGCAAAACCCGGCACCCGGGCATGAATATGGCAGCCTGGCAGCTTCGATCTTTGTGGATGGCATTACGCTGGCTGATTTCTCCAAGGTAGAGGTGATGCACCCATTGAGCGGCACCTGGGTTCCTTTGACACCCGTGGTGGATGGTACTGGCTTACGTATCGATCTTGGTCCGATCAGTTCTATTCCGGTTATCTCCGGGTTTGACCAGACGCTGAGCTTCAGGGTCAACTTCAACACCGCAGGCAGCTACCCGGTCACGGGCACACTCTATGACGGCGCGATCGACCCGACAAAAGCGATTGCCACCTACAGTGACACGATGATCGTGGCTGGTCTGCTTGCGCAGGACTTTGGCTATATGTACCAGAGTGGTGTTTTGGGTGTAACTGCTGGTTTCAAGCCGGTCAATTTCACCCTCGACAAGGCAGTAGAGATCAAGGTGGAACTCTTCACCGGTCCGGACACGGGCTATGTGCTGCTGCAGACCAACACAGCTATCAGCCCCGCAGCGATGGCAACCTGGACGCAGTTCTCCGGTCCATTTGACATCTTTGGCACCTTTGACTATGTTGCTGATAACGTCTGGAGTAACGACCGCGAGACTGAATATGGTCAGACGGCAATCCCGACCCGGGTATTGGCGACGATAACCTTCCCCGGCGGTATCACGCTGACAGCAGAAAACACGAACCTCACTGGCGACCGCGGTTATATCCTCAACACTCTCGATGAGGAGCTTGCATCCGCTCCGGGATATGTATATGACCCTGTTTACACCCCTGTTGGGGATATCGAATTTGATATCAACAACAACACCTACACCGGCACCTATACGGCACCCCAGGTGTTGGCTGGCGGACCGATGAACGATATGGCCCGCTACCTTGGCGCGCTTTATCGCCAGGCTGGCTCAACGATCACATCGATTGTTTTCGACGGAAAAACCTACTCTTGGAATCCTGCTGAGCCAAATACTGGCAGCAACTGGATTGATGGAGACGGCAGGACCCTGGTTTCGGTTGTTACCGCCAAATTCCAGGCCGCGATTCTGGACGGAACCTGGACGACCGAACCCGGTTACACAATGACCGTCCATGACGATTACGATCACAGCGCAACGGTGACCTTCAAGATGATCATCCTGAACACGCTGGACGATGAACTTGAAAGCGCTCCGGGTTATGTTTACACCCCAGGATACACTTATGTTGGCAGCTGGGTATTCGACGACCCGACCAATATCTACACACTGACCTATAACGACACCAACTTTGCACCTGGTGCGATGAACGACCTGGCGCGTTACCTGGGCGCTTTACATCGCCAGGCGGGCGCGACAGTCTTTACAATTGAGTACAAGGGCACCAGCTATTCCTGGGACCCTGTGGAGCCAAACGTGGGCAGCAACTGGTACGCGGGCAGCACATCTCTCGTGAGTGAGATCACAGCTGATGTGCTTGGCGGACTGATTGACCCGGCTGTGGGCTTTACGCTTAAGCTTTCGGATGCATTCCACACCGAAAATGTTACTTTCCGCTTTATTATCAACGACACTACCGCCCCGACGGTTGTTTCGGGTGAAGCGATTGGTGCGGCTGGTTTTGATGATGTGGCTGCCGATGCCAGCCTGACCTTCGTTGTCAATCAGGGCTACACGGTTGATCACATTGAGTTTGTGATGAGCGAAGCTGTGACGGTGGTTGATGGCACAGAAGTGATGCTGGGGGGTGTGCCTTATGGCACAATCACTGCCAATGGCGCATTACTGACTGTAACGCCTTATCCAGGCAATACGGTTGCGAGCCTTATCGGCAGCTTTGTTTTCAATGTTCCGGAAGGTAAGATCTTTGATCTTTCCGGTAACCCACTTGGGACGCTTTCGGCCACTTTGATTGTGGTCACGGTAAATAACGCACCGGAAGCCGATGATCAGGCTGTGACGACTTCTGAAAACACGCCAGTTGCAATTACCCTGGTGGCAACTGACGTGGATGGCGACACGCTGACTTACGCCATCGTTACCCAGCCTGCTCACGGAACCGTGAGCCTGGTTGGCAATGTGGCGACCTACACACCCAGTCTAAATTACAATGGCTCCGACAGCTTCACCTTCAAATCCTACGATGGATTGGCATACAGTAATGTGGCTACGGTTACCATTCTGGTCAAACCGTCCCAGATGATCTACCTGCCTTTGATTTTCAAATAGGGCAGGCAAGCGACCCACGTGCTGAAAGAAATGATGCGCGTGGGATGAGATAAGGAAAACAGGCTGGCTTTTGGGTCAGCCTGTTTTTGTATCATTTGGCTAGGAAAACGATCAAGCTATGCGCGCCTGCCCGAGAAATGAGGTGGGTGGGGTAGCCAACATAGTAAATTATTGCGGGGACCCAGTCCCCTGCATTTTAGTGCCAAGGTTTACCCAGGTTGAAAAGCACAAACCATTCTATAAAGAACAATCGTGGTTCTGATTCCGAATTTGAATCCGGCACAGGAAAGACTTAAAGGAGAGGTTAAAATCCCTCCGAACAATGCGGACTATAAACCCCATCCTTTTTCATGTTTTATTGAGAGGTTTGTTTTAAAGTTTTTTTGTTGAAGAGCAAATACAAAAATAAGATGAGTGCCAGAACAATTGCGGCTAGACTGGCGAAGATAGAAACCACAAACAAGCCTTCTAAGTGCCAAGAATCCAAATCAAATTCCCGCTTGACATTAACGTTACGTCACAGTTTATACTATCCTCACTTGATCAAGAATAGGAAAATTATGAACTACAGTATCAATCAATTTGCTAAGCTTGCCGGGGTTTCCAGCCGAACGTTGCGCTATTATGAGCAAATCGGTTTGCTTAGCCCGTGTAGAACAAAACATAATCGGTACCGGGTATACACCTCGGAAGAAGTGGATCGTTTGCAACAGATTCTTTTTTATCGCGAATTAGGTTTTCAGTTGGAGGAGATCAAGCAAATCCTCTTGAACAAAAACTTTGACGAAATTGTTGCTTTCAACGAACACATGACGACTTTGGAAGTCAAAAAAGCTCAAATAGAGCAATTGATTGAGAATCTTCGAAAAACTATTGAATCAAAACGAGGATATTTAAAAATGAATGACAACGAAAAATTTGAAGGCTTTAAAAGGCAACTAATTGATGAAAACGAAGCCAAATTTGGCAAAGAAATCCGTGAGAAATACGGAGAGGAGACCGTGGAGCAAAGTAGTGCCAGAATGATGGGCTTAAGTCAGGCTGAATATGAGCAGATGGGAGCACTTTCTAACGAAATTAATCAAAAATTGAAAGAGGCCTGTGATGAGGGTAACCCGAGCAGCGATTTGGCGCAAAAAGTTTGCGATTTACACCGTCAGTGGTTAGGCTATACTTGGACGACTTATTCCAAAAAAGCACACTTAGGTTTGGGGAAGATGTATGTTGAGGACGAACGATTTAAGTCTTACTATGATGCAATCTTGCCAGGAGCTGCTGAGTTTTTATATGAGGCACTAAAAATATTTTGTGAGGAATAGTGCTTAAGATACTTGGAGAATCGAAGGGGTCCATTGTTTTTGCAAGAGGGATTAAAACCCCTACGATCCTAAGGATTTGAGAGAGGGGCGGGTTCAGGACGTGAGTTTCGCAGTTTCAACCAATCTGTCAAACCCGCCCAGTTGGAATCACGGAAACAATTCGGTTTTCAATGCCTTCTCGATGGTTGATGAACTGGTTTATGAATCAGGTATTCTTATTGACGATTAAAGCAAGATCCTTCGCAACTGAAGCTCAGGATGACAAGCAGACTGTCATTCTGAACGAAGTGAAGAATCTTGCCGCCGAAATAAAAAGATCGCTGGCGGAGGGAGATAAATACTGTTCGCTTCGCTCCCAGCATCATGACCCCCACTCCCCTGCGCTTTGCTACGGGGATCTTCGACGTACGGTTGTTTATATGCCGTAAAGTTTGGACTGGCTGACATTCATCAGCAATCCGACCAAGCTAAACGGGCTATAACACTTCGTTGAGCCAATGTCTGAGGTGTTTGCCCCAGAAAAACCAATCGTGTCCGCCGGGAAGTTCGGTATAGTTTACGCTTACACCCACGGTCCGGGCTGCCTCGATGAAAAGGCGGTTTAGAGGCAGAAGATCATCATCCAGCCCACAGATTGCCGTCAGTTGCGGCAGCTCTTCTCCAGTCTCTGCAGCTTGCGTCAGCCAGAAAATCGGGTCGTGCAGGCTGCCGGGCAGATCCTCCAATCCGCCAAAAAGCAGATCAAACTCGTGCATCAACACCTGGTTTTCGATCTTGTCGGAAGGCACCAACATCGCGTTGATCGCCAACACGCCAGATAGGCTGCAGGCAGCGCTGTAAAGGTCCGGGCGTAAAAAAGCTGCCTTGAAGGCGCCATATCCGCCCATCGAATTGCCTGCGATCAGGGTATTTTCGCGCAAGTGAGAAAGCCGCATCGAAGCCGCTAAAAAAGCAGGCAATTCTTCGGTTAGATAGGTGAAATATGCCTGCCCGTTTGCCATATCGGTATAAAAACTGCGTCCGGCGGAGGGCATTACTACGACCAAACCATGTTCGCGGGCGATGATCTCGATGTTGGTATAGCGCTGCCAGCCAGAAGCGTCATCCGAAAGACCATGCAGAAGATAAAGCACTTTACGCTCTTCCAGAGGCTCACCGTCCTGGGTGAAGTCGTCGGGCAGGATTAGATTCAGCGGAAGGTTGACCCCCACACTTTGTGAAACATGATCGATCCTTATCAATGTCATCTGTTTACCCTTCATTAATTTTACTATTGCCTGGTCATCAGGGCGGGGTTGTAAAGATTTGTAATGTACTGAAAGTTCAGTAAAAACACCTCATCCACCGCTACCCCTACTTCTTCGTCGCAGGGCAATGCGGTCCCCCTTCTCCAAGGAGAAGGTAATTTCAATCGTGAACAAGCGGAATTATCATCCAAAAGTTCATTAAATGCACACCTCATCCACCGCACCCCTACTCCTTCGTCGTAGGGTAGAGCGGTCCCCCTTCTCCAGGGAGAAGGCAATTTCAACCTCCGTTAATTTCGCTATTGCCCGGTCAACAAGGCGGGATTGTCAGGATGTTATTGCTCATCCTTGTTAATTGTAGTCAATAATTCAATTTCTTCCTGAATTGCACTGCAAACTTCGCAAAAGTTGTGATCAATCTCATAATTGGTAAATCGCAAAACATGCAAACCATATGAATTTAGAATGCTCGTTCTAGAGTTATCTTTTTGCAGAATTTCGTCGTCAAAATGTTGACCCCCATCAATTTCAATTACAAGTTTGGCCGAATGGCAATAAAAATCAACTATGAATTTACCAATAACCTTTTGTCGGTTAAATTGAAACTTGAAATCGCGTAAAAAATCGTACCAAAGATGTTTCTCCTGCTTTGTCATTTCTTTGCGGAGTTTTTGTGCTTTGGACGTAAGGGCTTGGTTTTTAGGCAGAGGCATTATAAAACTCCAGTTCAATATATGACTATTGGAGCGCGAGTGCGGATGAAGTAAATGCACCTCATCCACCGCACCCCTACTCCTGCGTCGTAGGGCAGTGCGGTCCCCCTTCTCCAGGGAGAAGGCAAATGATTGCTTCGCTGCGCTCGCAAAGACCGATATCAGGATCAGCTTTCCGCGGGCTACTCATATTTCAAGGCATCAACCGGGACCATGGTCGCGGCGGAGAGGGCAGGGTAAAGCCCTGAGATCAGACCGATAATAGTTGCGAACACAATGCTAAAAAGCGGAAGCCAAACC
>Ga0209723_1005792_pt1 | contig 12405 bp, 12 predicted proteins | sample BiotimSIPDNA_2_FD_185750 | JGI IMG/M metagenome (GOLD analysis project Ga0209723, IMG submission 185750) | Anaerobic biogas reactor microbial communites from Washington, USA - Biogas_R2 time_0 SIP DNA (SPAdes) (version 2) | ecosystem: Engineered > Bioreactor > Anaerobic > Unclassified | place... | reverse complement strand
CGCTTCGAAACCAAACTCGATTCGGCTTCGGGAAACATGACCCGCGCAGCCGTCGAGCTTGCCCGCGACTGGCGCCTCGACAAGGCTCTGCGTCAACTGCAGGCCATGCTGCTCGTCGGCAACTCTGACAAGATTCTGGTACTGTCGGGACAGGGCGATGTGCTCGAACCCGACGAACCGATTGCCGCTATCGGCTCAGGCGCATCAATTGCCACAGCAGCTGCGAAAGCACTTTTCCGTAACACGCAATTTTCAGCTGTAGATATTGTCAAAAACGCCATGGCGATAACCGCCGAACAGTGCATCTACACCAACAATCAGATCGTCGTGGAGGTTCTCGAAAAATGAGCGAACAACAGCGCGAATTGACGCCACAACAGATCGTCGATGAGCTCGATCGCTATGTAATCGGCCAGCACAAAGCCAAACGCGCGGTCGCGATTTCACTGCGCAACCGCTATCGCCGCCGCCAGCTCAGCCGTGAACTGCGCGAAGATATCAGACCAAAGAATCTTCTGTTGATCGGCCCGACCGGGGTCGGCAAAACCGAAATTGCCCGCCGAATCGCCAATATTTCAGGCATTCCGTTTGTAAAAGTCGAGGCGACCAAGTTTACTGAAGTCGGTTATGTCGGTCGCGACGTCGATTCGATGGTACGCGATCTCGTCGAAGTCAGCATGAGTCTTTTGCGTTCGCAGAAAATCGAACAGGTGGGGCCGAAAGCACGCGAACGCGCTCACGAAAAACTGCTCGACATAATCTACCCGGAAGGCCGTCGTTATCACCCTCTCAGCGGTTACGAAAAAAGCTCAGGTGATCCTGGCAATCTGCCGATAGATATTGAAGAGACTGATTCTGTATCGGCAAAACGCCAGCAGCTGTCGGAAGAATTACGAAAAGGCGAACTCGACGAAAAGGAGGTAGAAATCGACGTGAACGAACAGGCAACACCCGTAGTCGAAGTTTTCTCCTCCCAGACCGGCTTTGAAGAAATGGGCATCAACATGCAGGGCCTGCAGAGCATGCTTGGCAATATGCTGCCCAGTCGTCAGCGCCGCCGCCGCGTCAAGGTCAGCGAAGCCCGTGAAATCATGTTCCAGGAAGAAATGCACCACCTCATCGACCAGGAAGAGCTTCAGAAAGAAGCACTCTGCCTGGCTCAGGAAAGCGGCGTGATCTTTCTCGACGAAATCGACAAGATCGCTTCTTCATTCACGAGCAAAAGCGGCCCGGACGTTTCGCGCGAAGGCGTGCAGCGCGACCTGCTGCCACTGGTCGAAGGCACCAGCGTGATGACCAAGTATGGCATAGTCAAGACCGACCACATACTTTTCTTCGCCGCCGGCGCCTTCAATGTCAGCAAGCCTTCCGATCTGATTCCCGAGCTGCAGGGCCGCTTCCCGGTAAGGGTCGAATTCGATGCACTCAAGGTCGAAGATTTCAAACGCATTCTCGTCGAACCGCAAAACGCGTTGACCAGGCAATATCGAGCACTGCTCGAAGTCGATGGCCTCGAAGTTGAATTCACGACAGAAGCCATCGAAGCCATCGCACGCTTCGCTTTTCAGGCCAACGCCGATTACGAAAACATCGGAGCCCGCCGCCTGCACACCATCATGGAACAGTTGATGGAGGAAGCAGCTTTCGATGCACCGCAAAAGCTAAGCGGCAGTTATGTAATCGACGAAACTCGCGTTGAAAAGGCAATTGCGCCTCTGCTCAAAGACCACGACCTGGCAAGATTCATTCTCTAATCTGATTTTCAGGGAGACTCGAAATGTTCGAAAGATTGACCGGAACCGCAACCTTCAATCTTCTCGCCAAAGGGCTTGAAGTATCGTCGGTTCGGCACAAGGTGATTTCAAACAACATTGCCAACGTCAACACCCCGCTTTTCAAGCGCCAGATCGTTACCTTCGAAGATGAAATGGCAAAGGTATTCGACGGTAAAATCGATCTGGTCGGCAAGCGCGAACACAACGGGCATATTCCGATAGGCGAAATCAACTACCGTGATGTCGGCCCGACTACGATCAAAGACCGCATTCACGTCATGCGTAACGACAAGAACAACGTCGATATCGATGTTGAAATGAGCGATCTGGCGAAGAACACCATGACTTACCAGATTCATGCCACGCGCCTGGCCGCAATGTTCGCAGGTCTCAATGATGTCATCACCAGAGGAGGTAGAGCCTGATGGGTATGTTCAGAGCAATTGATACTTCCGCTTCCGGCCTGACCGCCGAACGTCTGCGCATGGATGTCATCTCGAACAATATCGCCAACGTCAACACCACCCGCACGCAGGATGGCGAACCGTTTCGACGCAAGATGGTGATTTTCGAATCACGCAATCCACGTGGCAGCTGGTGGTTTCAGGATCGCCAGAAACCACAGGTGCCCGGCACCGGCGTCAGAGTCAATGCAATCATGGAAGATATGGCTCCTTTCAAGATGGAGTATGATCCGAATCATCCAGATGCCGATTCTGAAGGCTATGTTCGCCGCCCCAACATCAATATAGTGCACGAAATGGTGGACATGATCACTGCCACCCGTGCATACGAAGCCAACGTGACCTGCATCAACTCGGCAAAAGACATCACCAATGCCGCGCTGAATATCGGAGGAAGAGGTTAATTAAGCGATGAGAATAGCAGAACGTAATCCATGGGTAGACATCAACACCAAGCCAGAAAGACCGCAGACCAATGCCAAAGAGCAGTGGGGCATCTTTCTCGACAAGTTTCAGACCGCAATTGACGAGGTCGACACCCTTGGCAAGCAATCTGAAAAACTCACTCAGGATGCCGTTCTCGGTCGTGTAGATAATCTGCACGATGTTATGATAGCCGCTGAAAAAGCCAAGACAGCGATGAATCTGACGCTCGAAGTCAGAGGCAAAGTACTCGAGGCATACAAAGAAATCATGCGGATGAATTTTTAAATTTTAGGTCTTTACAGATTGTTTCTGACGTACTATAAATATCTTGATTAAACTTCCAGAAGCCAGAAAAGCATACATTAAAAACAGGGCACACCAGGGAGTAGGGAGTAGCAGACGATGACCGATTTTCTCAGGCAATTATGGGAACCGATTGCAAAATTGCCCAGAAGCCAGCAGATAGCGCTGGCAGCTATTGTAGTGATAGTTGTGCTGGGTATCGCAACCGCCTCGATGTGGGGCACACAAAAAGAGTTCATACCGCTCTTTGAAGAAAAGCTCAAGCTTGAAGATGCCGGCAAAGTCGTGGCCAAGCTTCAGGAGCTGAATGTAGAATACAAGCTCGGTGCCGATTCTACCGACATTCGTGTTCCTGTGCCGGAAAAGTCATATATTCTTCTGCAACTCGCCCAGGAAAAAACGCTGCCACAGGCAAAAGCCGGCTGGCAGACGCTTATCGATCAGCGCTCGATGTTCACCGGTACTACTCAGCAGGAATTCGACCTTAATTATGTTCGCGGCCTGCAGACCGAACTTGAAGAAACTCTCGTACGCATGGGCCCGATCGAAGAAGCCAGCGTCAGCATAGTTAAACCCAAAAAAGAAGTATTCAAGGAAGACCAGAAAGAGCCTTCAGCGAGCATTCTGCTCAAACTGCGCCCAGGCGCAGAAGTTAATCAGGATCAGGTTCGCGCTATTCGTGACTGGGTCTGTTCTGCCGTCGAAGGGCTAAACCCTGACAAGATCAGAATCGCCGACACCGAAGCCCGCGATCTGACCAGAATCATCGAAGACGAAGAAGCGATGACCCTTGACAAGGTTCAGACCGCACAGATGAAATACACCCGCAACCGCGAAAATCATCTGCGTTCAGAGCTGCAGAGCCTGCTCGAAAGCACTTTTGGCTACGGCAAGGCTATAGTCAGAGTCAGACTCGATGTCGATTTCGACCAGAAAGAAGCGGTCAGCGACGTTGTAATTCCGCCGGTAGAAGGCATGAATTCTGGACTGAAGCTCTCTGAAAAGCTCGAAGAAGAAGAATACAAGGGTCGCGATCTCGTCGAAGACGGCGAGCCCGGTGTAAACTCGAATCTGCCCCCGGGGGCACCAGCCTATCCCGGCACTGAGAACTCGACCTGGAACGAGTATAAGCGCAACGCCGCGATTACCAACTATGAATTCACCAGATCAAAAGAAAAATTTGTCAAAGAACAGGGCACTATCCGCCGTCTGACCGTATCGGTCGTTCTCAACGACGATCCGGCTTCGGTAGGATATCTTGAAGAAAAAATCACCGAAATCGCCAAAACCACGGTCGGTTTCGACAAGGAGCGCGGCGACAAACTGGCGCTGATGGTTTTGCCATTCCGCAATGACGAACTGGATCGTGCCAAAGCTGCCTTTGAGCTGAAGAAACAGCAGGAGAAACAGATGTTCATGATCGTTGTTGGCCTACTAATGTCATTCCCGATATTCCTCGGCCTGATATATATATTTGTCAGGGTATCGAGAGCCAGGGCACTTGCCAGGGAACAGCAGCGGCTTGCCGAAGCGGCTGCCGAAGCCGAAGCACTTAGACTTGCCCGTGACAATGCATCGTTGCGCCAGAACGAGCAGAAATGGCAGGATTGGGAGAGGAGGTTCAAGGATATCAAGAATTTCTTCCCGGAAATCAGTGATCTTGAAGAAAAGAAGCGCAAGGTTCAGGATCTGCGCCATCAGGCTTATCAATACGCCATGAACAATGACGGCCTGCCGCCAGATTTTGAAGAAATGACTCCCGAAGAGCAGTTCATCTATCGCGAAGCCTTCCAGAAAAAGGACAACGGCACTCTCGAAGAGGGCTTCAAGAGACTCGATACCATCATCAAAGAACGCGACCGCCAGAGAGAAGAAGAACTCGCCCGGCTCAACGAGCAGGCAAACGCCCGCGAGCTTCTCGAAAAACGTGTCAGAGATCTGGTCAGCAGCAAGCCCGAAGACGCAGTACAGGTATTGCGCCTGTGGCTGAGCAAATAACAGGAGTCGCGGTGTGAACAAGGAAAAGGAAGAAGAACTGCCTCCGATCAAGATCGAGGATCTGCCGATTCTTGATATTCCCGGCCGCGCCAAGGCCGCTATTCTGCTGATTTTTCTCGGCCCGGAAACCAGCGGTGCCATTCTACAATCGCTTTCAGATGCTGAGATTGAAACGCTGACCATCGAAATTGCCAAGCAGCGCAAAATCTCGACCGAAGACAAGCTGGCCGTTCTGTTTGAATTCGAACAACAGATGATGGCGCGCAAGTTTTACGCCGAGGGTGGTCTTGAATACGCAAAGCATCTGCTCGAACAGACAATCGGCCCGGGCAAGGCTCTCGAAATTCTCGCCAAAATGGGTACTTCTCTGCAGATACAGCCATTCGAAGCGGCACGTACTGCTGACCCGACCCAGCTTGCCACATTGATACAGAACGAGCACCCGCAGACTGTCGCATTGATTCTCGCCTATCTGCAGCCCGAAAAATCAGCGGTCATACTGCAGTCGATGACACCTGACACCCAGGTCGAAATCGCCAAACGCCTCGCCCTGATGGATCGCACCAGCCCAGACATCACCCGTGAAGTCGAGAACTATCTTGAAGAGCGACTGTCATCGATCATCGGCCAGGATTTCACCAGCGTCGGCGGCATCGATTCTCTTATTGGCGTATTGAACGCAGTAGAGCGCGCAGTTGAGAAGAACATTATCGAGACCATGGAAGTTCAGGAACCAAGCCTGGCCGAAGAAGTCAAAAAGCGCCTGTTCGTATTCGAAGACGTGGTGCTTATCGACGACCGCAGCCTGCAGCGCCTGATGAAGGAAATCGACATGAAGGATCTCTCGGTATCGCTCAAGGGCGTCACCGACGAAGTCAAGGAAAAGTTCTACAAGAACATGTCGAAACGCGCAGCAGAAATGCTCAAAGAAGAAATGGCATACATGGGACCGGTGCGCATGCGCGACGTGGATCAGGCTCAGCAGCGTATCGTTGCTATCGTGAAGAAGCTCGAGGCCAGAGGCGAAGTAGTAATCTCACGCCCGGGCGAGGAGGAACTGATTGGCTAAGACTCAACTTGGAACCAGCACCGGCCTGGAAATACTTGCAAACATACTGCGGCACTGCGATGCCAAAACCAACCGCCATATTCTCGGCGGGCTGCAAAAGGATCTGCCGCAGGTTGTGCTTGAACTGCGCCGTCACATACTGTTGTTCGACGATCTTGCCTACGCTGATCCACGCGGACTTCAGAGACTGCTTAAGCTCATCCGCATCCGCGATCTCGCAGTTTCGCTGCAGGGTGCGCCGGCGGCTGTTCTAAAAAACATTGCTGCCAACATGTCACAGCGTGCGCTCAACGATCTCAAGGAAGAAATCACCAGACAGGGGCGGGCGCGCGAAAGCGAAGTAGATGCCGCCAGAGATCGCATCATGGCGGTTGTGGCCGAGCTGATGACCGGCAGAGAACTGTTTATCAACCGCCCAAACGATGACCTGGTATACTAAGGAAACCTGAAAACATGGGTAAAATCTTCAAGGCAAATCAGATAAAAATCGAGAAGGAAAAACCGGTTTTTATCGATCATCGCCAGAAAATCGCCAAACCGGAAGAAGATCTGCCACCGGCAGAAGATGCATTTGCAGTTGAAACCTTTCGTGCCCTGTCACCAGAGCATCTCGCCGGGTCGGGTGAAAAAATCATCACAAAACCGCAAAAATCCTCGGAAGAAGACCAGAGCAACGCTCCGGAAACTACTCAATCTGCCAGGCCTGCTGCTGAACCACAATCATTTCTCTCGCCGGCGGCCAAGAAAGCTCGGCATGCAGCAGCTCTCGAAGCAATAAAAATCAGGGAACTCGAGCTCGAAGCGCTTGAAGAAGAGCTGCGCAACTGGGAAGAAGAGCTTAAAGGCAAAGAAAGCAACCTGACCGCACAGGAACAGGAATTCAGTCAGAATGCGCTCAAAAAACGTCAGGAAGCCGATGCCGAGGCTGCCAGAGCGGTAAAGACCGCCAGAGAGACAGCAAACACAATAGTCGAAACGGCCAAAGCTGAAGCAGAAGCGATCAAAAAAGCGGCAAAACTTGAAGTAGACTCTGTTCGCGACAAGGCCTACAAAGAAGGCTATGCGATGGGCGAAGAAAAAGGTATTTCGGCTGGCGAAAAGCAGGGTCTGCACGAGGCTTCGCTTGACTGGCAAAACCTGATGCAGGAAAGCGAAGCGCTGATAAATGAGCTCCAGACCAGTCGTATGGGCATTCTCAAGGCATCTGAAGAAGAGATGCTGAAGCTCGTCATCGCCTTTGCCCGCACCGTAATAAAGGTAGAGCCGGTAGCACAACCCGAAATTATACTCAAAAACATCGATCAGGCTTTGAACCGGGTTTCTGAAGTCGATAAAATCGTTATGCGCATCAACATCAAGGACAAGTCGATGTGTCAGGCGCACAAAGACCAGTTCATGGCCCGGCTCGGCTCGGTCAGCGAACTGCGCATTATCGAGGATCCCACCCTCTCCCCGGGCGGCATTAAAATCGAGACCGGCGTTGGCACAATTGATGCCACCATCGAATCACAGGCCCGTGAACTTGAGCGTGCGCTACTTGGCAAGCTCAGAAAGAAACTCGCTGACACATGAGCGAAATTCCATTTGCCGACTACACATCTACCCTGATGAACACTGACCCAATAAGGGTCAATGGCAAGGTCACCCAGGTCGTCGGCCTGCTTATCGAAGCAACCGGCCCACAAAACCCGGTTGGTGACCTCTGCCACATAATTACGCCAGCGGGCCCCCTGCCCTGCGAAATCGTCGGATTCAGACGCGGCAGCGTGCTGCTCATGCCGCTCGTTCACACAGAAGGCATAAGACAAGGCAGCGAAGTCATACCGACCGGAACCCCACTGACGGCGCCGGCAGGCGAAGAACTGCTTGGGCGTGTGCTCAACGGACTTGGGCATCCCACCGATGATAAAGGCGATCTGTCTCCTGAAATCGCCAGAGTACCAATAAACAGAGAGCCTCCCAACCCCCTCACCCGCAAGCGTATCCTGACAGCACTGCCAACCGGCGTCAGAGTCATCGACAGCCTGCTCACTATCGGCAGCGGTCAGAGAATGGGTATTTTTGCAGGCTCTGGCGTTGGCAAAAGTACTCTCATGGGCATGGTCTGCCGAAGTTCACAGGCTGATATCAATGTGGTAGCGCTCATCGGTGAACGAGGTCGCGAAGTGCGTGAATTTCTCGAAAAAGATCTCGGGGAAGAAGGCCTGCGCCGTTCGATAGTAGTAGTTGCCACCTCCGAGCAGCCGGCGCTGGTGCGCGTCAAAGCCGCCTTCACGGCAACCGCTATCGCCGAATATTTTCGCGATCGCGACAAAAGAGTTATGCTGATGATGGACTCGGTAACCCGCTTTGCCCTGGCTCAGCGCGAAATTGGTCTTGCCGTTGGCGAACCACCTACCACCAGAGGCTACACTCCATCAGTCTTTTCGCTTTTACCAAAACTGCTTGAACGAGCCGGAACCGCAAGAAAAGGCTCGATTACCGGCATTTACACTGTACTGGTCGAAGGCGGCGACATGGATGAACCGGTAGCCGATGCAGTACGCGGTATTCTCGACGGACACCTGGTTCTCAGCCGCGACCTGGCTCATCAGAACATCTACCCGGCCGTCGATATTCTCGGCAGCATTTCGCGACTTATGCCTGAAATCTGCGCCAAGTCACACTTTGACATGGCAGGCAGACTTCGCAACATCTATTCGACTTACGTTAAAAATGCAGACGCAATCAGCCTTGGCGCCTACAAAACCGGTTCAGATCCGAAAATCGATGAAGCTATTCAAAAGGAACCCTTGATCGAGTCTCTTATCAGACAGGGCATCAACGAGGCGATTCCATTCGAAAAAAGTATCGAGGCTTTGAGTAAAATTGTCGGTCAGGGCGGCTGATAATGGCTTTTGTCTTCCGTTTCCAGCAGATTCTGGAAATCTGTATTCATGAAGAGAATGAGGTAAAAACCAGATTAGCCATGAAAGACGGCCAGATCAATGCAGTCAAAGCCGAAATCAGCAAATTCAAAGATGAATATGCTCAGGCCCTCGAGCAGAAAGCTCTCGATCTGCAGGCTGGAGAAATGATGCGGGTGCAGATGTATCCGGCCTATCTCACTCGTTTACAAAGAGCCTGGGAATACCAGGAAGAAGAACTCGAACGTCTCGAAAAACAGCGGCAGAAAATCTTCGATGAGCTGATGATCAAGCGCCGCAACCGCATGACCTACGAAAAGATGCGGGAAAAAGATGAAGCGGCCTACAAAAAAGAAATGCTCAAAAAAGAACAGAAAAGACTCGACGAATACGGAAACCGCCTGAAAAGGTCAGCAGGAGACGACGACGATGCTTGAAAACATGAATCGCATACTTGAACGCATCGACGGCCTCAATCAAAGCTTTAAGGGCATGGCTCAGAGACGAGGACGCAGACAGCAACAGACTTTTGCTGCCGCCATGATCGAAGCCACCAAAACTCCGGTATCGCAAGGCATAAACGCCTCGCCTGCCAGCAATCCTGCGACAACAGCCATTGCCAATGATCTTAGAGCCGACGTCGAAAAGCTTGTTGAAAAATATTCAAAAGAGCACAATCTCAGCGTTCAACTGGTTAAACAGCTGATTGCAGTAGCCTCAGGCAACAATCCGCAGGCAGTCGACCAGCAGGGCAATCTTGGACTCATGCAGGTCAAACCCGAAATTTTCAGCCAACTCGGCTTTCAGAACCCCTTCGATCCTGAACAAAACATAAAGGCCGGCACGACCCATCTTGCCGACATGCTCAAACGCAACGGCGGCAATATTTCTAACGCACTGGCTGCTTATAGCAGTGATCCGGCGACTGTCAAAAGATTCGGCGGAATTCCACCCTTTCAATCGACACAGAATTTTGTCAGTCAGGTCTTGAGCGGACTTGGCGAAGACAAGAAGAAGGAATAAGGAAACTTTTCGATGCCAGAAAAAAAAGAAACTCAGGCAGTTGAACCGATAATACCAGCACCAGCGGCCAAAACAGCCCCTTCAGACAAGCAGGAAAGTTCAAAAGAAGAACGCAAGCCTTCTAAAATATTCCTGGCTCTGAGCCGGCTGATGTACATGTTTCTGCTCGCGTCACTCGGTGTGGCACTTTTTCTTTCTGCACTGACTCTCGATTTTCTCAACATATATACTTTCCGACACCGCATACCTGAAGAATGGCGAAAAACCTGGCCATTCGAGCCATATTTCGATTTCGTGCAACTGCACCAGCTGCCGGAAGAAGAGCGCTACCAGCAACTCATGCTGCAGGAACAGGAGCGCTTCAATCGCCTGATCACCCAGGGAAGCCGCGATCTTGAAGCTCGTGCCAAAGCGCTTGAAGATTCTTATCGCGGACTCATCCGCTCGCAAAAAGAGCAATATACACGGGAAATGGAAGAGTTACGCAAGCTGCGCGAGGAACTGGCACTTGAACAAAAGAAGTTCGCAGATGAAAAGGCCGACCTGGACAAGCGAAAAGCCGCTATCGACGAACTTTCCAACCGGCTCGCTTCCGAAACGCTCAATCTTGAGTCCAGCCTGATCCGCTTCATGGAGCAGGAAAACCGCCTCGATCAGGTCAGAAGCATTGCTGCCCAGATGGAGCCCAAGGCGCTGTCAACGATTTTCGACGAAGTTCCCGATGATAAGCTGATTTACGAGATCCTTTCCGGCCTCAACCCTCAGCATTCAGGCAAAGTGCTCGGCTTCATGGATCCCGAAAAAGCCGGCAAGATTATGAAAATAGGGCAGCAACCCCTTGCTTTACCTACTCCGGGGCCATCCCGAACCTATGTTCCGCCAAGCCTGCAAAATCTTATTGATGACACTCAGGCAAATTTACGCTGATCTTCTTGTCAGATAGATAAAAACGCTATAGCATAGGGCCATGCAGAATAATTTTTTCAATCCATTTACGCATGGCTTTTTCAGATGTGCCGCTGCCACTCCGCTGGTCAGCCTGGCGCGCCCCATGCAGAACGCCTCGGCTCAGATCGTCATGCTCAGACAATGCCACGAAAAGCACGTTGGCGTAGTAGTGTTTCCTGAACTCAGCCTGAGCGGTTACTCGCTTCAGGATCTTTTTCACCAGCAAAGCCTGCTCGATGAATGCGAAACGGCGTTGCTGTCACTGCTGCAGGCAAGCTCATCCTATAGCCCATTAGTGATTACCGGTCTGCCGCTTATGCTCTCAGGACGCCTTTACAACTGCGCCGCATTGCTGCAAGGTGGCAAACTTCTTGGACTGGTTCCCAAGACCTATCTCCCCAATTATGCCGAATTTTACGAAAAACGTCAGTTTTCATCAGCAAAAGAGCTGCAACACCAGTTCATCAATATCTGCAATCAGACAGTCGCAATTGGCAGCGACCTGCTTTTCAGATGCCGTGAAAACCCTGACGCCACAATAGCGGTTGAAATCTGCGAAGACCTCTGGGCCCCGGTAACACCTTCCAGCTGGCTGGCAATGGCCGGAGCAACTATAGTCTGCAACCCTTCAGCCAGCAGTGCGATAATCGGCAAACCCGAATATCGTCAACTTATGGTCAGATCGACTTCGGCCCGCCTGCTCAGCGCCTATGTCTACAGTGGCGCCGGCCAGGGCGAGTCGACAACCGATCTCGCCTGGGACGGGCACGCGCTCATCGGTGAAAACGGCACGATCCTTGAAGAAAGCGAACGCTTCAGTTCTTCAGGATCAATTATCATTTCTGATATCGATGTCGAAAAATTACAGCTCGAGCGCATGCGTAACAGCAGTTTCAAAGACTGCGCGCACGAGCACTCAACTGACATCAGAAAATTCAGAACGCTTGAATTTACCTGCCCGGCGATCAACAAAGAAGTCCCCCTGATCCGCAGCATTGCCAGATTTCCGTTCGTCCCTGACGCAGCGACTCTACGGCTACAGCGCTGCCAGGAAGTCCTCAACATTCAAATTCAAGGCCTGGCGACACGCCTGCAGAGCAGTGGCATTCAAAAGCTGGTAATCGGGGTTTCCGGCGGACTCGATTCTACTCTGGCACTCATCGTTGCGTGTAAGGCGCTCGACCGCCTCGGCCTGCCGCGCAGCAACCTGATCGCCTGCACCATGCCAGGTTATGCGACTTCCGACAGCACCAGATCGAGTGCGCACGATCTGATGAAGGCACTCGGCGCAAGTGCCCGCGAAATCGACATTAAACCATCGTGCATGCAGATGTTCAAAGACATCGGACACCCCTTCGCGCAGGGAGAAAAGGTTTATGACATAACTTTCGAAAACGTGCAGGCCGGCGAAAGAACATCACACCTGTTCAGACTCGCCAACGCCAACGGCGCTCTGGTAGTCGGAACCGGCGATCTAAGTGAACTCGCGCTTG
>Ga0209723_1005791_pt1 | contig 12406 bp, 11 predicted proteins | sample BiotimSIPDNA_2_FD_185750 | JGI IMG/M metagenome (GOLD analysis project Ga0209723, IMG submission 185750) | Anaerobic biogas reactor microbial communites from Washington, USA - Biogas_R2 time_0 SIP DNA (SPAdes) (version 2) | ecosystem: Engineered > Bioreactor > Anaerobic > Unclassified | place... | reverse complement strand
AAATCCCGGATAATGGTAAAATGATGCTTACTATTTCGGGGCGGTGGCGGAATAGGCAGACGCAACGGACTTAAAATCCGTCGGTGGAGACACTGTGTGGGTTCGACCCCCACCCGCCCTACAAGAGACCTTTACGGGTCTCTTTTTGTTTATAGAAGTGGTTTAGACTTGATGGCCTTCCCTCGAGGGAGATTCCGCGTAGCGGGAAAGAGTGTGTTTGAATACTCCGATCGCGCCGGCCTGCCCCGCGTGTCCGTTCGCGTGGGTCTCCACACCGCGCGCGTGATTTGACCTTTAGGTCTCAGGTTTTTGGATGAGCTAGATTTATGGAGATCTACGGTCAATTGAACGTGCTCGGCCAGGGGGTTGGCACGATCAGGGTTTACTAGCCCTTCCTCGAGGGAGATTCCGTCGAAGATCCCAGCCTCGAAGAGTCTGTGGACCAAGCGGGAGAGAGTGCCTCTTGAGCCCGGCAGTGACGAAACAGGGTTCAACTACTTACCGTCATCGCGAGCCTCATTTGCGAAGCGATCTCGCCACCTGACATAACGCCAACCCAAGTTTTTTCGTAAGCATGGCAGTGACGAATCAAGGTTCAACTACTTACCGTCATCGCGAGCCTCATTTGCGAAGCGATCTCTCTGCTCTGCACCCGTCATCGCGAGCTTCATTTGCGAAGCGATCTCACAGCCTGACATACCGCCAACCCAAGTTTTTTCGTAAGCACGGCAGTGACGAAACAGGGTTCAACTACTTACCGTCATCGCGAGCTTCATTTGCGAAGCGATCTCTCTGCTCTGCACCCGTCATCGCGAGCCTCATTTGCGAAGCGATCTCTCTCCTCTGCACCCGTCATCGCGAGCTTCATTTGCGAAGCGATCTCTCTCCTCTGCACCCGTCATCGCGAGCTTCATTTGCGAAGCGATCTCTCTCCTCTGCACCCGTCATCGCGAGCCTCATTTGCGAAGCGATCTCGCCGCCTGCCCCGCACGATTTTTTGTGGGGTACTCGAGACTGCGCGCTTCTATGCCCTTGGCCTTCCCAAAACCCCCTCTTTAGACTGCTGGCGCCCCGCTTGCGGGGGTGGGGAATTAAAGGGGGTGAGCTGCTTGCCTGCCCTGTGTGCCTGCACACATGGGCGTGCCGTAGGCGAAGGGGGACCGAGAGCGCAGCAACTAGACCGAGTGAGCTCAACTCACATCAGTCTGTAATGAACACATTGGTGTTCATACCGAGGGGGTGGAAGACTGAAGAGGGTCTTTCTTCTGCTCGTGCCGGCCTGCCCCGCGTGTCCCTTCGCGTGGGTCTCCAGACCGCGCGCTAAACCCTTGCCCGTGTCAGCCTGCACCTGGATATTCGATCGTGCCGGTCTCCAGACCGAGCACGGGATTTGACCGGAGGTCTCCAGATCCTCCTGTTCTCGCTGGCCTGTCCCACGTTTCTGTTCGCGGGGTCTCCCTGATTCCGGTGACCTGCCAGTTCTTTCACAAGCGGGCGAGGCAGTGCCATCGCCCCTACCTCGTGACGCGCTACACACAGCTTTGATGGTTCTATGACAGGGTTTTTACAGTTTTTACACTATTTACACTGTTTTTTGATAGTGCTAAAAGGTGTTTTGACTGTAAAAAGTGGTCAGGTGTAAAGTTGCAAGGCCTAAGCTGTTCTGGATCGGCGGGAGGAGCAAGCCCCTCCCGTACGGATGAACTTTAGTCCAAGAAGCTCTACATAACTAACGCCGGACATGCTTTTCGCCTTAGCATTTGCACCATTTGCACTATTTGCACTGTTTTTTAATAGTGCAAAAAGGCGTTTTCACTGCAAATACTTTTCTTTGATTGTTAATGTGCCGCTTTGCAACCGGAATCTTGCGCGTATAGCTTAGCACAAATGTTCTATTTTTGCAAGCAATTGATAGCTGGCAGCTGATCGCTTATCCCAGGCGAAAAAGATTACCGTCTAAGTTTTTCTATATGAAAGAGTCTCCATTTTTATGGTCAGCCAAGGTAGGGGCGACGCATGCGTCGCCTCCTTTTGCTCGTGCCGTCCCGCCCAGACCCCCTCTTTAGAGGGGGAATTAAAGGGGGTGAAATCTTTATTCGTGCCGGCCTGCCCCACATACACCTGCTAGCGCCGGCCTGTCCCGTGATACCTGATCGTGCCGGCGTCTGCGCCGAGCACGGGGGCTTGACCGTTAGGTCTCCTTGATGGCCTTGGCCTTCCCCAGACCCCCTCTTAAACTGCTTGCCTGCCCTGTGTGCCTGCACACATGGGCGTGCCGTAGGCGAAGGGGGACCTAGAGCGTAGCGACTAGACCGAGTGAGCTTAACTCACATCAATCTGTAATGAACACATTGGTGTTCATACCGGGGGGGGTTGGAAGACTGAATAGGGTCTTTCTTCTGCTCGTGCCGACCTGCCCAGAATATACCTGCTAGCGCCGGCTTGCCCCTAAATATCCGATCGTGCCGGCGTCCGCGCCGAACACGGGATTTGACCGGAGGTCTCCAGATCGCACGCTAATCACCTGCTCGTGCCAACCTGCGCCTGGGCTTCCATCGTACGGGAGGGGCTTGCTCCTCCCGCCCTACCCTTTCATACCAACAGAAGCCAACCGATGACTGAAGAGGGTTTTTGTCCGTGATCTGTTCGTAGGCCGGATTGCGGGCTTCAATCCGGCATCTCTTTGTATATCGGAATGAAACCGCCTTGAACCCTTTTTCCAAATATTCACCTCGCGCCGGCCTGCCCAGGGAAACCACTGGGGATTAGCCCTAAAAAGCCGATCATTCTAGTGCAATCAGCTCATGCCCGAAAAATACCTACGGAGCAGATTGGCACAATCAAAGATCAATTAATGTAGCGGACAGGGCTTGGACCAGTTTTGGCAAATTTATTCCACTTGGATTGGGTTTGGCAAACCTCCTCCAGTTTTGAAAAGGTGATAATCAACCTGCCTTTTTGTTCAGAGAGTTTGTAGCCCTTGTAATCCCCAATATAGATTCGTCCCTCGCTCTTCTCTTCAGGTTTTCTTAGATACACGAGAACCTTTTCAATTTTTTTTAGTTTACTTGGATTAACCTTCCAATTGCCTGTTTCACCACTGCCATGACTATCAAAACTAAATTTACCACCCCTGGAAAAGACGACAACTGCACGTTGATCAGTTGAAATCACATCAAATACAGTAACACATTGGTTCATCTTGAATTGCTCCTATGAAATGTAGTAAAAGTTCAGTTGCAATGCGCAATACTCACAGGTCTGGCTGTGTACTTAATAAATAGAGTAGATTGGAAAAACAAAGAATATTATCGATCAAATCTATCGTTGGGAAGCTTCAAACGCAGTTTGAATAAACTTCTCTAAGACCTCTTTGTTTTTTTCTACTTCGCCAGATCTTAATCGAATGACGAAAAGGCTCCATTTGGATGTGAATTCAATATCTAAACCCGCTTCTTCTAACTCTGTTTTCAGTTCTTCATTTTCCGGCATTCGAGATTCAATAGTAGTGAATTGCTTTTTGGGTTTAAAGTAAACAAAGTTGTTTGTTACTCCGCCTTTTTCTAAGCCAATATAATACTTGTTGTACTTTAGCTTGTACCCTGGCGCTATAGATTGCACAATTTTAAATAACTCATCTACTTCCTCGACAGTGGCTCTTGTTCCTCTTTTAAGCCAATAGTCTCTATCAGCAGGAATGTTAATTTCTTCGTCCTCATCGATCAATCCCAAAGTTAATTCATTCAAGACTTTTGTAAAGAATAAACCAGTTCCATCTTGAGTTTTAATGGCTTTCATTTGAATTGCTATGAGTGGAATAACTCCATTAAATAGAGAAATAATATTCAAAAATCGACTTGTGATATCTTCCGCAACAATAACCGCGCAGTGATCGTATTGCGGGTAACGCTTGCGCTCCAAATCCCAGTATTCTATTGTCCGAATAATGTGAGTTTCATCAGTAGAACCAAGTTGAATTTCAACTTCGTATCGTTTTCCTGTTTCTGAGTCCTGCAACAACAAGTCTAATCTGCCGGCGTTAGGTTGCCTTCTCTCTTTATCTTTAGCTATTACATCACCCAAACCCAACAAAGTCGGATCTTCGTAAATGATTTTTTGAACCCAAGCTTCGTTTATCTCAGGATTATTCTTTATGGAAATTGTTTCAAGTTTTACGTGTTTCACAGAAATCCCTCCAGATAGTAGGCTATTTTGAATATTATAAACCATCGTTATCAGATAATTGACCTCAGAGGTTTTTATTGTTTCTATCGAGAAAGTCTCCTGTTTAAGCAATAGAGTAGAATGCGAGTGGTGTACAATAATAAAACCTGGTTGTTTTGATGACTCATGTATTTGGAGGGTAGTTCATGGCAAACGATACTCTATCAGAAGCTAAAAAAGCAAGAAAAGATGAGTTCTATACCCAATATCGCGATATAGAAAAAGAAATGAACGCCTACCTGGAGTATGACCCTGATGTTTTTCGAGGGAAAACAATACTCTTGCCCTGCGATGACCCTGAGTGGAGCAACTTTACCAAGTATTTCGCCCAAAACTTTGAGCGCTTCGGGTTGAATAGACTCATCAGCACCAGCTACGCCCCAGATAGTAAAAACTATCAAGGATTCTATCAACCAACCCTATTTGAAACTAACAATCCAGAATTTGACCAAAATAAAACTGAAACTAACGGAAAGATATTTACTCTTACAGAGGATATGTCAGGCGACCAGGAAATTAACATTGACGATCTGCAATGGCACTACCTACAAGGCGATGGAGATTTTAGAAGCTCTGAAATTACAAAACTTCGTGATGAATCCGATGTGATTATTACAAATCCACCATTCTCGCTATTTAGCGAGTTTTTAATGTGGATTATGGAAGCAAAAAAACGATTTGTGATAATAGGTAGTATGAATGCCATAACTTACAAGGAAGTATTCCCTCTAATTAAGCAAGACAAACTATGGCTTGGAAATGGTTTTCAAGGCGGTAATGCGTACTTTTCAACTCCTTTCGCCGAAGATTATGGGGACGGCGTCTATTACCCAGAGTCAGGCTTGGTCAAGTTTAGAAATGTAAATTGGTATACTAACCTTGACCACGGCAAACGTCACCAGCCCCTGCCTCTAATGACCACGGGAGATAACCTCAAATTTAGCAAACATAAGGAGATCAGGGGGAAAAAAGCATATGACAGGTATGATAACTTTAATGCTATTGAAGTTCCCTTTACTGATGCAATTCCCAGTGATTATGATGAGGTAATGGGTGTGCCAATTAGTTTTTTAAACAAATACAGTCCTGATCAATTTGAGATTGTTGGAAGTGATTATGACGTAAATTTAGGTTTACTGCCTGAATTAAAAATCTCTGACTGGAAAGGTAAGCTTGACAGGGGTTATGTAAACAACCGTCGGTTGTACAGTCGGATTCTCATAAGGCACAGGAGGGAAGCTAATAAATGATCACAACTCTAAAAACTGACATAACTGTTAAAGAAGTTTGCGAAGATTTTGTTTACAACGAATTGGAAGGCAAGGGTCTGTTTGGCTTGTCTGGCAAATTGACCATCCAACCTGAATACCAACGCAACTACATCTATGCGGATGGCAAAAAAGACGTAGCCGTGATCGATTCACTGCTTAAAGGTTACCCTTTGGGTCTGTTTTATTTTAACAAGATCGACGAAGAAAAACTTGAGGTTCTTGATGGTCAGCAGCGCATTACCAGTTTTGGGCGATTTGTGACCAACAAGTTTGCCATCAAAGATGAAAATGGCATGGAGCAGTATTTTAGCGGCATTGCTTTGGACAAACAAGCAAAGATTATGAATACAAATCTCCTGATCTACGAATGTGAAGGCACGGAGAGCGAAATAAAGGAATGGTTCAAAACCGTCAATATCGCTGGTGTGGCTCTGAATGATCAGGAATTGCTAAACGCTGTTTATTCCGGACCCTTTGTCACACTTGCCAAAGCTGAATTCAGCAACAGCCAAAATGCCAATGTTCAAAAATGGAGAGCCTACATCAAAGGGGATGTAAATCGCCAGGAGATTCTTGAATGCGCTCTCGATTGGGTGAGCGAAGGCAATATTGGCGAGTATATGAGCAAACATCGCTATGACACCAATATTAATGAGTTAAAGACCTATTTCAATACAGTCATTGATTGGATTTCAAGCGTTTTTGACGATGTGTTGGCTGAAATGCGCGGTCTGGAGTGGGGTAAATTTTATGAAAGGTATCATAATATCCCATATAACTCGGATAAGGTCTCGGATGAAGTACAAAAACTTTATTGTGATCCTTACGTGACAAACCGAAGGGGCATATTTGAATACATCTTGGGTGGTTCAGTTGAGACAAAATTGCTGAACGTACGAGTGTTTGATGAAGCTATAAAACAATCAGTATATGAAAGCCAAACAAAGAAAGCCCGGGAAAGCGGAGTGTCAAACTGCCCATTATGTGCCATTGGCCATGACGCGAACAAAAACAGGATTTGGAAATTGAATGAAATGGATGCTGATCACGTAACTGCCTGGAGTAAAGGCGGCGCGTCAGATATTAACAATTGCCAAATGTTATGCAAAACGCACAACCAGGCAAAAGGTAATCGGTAAGAGGCGCTTGATACAGACCGGCGAGCTCGGATTGGCAGGATTCTGTGGATGTTACAAAAAAATCAGTTGAATTATTAGGAGAATGTGAAATGCCAAACAGACGCAAGTTTTTAGGGGAACAAACAGTAAATGTATCGAAATTAAAACAACAATCGACAAAAGGAACTAACATTCTTCTCACATTGAGGGGGCAACGAAAAAAGATTAGTGTTTTTGTTAAGAATAACAGACGCCGATTGAAGGGTACGATGATTTTGATAATCATGACATTTCTTTTACTATCAACCGGATGTACTTCAACCCCGACTGTTGCACCCACCGAGACTCCCACAGAAACATTGGAACCTACAAAGACACCAACCAACACACCGACATCTTCTCCTACACCTACATCTTCGCCAACAGCAACACCGACAATGACTCCCACTCCAATAGGAGGCAGTTTTGGAAAAATCGTTTTTGAGCGAATTAGTAATTATCAAAGTGAGAAACAAACAGCCAACTTATATTTGCTTGATCTAGCAACCATGATAGAAACTCAATTAACTAAAGCTAGTGATCCTTCTAATGACTATTACTATCCAGTAATATCACCTGATGGGCTTAGAATTGCTTATTCAAAGAATGGCAATAACGGATATAAATCCGAGTTATTCACTATGGATATTGATGGAAGTAATATAAAAAAAGTATCACCAGCACCTCTTTACCAAGGTAATACTGATATTGGTGATTACTTGGTTGATTATCAAGTTACATGGTCGCCAGACGGAAGTAAATTAGCCTTTTCCTCTAATAGACACTCAATTGTGAATTATTTGTATGGAAATAATCCAGATCTTGAAATTTACGAAATAGATTTGTCTACTTTTGAAGTAAAACAGCTAACCAATGGTTATGGAGAGTCCTACCACCCTTGGTACTCTCCTGATGGAAACCAAATTACTTTCATGTCTAACAGGGATGGAAGCTGGCAAATATTCATTATGGATAGCGATGGGAAAAACGTTCAGAAACTTACAAATGGACCTTCTTCAAACAGGTTTCCCAAGTGGTCAAATAATGGTGAAAGTATTGTATTTCATTCGGATCGTGATGGGAATGTTGAGCTTTATTTGTATAATCTGGCAGAGAAAACGACCTTTAGAATTACAACAGACCCATCTGATAATTCTTCTGCCACATTTTCCCCAGATAGCCAGTGGATTCTTTATCAATCTGATACAACCGGTAACTATGACCTCTACATATTGAACTTAATAACAAATGAGGTTATTCAATTGACTGATGGTGAAACACAAGAGATGGTTGCTGATTGGTCGAGGTAAAGAATCTCCGTTCTCGCTGGCCTGCCCCGCGTGTCCGTTCGCGTGGGTCTCCTGACAATGCGAGGCTCTTGACCGCCAGGTCTCCTCTTGTATTGGTAACCCAGCTCGCACTAGCCTGCCTCGTTAATTTTAATCGGGAGCTCCTGATACTCGTCCACTTCGTGGAGGGCAAAGGCCGCTGCGTTTGACCGCCAGGTCTCGATCGTATTATTTTTATTAGCAACCCATTGGCCTCAATCTTGAGGGCTGTGGTCGCCCAGAATTGGTTAAAAGGCTTAACGACTGTGATCACGTAGAACAGGAACTGGGGATTGCAGCTACCAACATAGTTGGCAACCTCGTAGAGCTCCTTAATCAAGACTTTAACTTGACCATTGATGGATGAAGATCACGAATGCGTTTTTAGAACCTTTTTCATCGGCTGCATTGGCAATCCTTGATAATCGAAACTCCACCCCGACCTTAACCCTGTAGACCTCTTGTAGCCCATCATTAAATAGAATGGAACTGCATACACGGTCGCTGATAAACGGATAACCATGGGAGCAAACTTTTGGCACTCTTCTTCAAAGCGTTCCACCAACTTCTTGGCCACACCCTGGCGGTGGTGATCGTCTCGAACAAACAAACTCGCAAGGCGTTCTTTCCTGCCGCGCAATACTCCAACGATCTCACCCTCATCCACAGCCACATACACCCAATCAGACCGAATCGTTTCAGCGATCTTTTGCTTATGAGCTTCGTCATCCGACCAGGCATGCTGAAACGGACCCAGACCTAACTTCAAATCCTGTGGGGATAGATGCGCCAGGTTAAATCGCGAGTAGGTATCAGCAATCAATCTGCCAACTGATTCTGCATCATCCTCTGTGTATTCCCGGATCGTGATCATTGTAATCCGTCTTTATTATAATAAAAGATTAGACAAACACCGACAATTCGAGCTGGCGTTGACCATACTCCGTTCTCGCCGGTCTCCTGATATCCGTCCACTTCGTGGCGGGCACAGGCCTACGTTCAATTCACGTGCTCGGCGTGGAGAACCCCGCAAAAAATCGTGCGGGGCAGGCGGCACAAGTAAAAATGAAAGACAAGGGCTTTCTTTCCAAGGATATTGAGGTTTCTTCACTCCTTCTAAACCGGGCTGATGTTCATCATCTGTTTCCGAGAAACTACTTGAAGAAGATGGGCTTACAGAGAGGGAGGTATAACCAAATAGCCAATTACGCAATTGCCCAAAGTGAGATCAACATTGCTATTGGTGATAAACCACCAAAGGATTACTTTGTAACCATGTTAAAACAGGTTCGAGGAGGACCAACAAAATTTGGCGGAATCACCGATGAAGATCAATTGATTCAAAATCTTAAAAACCATTGTATCCCATTGGATATTTTCAACTCTTTGGCAGACAATTATGAAGAATTTTTGGTAGAACGCCGAAAGTTGATGGCTGCAAAAATTAAAGAATATTTCAATATTTTATAAGCAAGAAGACCGGATTGTGAAAATTCGAATTATAGGTACAAATGAAGATTAATTATTTTCAATTGTATTTTTGTTTTTTATCGTAGCAAGTCAAGGATCTTTGAATTTATATAAAAAAAATCAGAAAACAAAAAGGAGTTCAAAGGATGAGATTGAAGGTCGATTTCTATTCAAAACAGGAAGTGTCAGTAGATATTGAAGTCACCGGTCTATATAATGAGTATAGTTTACAACACCGTAATATTTTACTTTTATCCACTTTTCTTGTTCAAACATATCGTAATTTTGGTGTCCATCCTGTCGGGAAATTACTTTCCTATTTTTTGCGTCAGTTTTCTGTGATGGATATTAATAATCTTATTAATAATAAATTCTCATTTCCTAACGCAGTGGCGTTAAGTTCTTTGTTAAATCGTGACAATATTTATCTAGGGGTGGATCTCGACATGCTTGAAAGCATGATTCTCAATCCAATGCCTAAATTAGTACCATCTAGGTGGCCAAGAGGGAAACATCGTTTTACTATGAACTTATCCCCTTGCCGAATGGATATTCATGGATTCACTGCTATAGGAATAGATCTAAACTACTATGCCTTTCAAATGATTTTTGCTGCCATTCATGCTTTTGGAAAGTCTTTTCAAAATGATCAGGACTATCTTTCTGATATATATAGGTCGCTGGTGTATGTTTCAAATTATTATCATGTTAGAGGCCCTGCAGCGTTCGTTCAGGCAGAACAATTTTCAGTTTACTTTATCAACCGCCTCATTAATGAATCATGACAACGAGCTGGAAATTGGGATAACTTCATCTACCATCTTTTTTTATTATAATGCACGCCAATCGGGATAAAGATTACAGCAAGACCAATTTAATAATAAGAAAAGTAGAAATAAATACGCCTTCCTTGATTATTAGAAATAAAGCAAACAAAATCGGAAAAGCACCGAGGAAAAGAAAAAATTGCGAGCGAGGGAATCTTGTCTTATTAATGCCACTTTATTCTATATTAAATTTTTACTCATCATAACTGTCCACGATTAATTGATAGTCAAAGTAATACCTGTTTCGTTAGCATTATTTTCATCAAGGTGATAAAAATAATAAAATACAAGAATTGAGGAAAAATTCGTGGAATATATTTCAATCACTAAAGCGACAATGAATAATATTACTACCTTTGATGGGTCTGAGATCATACTAGACCTCGATTTCATGACCGACGTGCCAAATTGTAAACGTTTCACTATACGTTACACTGGGTCGTTACTACATTTGAAACCAAATTTCATCATTGAAGATCTAGAGTATTTTTTTGCGATCATCAATCAAAAGATTCCTTTCAGCGAGAATAATAAATGGCTTCGTGACCAGAACGTTCTCTTGAAAGAAATTTCGACAAGCAACCATATATTGGAAAGGGAAAAAATTAAAGACCTTTTTAAGATGGATTGAAGGACGCGTCTGATAAGAACGATTAGTTAATAATAAATGGAGATTAAGGTTTTCGGTTGAAGTTGTAATTGCTCCAGAATATCAAAAAAGTGTTTACGAATATTTTCGCCAACAAGTTAGAATATGCTGTAGTAACGCTTTTGTTCTGTAGATTGCACCTAGTGAATGGAGCGGTTAGATTATTAACCTCGACACTCCTTAACAATGTCGAAATACTTACAAAATATATTCGTTAATTTCTTAGTGAGGTAAAGATGAAGAAGTGTCCTTGGTGTGCTGAATTGATACAAGATGAAGCTGTTTTCTGCCGTTATTGTCACAAAGATTTACAAATTGACCAACAACCTCACTCCGTTTTATCAACAAACTCAGATATGGACGAAAATTTTGATTATAAGTACCTTCTCGACTCAGAGAAAATAAACGAGAACGGGAAATTAGATTTAATAGACATCTACACATTTGGCAATATTGCTGTTGATTCCTTTATTTTTCCTGAAAGTTATACTAAGGATTTTGAACAGCTAACAACAAGATTTATTAGGGACATTCATCTACCCATCCTAGATAACTTTAGATTCCCTCACGTTCAACTAGAATTCTTCAAGAAATACATGACACTCTGTAGCGCACTCTATTTAAGTATGGCTCAAATTTCTCTTGGAATGGCTATTGAAGTTTACGAAAAAAATTATTCTGGAGAGGAGTGCTTTGATTTTTGTCTAAAAATTTCTGCAGAAATTTTTATGTCGGTTGTTAAAACTACTCACCAATTTGAAGAGATTGTTACTAACGCAGGTAGAAAGAAAAGAAAACTAGAAGATTTTACTATCAAAAAATTTGAACCTTATAGGAAACCATTTCTTGAATTTACTTCCGATTTGTTTAAATTGGCTTTAAATAGAGGGGTAGAAACAATTATTAACCAATCAATTGAGGGGCTAACACCGTTTTCCTTAGAATTAAAGCGACTTAGCAAGGCTTGTTTTGTTATTCAGTGACCTGAACAATTCCGGTCTCGCCAGCCCGCCCCATTTGTTTTCATCGGGATCTCCTGATACCCATCAATCCCTTCCCAAAATAGAACGTTTGTGCTATACTTATGGTCATAGCCTGAGGTCAGGCGCGGCACGTTAAAAATTGAGATCGGTATAAACACCAATGTGTTCATTACAGACCGATGTGGGTTGTGCCCACTCGGTCTAGTCGCAAAAGAGGCTCGCGATGACGAGAACACAAAAGAGAGATCGCCCTACCCTGCTTCGGGGGCACAGGCTGCTTTCGCTCGCCATGACTTGATACCAGTTTTTACACTCAAACTGCCTTCTTGCACTATTAAAAAACAGTGTAAATAGTGTAAATAGTGTAAAAAGTGTAACCCATGACATGTCAGGGCAGGAAGTGTAAAAACCCTGTCATAGATCCATCACAGCTGGCAGTAGCGCATCTCGGATGTAGGGGCGATGGCACTGCCTCGCCCAAAAGTATTTGCTGTTCG
>Ga0209723_1005789_pt1 | contig 12408 bp, 10 predicted proteins | sample BiotimSIPDNA_2_FD_185750 | JGI IMG/M metagenome (GOLD analysis project Ga0209723, IMG submission 185750) | Anaerobic biogas reactor microbial communites from Washington, USA - Biogas_R2 time_0 SIP DNA (SPAdes) (version 2) | ecosystem: Engineered > Bioreactor > Anaerobic > Unclassified | place... | reverse complement strand
GAATGGCAGATAAATCTGCTGTTTTATAGAAATAAATGGAATATTATTTGATATGAGGTTTTCGCGTTGTAAAGCTGTAAGTTGTTCAAGGTTAAGAGCACATGGAAGATTACATATATCTTTTATTATCTGATAATGTTTTTTCAAAACTGGCAATCTCATAGCCATATCTAATGGAGTTATAACCACACATTCACTGTTATCCCATATAAGCTTATTTACTGCATATCCCTCTTGAAGATATATAGGAGTATTCTTAGGCAGTCTATAGTCTGATAATTTAATTTTTGCACCAAAGATCTTCTGAAGATATTCAATCATAGCATTACCTACTTGTTCCATAATTATTTATAATGTACCATACTATTTGGAACTTATTAAGTAATTGTAGAACAATACAAGTTTATATATATATTGATGTGGGTCATAAACCGACATTAAATGTCGGTTTATCTTTACATTTTGTCGGTTTATGATATAATGCACATGAGGTAAATGTTATGAGCAAATATGTTGAATCTGAAGTTTTAGAATTAAAAGAAAAATACACACCTAATATATGTAAAGAAATCGTTTCTTTCTTAAACACAGAAGGCGGTACCATTATTATCGGTGTTAAAGATAATGGCGAGGTTATAGGCGTTGACAAGATAGATGAAACATTGAAAAAATTATCTGATGTTATAACAACACAGATTGAACCCAATCCTCAGGATGAAGTCAGAACTGAACTTGTTTTTAATGAAGGAAAAATATTAATAGTAATAAACATAAAGAAAGGTATCCAGAATATATACTGCCAGAAGAAGTATGGGTATTCCTCAAGTGGCTGCACTATTAGGATTGGAACAACAAATAAGGAAATGACACCGCAGCAAATCCGTATCAGATATGAGAAGAATTATACTGATTCAGAATACATGTTAATTAAAAATGCACAACATGCTGCTCTTTCTTTTCGTGAATTGAAAATATATTACGAAGAAAAAGGATTTCATGTTGAGCCGCATTCATTTGAAACAAATTTCAACTTACGCAATAGATCCGGAGAATACAATCTGCTTGCCGAATTACTAGCTGATAATAACGATATACCCTTTATTTTTATTAAATTCGATGGTACCGATAAAACAAGCGTCTCCAAGCGGAATGACTATGGATACGGTTGTATATTAACCACATATGAGAAAATTAAGAACAGGCTTAGTGCAGAAAATATATGTATTTCAGATACAAAAGCCAGACCTAGGAAAGATACATTCCTTTTTGATTTTGACTGTGTAAATGAAGCAGTTATAAATGCTCTTGTCCATAATGACTGGACAATAACAGAACCGCAAATTTCAATGTTTAGCGATCGTATTGAGATTTTGTCACATGGCGGATTGACATCTGGAATGACAAAAAAGGAGTTTTTTAGCGGTATCAGCAGACCGAGAAATACAACTTTGATGCGTATATTCCTCAATATGGGATTATGTGAGCATACTGGTCATGGAGTACCTACAATTGTAAAGAGATATAGTGAAGAAGTTTTTGTTATTGAAGATAACTATATCAAGTGCACAATTCCTTTTGACAAAACAGTTTTAGAGAAGAATATAAATACACATACAGGTTTAAATCCCGGTTTGGATATCAGATTAAATAAATCAGAAAAAGATGTTGTAGAATACTTAATAGATAATCCTAGTGAAACCGCTGTGAGCCTTTCAGAAAAAATAGACATATCAAAAAGGACTGTTGAACGCACATTCAAATCGTTACAGGATAAAGGGATAATAATACGAGACGGATCAAAGCGCGACGGATACTGGAAGGTAATAAAGTAAGCACATAGAAGTTGATCTCATTGCTGCAAACATCGCTCGCAACTTGTTTTTTCTTGAGAAAATAATTCAAAATTTGGTGTATACACACCTTAATTGGGAATAACTTTTTTAATCCATTGACAAATTACATAAATAACTATATATTTATTTCACATTATGGTGTTTAGACACCTTTTTGTGAAATAGGAGGTAAGGATACTATATGGTAATAAAGCGTGACATATATTTAAATAAACTGATTCGTCGAGAAAGAAATGGTTTAATTAAGGTTGTAACCGGTATCAGGAGATGCGGGAAATCATTTTTACTCTTTGAGCTGTTTCACCAACATCTTCTGGAGAATGGGGTAGATGAAGAGCATATTATTGAAATTGCACTGGATGACCGTAAAAATATTGCTTTGAGAAATCCTGACAACATACTTACCTATATCACAAGTAAGATAATTGACAATCAACCCTACTACATTATCCTTGATGAGATACAGATGCTAGATGAATTTGTTGATGTTCTGAACAGCCTTCTGCATGTAAAAAATGCTGATGTGTATGTGACCGGAAGCAACTCTAGATTTCTGTCATCCGATGTTATTACCGAGTTTCGAGGTCGTGGAGATGAAATCCATGTTTACCCTCTATGCTTTAAGGAATATATGTCAGCATATAAAGGAACGGCCGATGATGCATGGGAGGATTTTATTAATTATGGCGGATTGCCTCTTATCCTGACACGCGACACACCGGAGGACAAATCAGATTACTTAACCACTCTTTTGAAAAAAGTCTATATGTCAGATATTGTAGAGCGACACAAGGTCAGAAATCGTGAAGAAATGGACGAGTTACTTGATATATTAGCCTCCGCAACTGGATCATTGACCAGCCCGTTAAAGCTGGAAAAGACCTTTAAGAGTGTTAAGAATAAAACAATAAGCAGCAAAACACTTTCTAAATATATAGACTACTTCATAGATTCTTTTCTTGTAAGCAAAGCAATAAGATACGATGTTAAAGGACGCAAGTATATCGGCTCTCCTGCAAAATACTACTTTGAAGATATTGGTTTGCGAAATGCACGATTGAATTTCCGACAAATTGAAGAAAACCATATTATGGAGAACATAATATATAATGAACTGAGGATAAGGGGTTTTCATGTGGATGTCGGTGTTATCGAACAATATGGAAAGAATGCACAAAGCAAAACAATAAAAAAGCAGCTCGAAATAGACTTCATCGCAACAAAGGGCAGCCAAAAATATTACATTCAATCTGCCTTTTCGTTATCAAACCTCGAAAAAGTAGCGCAAGAACAACGTTCATTAATTGCTGTTAATGATTCGTTTAAAAAGATTATTGTAGTTCGCGATAATATAAAGGTACGCAGAAACGACTATGGGATTATAACAGTTGGTATACAAAACTTCCTGCTGGACGAAGACAGTCTAGAAAAAAGCTAAAACCATTAGTCATGGTAAACTGAAGGCGGCAGTCGGATCGCTCCCCATGCAGGAGCATGGATTGAAATACCGCTATACATAATTAGATAATACTTAAATAATTGTTCATGTAATGGTAGATTTATTGATATAAGTCCTTATTATTGTACACATTATATGCTATTATTGGCATGTCAGAGAGATTAATGTAAAAGGGGAACCACTTATGATCAGAACAATTGAAATAACAAAGTTAATACTATTGATACTATTTTGGCCATTTGTACTTGTAGCTAGATGCGCTAAGATAATGAAATAATCTTATACTATTTATCTTCAGATCCTGCTAAATATCTCTTATATTAATTATTTGCATCTCCAGATGCCTTTATATAAACAGTTGCCATTCCATTCTGCTAATAGATTTCGCAATTTCTGCACTCTTAATATGCTTTTTGTGCAGATTCTGCGTAAATCTATTGCTTTTTGTACATATACATGTACAATTAAGAGGTGGAGGCGAAAAAATGAAACTTAGCAATAAATTACTGGAAGTTCGAGAGAATGCCGGTATTTCACGTTCACAGTTAAGTGATTTACTATTTGAGAAAGGTTTTGATGTAAAACCATATACCATAGGCAAATGGGAGACAGGTGTATCAAATCCTTCTGTTGAGGCTTTTTTAGCTATATGTGATATCTGTAAGGTTTCTGATATCCAACAGACTTTCGGAAATAAAAGATCCTTGCGTCTGTATGATATATCCGTATCAGCTGGCTGCGGTAATTATCTCAATAGTTCTGATTATGATGTAATAGATGTGGATAATACTGTACCTGCTAATGCAGATTATGCAGTAAGGGTGGTTGGTGACAGTATGATGCCCCGTTTTGTTGATAAGCAGATTATTTTCGTTCATGAACAGCCATCTTTGGAAGACGGTGAAATCGGGATTTTCTGCTTAAATAATGAAGCATTCCTAAAGAAATTTGATAAAGGACATCTGGTATCTCTAAATCCTAAGTACCCGCCAATACCGGTTAAGGATTTCGATGATTTTAAGATATTCGGTAAAGTTGTGGGATAATCTGGGGGAAAAGTGGGAGATAATTCGGACAAAAAATACGGATCATATAAGATACCTGACCAGCAGCAGTTCAAGAAAACAGCCGTTAAAACTGAGGAAAAGAAATCAGTTTCTATTTCTGATGGCTTCTTTTACGAGATTGAATACGGAACACATCCTGTAGAAGGTGTGGGAAGATTCGTCCTTAAATCCCAGAAAATAGAGCCGAAGAAGCCTGATAAGATACGCGAAATATTTGAACTGATGAGGGATATCTCCAGACATACCGCTAATTATTCATCTGATTATCTAAGATTCTTCGACAGAAGAATACAGCAGGACAACTCCAATGTCTTCTATAAGCAAGGCATGTTTATGAAAGACTTTGAAGATGACTATACAGAACAAGTTTCTTTTTCATCATATTTTCCATATTATCAGATGCTCACTTACGAGCAGCTTCGGACTTATTTCACATGGAGGACGAAAGTAAGAAAGGGAGAAATTACTGATACTTCCATGTCTTATGTCTTTATGTATATATATGAACTGTTGAATAATATAGGGGTGGAGAATCCACAAGACGGCTTATCGAAGATACTGTCTTTCTGGTATAAGTATAAACTCATTAATCCCGCAATAAATAAGTATGTTATAAAATGGCTGAAGGATTATCACATCTACTACAATATGCCTCAGCCTTTTTCAGAATTTGCAGAGGGACATAATCTAACCCAGTATTACCCCCCAATGATTGATCCAGATGACAGCTTCTCTCTATTCTGCTCGATATCAAAGTATGACATTAAGAAGTCTGTGTTCTTTACGGATGAAACCATAAATCTCATACCTGACTTTTTCTCATATATCGTTAAAAGAATACATATAGAATTTGAATCAGCAGGAATAGATTTTGACAATGCCTTCTTCCGACCCACTAAGAAGATAATACCTTGGAAACCTTTTAGAGATGCCCTTTTCTATAACTGGCATAAGCAACCTGATAAAAGAGTAGTGTTCTCAGAGAATGAAATATACATATGCAGTAAAAATGAATGGTTCTTCAGCTCAATAATAACAACAGATAAGGGAAGATCATTTGTAGGATATGTAATGAAAAAAATGGAATCCGAATTACGAAAAACATATAGGTTCAAATACAAATTATCTGCGAGCTTAGATATGGTAAATCCGTATACTCTGGACAAACTGAATAAAGCAGGTATATTCATTGATAAGATAATTGAATCAGCTGTTCTGGATTATTACAAAGAAACAACAAAGACAGTAGTAAGAGTCGACCATGAAGCTCTTGAACGTATCAGGCTGGAAGCTTTAGCTACTCAGCAATCCTTGATTGTAGAAGAACAGGAAAAGAATTATGATCTCAATACTTCTGTTGATTATATCGATCCTGCTTCTTCTGAACAGAACATATTCTCAGATCCTGCTGATGTTGAGGTTTCTTCTGATGCAGATATCTGGAACATGTTAAAAGATGCATTAAATGAAAATGAGCTTAAAGCACTTGATGTCATTATTAATAATGGGGATTTAAAGAAATTTGCAGACGAATCAGGCATAATGCTGGAGGTTCTTGTTGACGGTATAAATGAAAAAGCCATGGACTATATTGGGGACAATATCCTTGATGAAGATATGGCAATATATGAAGACTATGAAGAATATATAAAAGGGATGGTAAAAACTGTATGACGAATCTGGTACCGGTAAGGATAGCGAACATCTTAATAAACGCACTAAAAGGCGGAGTAGTTCCACGAGTAGGACTGGAATATATTACAGTAGGCAGAGCTCAGGAAATATCAACCTTACTGCGTGATATAGAGATGATTGAACAAGGAAGCGCATCTTTTAGATTTATAGTCGGAAAATATGGAAGCGGAAAAAGCTTTCTTCTTCAGACAATACGAAATTATGCCACTGCAAAGGGATTTGTTGTTGTAGATGCCGACCTTTCTCCCGAACGGCGTTTTGCAGGTACTAAAGGCCAGGGGCTTGCAACATACAAAGAGCTTATTCGTAATCTTTCCACTAAGTCAAAACCTGACGGAGGAGCATTGCCTTTGATACTTGAAAAATGGATATCTGGCATACAGTCTTCCATTAAATCAGAATCTGATGTTACTGATTCAGAATTTGATAAGCTCGTTGAAAAACAGATATATGCAGTTGCAGGTTCTTTAGAGGGTATGGTTAACGGTTTTGAGTTTGCAAAAGCCGTAGTAACATACTGGAAGGCATACAAAGAAGATGATTCTGCTAAAAAGTCCAATGTACTCAGGTGGTTTCGAGGAGAATACCCTACCAGAAAAGAAGCTAAAGCAGATCTGGATATTAACTTCATAGTAAATGATGAGACATGGTATGACTTTTTAAAGATATTCGCAGCATTTTTAGTAGGTGCAGGATACAAAGGCATGCTGGTTATAGTTGATGAGCTGGTTAATATTTTCAAGATACCTAACTCAATAACAAGAGCAAATAATTATGAGAAGATACTTACGATGTACAATGATGTACTTCAGGGAAAAGCACAGAATATTGGATTTTTGATGGCAGGCACTCCTCAGTGTATAGAAGATAAGTATAAAGGATTATTCAGTTATGAGGCTTTACGTTCCCGCCTTTCTGAAGGACATTTCGCATCAGACAAAATAAAGGACCTTTCTGCTCCGATAATACGTTTGCAGATGCTCTCGCAGGAAGAAATGTATATTCTGGTTGAAAAGCTTAGAGATATACACTCGCAGCTGTATAACTATAAATCCTCTTTAACACATGATGACCTTATATACTTCCTAACCGTAGAGTATAACCGGGTTGGTGCAGATACGCACATTACTCCAAGAGAGATAATACGTGACTTTATTGAAGTAATAAATATACTCCATCAGAATTCTGAGCTGACTGTAAGCGGTATATTAGGAAGCAACAGTTTTGAGATGGCAAAAGGCGGTCTGTCAGATGAAGACATACATAGTGATTTTATAGAATTCGAGGTATAGCAAATGGACACATTCTCAAAACTTGCACCTTTTATACAGGATTTCATATACCAGAACAAATGGGAAGAATTAAGAGGCATACAGGTCGCTGCTTGTGACATCATTTTCGATACTGATGACAACCTTCTGCTCTCTTCAGGAACTGCTTCAGGAAAAACCGAAGCTGCCTTTCTGCCAGTGCTTACAGTACTGTACAACAAACCTTCAAAATCCGTAGGTGTAATGTATATATCACCTCTTAAAGCCCTCATAAACGACCAGTTCAAAAGACTGGAACAGCTCTTAATAGACTCCCATATACCCGTAACAAAATGGCACGGGGATGCATCAGTGTCTCAGAAGAACCACCTTATTAAAAACCCGCAGGGATTATTACAGATTACTCCGGAATCGCTGGAAAGCTTAATAACCAATAAACGCGGAGCCTGCTTAAAGATGTTTTCCGATCTAAGGTTTGTAATAATCGATGAAGTACACTATTTCATGAGAGATGTAAGAGGAGTTCAGCTTTTATGCGTTCTAGAGAGGTTAAAAAAACTTACCGGAGTAACCCCAAGAAGAATCGGATTATCGGCGACTTTAGGAGATGTGTCATTAGCCCAGAACTGGCTTAATACTGGAACTGACCGGAAATGCGCTGCTCCCATTATTGATGAAGGAAAGAAACGTATAGGGCTGCATGTTGAAAGATTCGTAAACTATACAGAAAAGCGTGACCTTGAAAATTCAGACTCCAGTGATAACACCATAAGTTCAGGAGGAGACATCGGAACGCGTGAGCATTATGAATATCTGTTTAAACAAACACTTGACAAGAAAACCATAATATTCACAAACAGCCGTGAAGAAAGTGAATTCGTTATAGCAAATCTAAAGGAAATAGCCTTAAAGAACAAAGCCCCTGATGTGTACAGGGTACACCATGGGAATGTGTCATCGCTTCTACGTGAAAACACTGAAGATGAAATGAAATCCGCAGATGAAAAGATAGTAACAGGAGCCACAGTAACATTAGAGCTTGGAATAGATATAGGGTCATTAGACCAGGCTGTGCAGATAGGGACACCTTATAGCGTTTCAAGTTTTGCCCAGAGATTAGGCCGTTGCGGAAGAAGAGGGCAGATACCCCAGCTCTTGTTCACATTTGTTGAAAGTATAAGGATAAACACTGAAGATAAGCTCGGACCCATTAACTGGGATTTCATACGTACCATCGCCATTATTGAGTTATATACCAAGGAACACTGGTTAGAGCCGATCCCTCCTCAGTTTCATGCATATAACCTTTTGTATCATCAGACAATGAGTTATCTAAAGAGCAATGGAGAAATGTCAGCTGCCGCATTAGCATCTGATGTTCTGACATTAGGTTGTTTCAAGCATATATCCCAGGATGACTATAAATACCTTCTAACTCATTTATTGGAAATAGAGCAGCTTCAGAAAACTGAACAGGGAGGTTTGATTATTGGGAGAGAGGGAGAAAAGATTGTAAACAGCCATAAATTTCTGACCGTATTTATAGCTCCTGAATATCTATTAGTAAAGGACGAAAACCGTACCATAGGAACAGTTGATAAGGTATATCCGGTAGGTGTGCGTTTCGCACTTGCAGGACTTACATGGGAGACTGTGGATGTAAATATAAAATCAAAGGTGATATTCGTTAAAAGAGTTCCTGGAATATCCGTTGTGGACTGGGATATTGATTTCAAGAATGATCTCCATACAGTACTTGTAAGGAAAATGAGAAGTGTGTTGTTATCAGATGACTCTTATCCTTACTTAAGCGAAAGATGCAAAGAAAGACTTGCTGAGATACGGTATATAACTAGAAATAGCGGTATACTGGACAATCTTGTAACCCCGTTATCAGACAAGAAATATGCAGTATTCCCATGGGTCGGGACAAGACAGCTTATCACCTTAAACTATGCTTTAAGACATAGAAAGATTAAAAGCAATCTGCCATGGATAACATGTGTGTATCTTGAGGTTAATTACAGCGGAACGAAAGAACAGTTACAGGAAATCATATCTGAAATACTTCATTCAGACCTTAACCTGTACGATCTTCCATTACCTGAAAAAGTACAGATAGACGGCAAATACAACGAGTTCATCCCGCTGGACCTTCTAAGAAAGCAGTTCATAGAAGACTATCTGGATTTTGACGGATTAAAAGAAGCTTTCTGGATTTAGTATGTGATTGTATAGTAAGTATTATATTGAATAATGACAGATAGACAGTATTCATAGATGCGAGGAAGAATATATGACTATAGACACAAAACAAATAGTAACGATAACACAAGCCCAGCATAATTTTTCAAGAGTTGCACAAATAGCTGATAAAAACGGTCATGTAATTATATTAAAAAACAATAAGCCTAAATATATACTTTATGATTTAGATAAAAATCCAATAATCGATCTTACAGATGATGAAAGAATTGACATAGCTGCAGCCAGAATTTTTAAGAAGTACCTTCCAGCTTTCAAGGAACTTGCAAAATGATTAAATTCTCAAAGGAGAAAGCACTTCTCTAATCTGTAATGAATAATGCAACTGAAAGGATTTGAGGTATTTTGGTGAAAGGATTTGAGGTATTTTATTGAAAGGATTTGAGGTACTATTTAGCATGTATAAGGTTTGAAGAGATAGTAAAAATTTACATTCTCTTTACTCAATAACTTCCCCATGTATGCATACTCTTTCTTCATCAGAGCATTTAGCATCAAAGCATTTTGATCTTTTATTTCCATAATCAAGTTCAGCTCCATTAAGTAATGCATATACAGAAGGATATATAGTGTTCCACAACTCATGACAAATTGGAGGACACAAATCTTTAACTATGAATTGATCTCCTTTTTTGAAATATCTACATCTGCAGTTGCTTTCCGTTATAGTCAACAATACCTTTGCCATCATTTATTCTCCCAACAATATTAGTTATTTATCACTTATATAAATCATATTATATCTTTTACAGTTTTTACTTATCTATCTATTTATCCATTTATGACCTTCTGGATATGTTTTTATAAGCGCATCATTCAGCCAATCTTTTTGTTCATCTGTCATCTTTACTATTGCCTTATCAAAATCCTTTTGATTTACTTCATGAGTTATGTCTGTAGATTTATATAGCAGACATACTTCAGGTGCAAGATATGGTATACCTTCGTTTTTAAGTATGGCTTTATCGAGTGCTCTTTTGATTTCATTGTTCCGTGCGTATATAAAATCAGTATCATTTCTGCTGTTAAACAAAAATTCAATAAAATCCAGTTTGGTTTGTCCTATATTCCTGAAATTTATATAATAAATACCTGCTTCATCAGTTGCTGACAACTGAATAAGGTCACAGGTATCTTGAAAACAGAAAATGTTTCTCTTTATCATCTTTTGATTCTCTATATCAGTTATATGATGTGCTTTTCCCTCTCCAAGCATTTCATATACGGAAAAACCTAATTCCCACATATGCTCAATTATATTATTACGGTCTTTCCAGTATGAAGAAATATCAATATCTCCATGTATTCGTGATTCAAATCCTAGAAATAAGTCAATAGCGTATCCCCCGCAGAACGCATATTCAAATTGCTGATTTCTCAATATTTCATTTGCTTGTACTATTAATGTATTCACCTAGGTTCTTATTATATCACGATACTGTTACAAACCAATTAGCAACCTATTTCAATAGTTTATTATTGATATTTTACGGTATTGCTTTTTTTAGAAAACTCGTCTAAAATAATATTGAATGTTATATTAGCCGAAAGGAGATGCTTTATGTATATTTATAGGCACATAGAAGAACCTGTTACAAAGATATCAAAAATGTTTGGTGCAGTTTTGATTACAGGTCCTCGTCAGGTAGGTAAAACAACACTTTTAAAAAGAATTGCGAAGAATATAACATATGTAACACTTGATGATCCTATCATGATTTCATCTGCAAAAGAACATGCTGGAACTTTCTTCAAGGACAATCCTCCACCAATATTTGTAGATGAAATTCAATATGCTCCGAATCTTTTTCCGTATATAAAAATGATTATTGATTCTGAACATAAGAAAGGACAATTCTATTTGTCCGGTTCCCAGTTATTTGTAATGATGAAGAATGTTACAGAATCACTTGCAGGAAGACTCGGAATAATTGAATTACTTGGTTTATCATTACGTGAAATAGCAGGCGTGAGATTTAATGAGCCATTTATCCCAACAGATGAATACTTCACAGCTCGACGAAAAGACATAAAGGAAATCTCATATAAGGATATTTGGAATATAATTTACAAAGGCAGTATGCCACAGATGTATTCAGAAAGTGATGTTGATTGGACATTTTTTTATGGTTCCTATGTAAAGACATATGTTGAACGCGATGTTCGGGATTTAACTCAAGTAGGCGATGAAAGCAAGTTTATCAAATTTATGACTGTGATAGCTGCCAGTACAGGCCAGCTCTTAAATCTTGCATCAGTTGCTCGTGATGTAAATATCAGTCCACCTACAGCAGAACGCTGGTTATCAATACTTCAAACTTCCCGGATTGTTTATTTACTCCAGCCTTATCATAACAATCTTACAAAACGAGCCATTAAAACACCAAAGGTCTATTTCCTTGATACAGGGCTTGCTGCTTATCTTACAAAATGGAATACTCCAGAAGTATTACAAAATGGAGCTATGGCAGGAGCTTTTTTTGAGACTTTCGTAATTGCAGAAATTATTAAGAGTTATTTAAATAAAGGTAAAGACATATCTCTTTTCTTCTATCGTGATAAAGATATGAATGAGATTGATCTATTGATTTTAGAAAATGGAACACTATATCCAATTGAAATCAAGAAACATGCCGATCCAAGTAAAAAAGATATTACATCTTTTCGGGTTCTTGATAACATTCCAAATATCAAAAGAGGAAAAGGCGGTGTCGTTTGCATGTATGACAATCTAATCACATTAAGTAACGAAGACATGGTTATTCCAGTAAAGTATCTATAGATAATCTCTTATCACT
>Ga0209723_1005788_pt1 | contig 12411 bp, 11 predicted proteins | sample BiotimSIPDNA_2_FD_185750 | JGI IMG/M metagenome (GOLD analysis project Ga0209723, IMG submission 185750) | Anaerobic biogas reactor microbial communites from Washington, USA - Biogas_R2 time_0 SIP DNA (SPAdes) (version 2) | ecosystem: Engineered > Bioreactor > Anaerobic > Unclassified | place... | reverse complement strand
CCGAAGGCAGTCGCAATGTATGAGGAAGCGGCATTGTGGACAGAATGCGAAAATCTGGTTGGTTGGATCTGGTCTTCGGGAAAATCCAGGATGCCATCCAGGGTTGCAAAGACTGTTTTGTGTGGTCCGAAGGCACTGACGGTCAGCAGCGCTGTGTTTTCAGGAAGTTCTGTCGTCACCGACTGGTCGATTCCTGCGATGGCAAGTGTCGTGAATCGGTCAGCCCGCCTCAATGCGTATTTGCTTCGAGTCTTTGCAAGTTGCTCTTGGTTCAATGCATTGTCACCTGCAAAGATTGTTTTGGCGCAAGGGACTCTGCTCGGCTTTGTCGGCTCATTGGTTCCGTTCGCGACAGCCAGCACCAGTGCCGTATTGGAGCCTCCGAACGCCAAGGACGTCGAAAGGGCATACTTGGAATTGTCCAGCGATGTTTCTTTTGCCACTGGTGCGACAGGCATTTCTGGTGAGGGAACCTGGAATCGGACACTAGCGGGCAGGCGTTTCTCCTGGAGCAGTAGCAATGTAATGATCGCCTCGATGGCACCCGCTGCGCCAAGCGTATGACCCGTCAACGACTTGGTGGAGAGAAAACGTGCGCCGGCACCTAAAACTCGCTCGAAAACCTGCGACTCGACAATGTCGTTGGCGATTGTACCCGTGCCGTGCGCATTGCAGAACGCAAGCTGATCGCAATCAATCCCGCCATCTTCGCACGCCAATCGAATCGCTTTTTCCAATCCTGTGCCAGCTGGATCGGGCTGAGTAATGTGAAATGCGTCTGCCGTCTTGCCGAACCCCGCCAATGCGAGCTGGGATTGCCCCTTGTTGGACAGAATGATGACGCCCGCGCCTTCGCCAAGATTAAGCCCTTGACGCTGCGAATCAAAGGGGCGGCAAGGCTGCGGCGAACAGACTCCCAGGGCATTGAAGCCATCCAAGGGAACCTTGTTGATCTCGTCTGTCCCGCCGGCGATGGCGATGTCACATACGCCGGAACGCAGCCAGGTCGCCGCAATGCCAATGGCGTCGGCGCCCGAGGCGCAGGCATTTGAAATGGTCAGCGCAGGTCCTGTCAAGCCGAATTTCCTTCGGATGTACTCGGCAGGATTTCCTTCCAGATAGTTGATCAAGGGTTCTGCTGGCGGCATGTTGCCTTGCCGAAGCTGCTCGTAGAACGGGATGCTATTGAGCTGGCAAGCGACTGTCGTGCCGATGCACACACCGACTTTGCTTCCACGTTCCAGGTTCAGGTTCGCATTCCGAAGAGCTTCGTCCAGGGCATGCATCAGCAACTGCAACGAGTAGCCTCCTGGCTGGCTTCCACGCGAAGGGAAGCCGGCAACTTCGAACACGGGCAACGCCAGCGAGGTGTCGATTTTCGTTGGCAGCGCGGGCATCGGAGGATTCTGGGAAAAGAGTCGCTCCCTGGTGGCTTCAAGGTCATTTCCCAATGCGGAAATGATGCCCATCCCGATGATTGGTATGGTCGACGATGTGCCTGGCATAGCTTAAATCAAAGGTGCTTTTGGACGAAGTCGGCAAGTGCCTCGAAGGACACGAAGATTTCGCGATTCTTGTCGACTTCTGTCTGTGGGATGTTGTATTCGCGTTTGAGTGCGATAACGATTTCGACGGCATCCAGGGAATCCAATCCCAGTCCTTCACCGAACAGGGGCTGGTCGTCAACAATATCCTCTGGGGTTTTGTCTTCGAGCTGGAGCCATTCGATGAGCTGTTGCTTGAATTTCAGCCTAAACTGTTTTGTTTGTTCATCCATTTTTTGTGCCTTTCTGCAATGAGTAGTGGAAGACTTGATATGGGAATTCAGTTGCGATATCTTCAAGTTCTCGCGCGTATTGCCTGACGGCTGGCAGGAAATCCGAGTTTGACGGTCTTCGGTTGTTTTGTGTTTTGACTTCCATCGGCTCAACGAATCGGTACTCGATTGCGCTTGCCAATGGCGGCTTAAGCAGGACAAACAGCGGCAGAATAGGCAGGTTGCATCTTGCCGCCAGGTACCAGGGCGAGGACGGGATTTCCCGCGTGTTGCCCAGCACGTCCATCGTCAGCGAACTCTCCGCTTGACTTGCATGGCGATCGCCCATGATGCAAACGATTTCCCCACGTTCCAAAGCCGACACACACTCCAGCAATCCGCCGAAATCGCTGGAGTTGTCAACAATTCTTATGTTGGATCCGACCAAAAGCGCGGCGGTACCCGTGTTTTGATTGGCTTGAATCAACAGGTTGATCGGACGCGAAAAACTCAGAAGATGCCTCAACGATGCTTGCCAACAACCAACATGACTAATCAGGAGAATCAAGCCGCGATCAGATTTCTCAAGCTCAGCCTGCGCAACGGAGTTGTTGCGAGTCGTGATCGGCAAGGTATTCCCGGATTGAAGCCAATGGGCAACAATCATCGCTTGACCCTGAGATACAATCAATCGAAAAAAATGAATGCGCAAACAAAGCCAATTAGCCTCAGGAAAACGACTCGATAAATACGGCCGGGACGAGGCAAATGCACGACCGTCAAACAAGGCATAGAAAAATGCAATAAACCATACGAAACCACAGGCGACACGGCGCCCGCAGCACCGGATGAGGAGCCGAAAAAACGCTATGCCACCGTGATTCCCACGGGTATCGCTTAGGTTGCCTGGATTCTGCGAAGAAGACATGGATGCACTATTGCCTTTGTTCGAAACCTTATTGACATTACTATACACTTGTGACTTGAGGTTGAAAGGAAATGAAGCTGTTTTTCATTCTTCTCACCAGAAAAGACCAACATAAAACCAAGCCAAAAAAAATCGTTGGTTTCGTACTCAAAAACAATGTGACATGCATCGTGAGTTCGGTATTGGAGGTTTTGGGTCGGACGGGTCGGACGGGGTCGGACGGGGTCGGACGGGGTCGGACGGGGTCGGACGGGGTCGGATCGGACATTCAACATTCAGCATTCAGCATTCAGCATTCATAATTCAAAGGTTCTTCATCGAGTGCAAGGAAACCAAAGAAGGCAGAGAAGACGTTGAAGTGCGGAGAATTGCGTCAAAATCACATAATTCCCATATCTAAATCTTTGATATTTTGTTATTAAAGATATATTTTTTCTTTTTACATTTTTCGCAATCAAATGAAGATGCCGATGAAACCACGAATTGCCATAACTGGAGCGGGCGTTATCTCCGCATTGGGGAACTCTCGTCAGGAAGTTTACCAGAAATTGCTTGAAGACGAGTGTCCGACTCGGAAACGGCCTGATTGGGCTGACCAAATGTACGGAACCTATCAGCCCTTTGCGGCGGCTGTTGACTTGCCCACCGAAACCGCAAAGACGATATCCAGGCATTTTCGGCGCTCCATGGGGAATGCGGCGTTGTATGCGACTTTGGCGGCTCGGGACGCTGTTGCTGAAAGCGGTCTAACGAAAGAGGACTTGCAGAGTGGTCGAATTGGTTGCATCATCAGTTCGACTGTCGGAAGTCCCAGCGAGATATATGCTTCTGCCATGGCGGTATTGCGCAACGAGCTTCAGGCTCTGTCATCGTGCCAATTTTTCAAGATTGTCTCTCATTCATCGGCGTTCAACGTAGCGAATTACTTTGGGATTTGCGGTGTTCAGCTATCTCCTTGTTCGGCTTGCGCTTCTGCGTTGCAGTCGATAGGTTTGGCCTACGAGCAGATCAAGCTTGGTCATCAAGACGCGATTGTCGCAGGCGGTTCTGACGAGACGACTCCGATCGTTCTTGAGTCTTTTCGTTTTTTGAATGCATTGGCAAAGAATCCTGATTGGTCGCCCTGCGAGTTGTCTCGTCCCTTTGCAGAGGATCGTTGCGGCTTGGTATGCGGTGATGGCGCCGGGATCTTTGTCGTGGAGGAATGGTCTCATGCACAGGCACGCCAGGCTACAATCCTAGGCGAAATCCTTGGCTATGCAACCAATTGCAACGGGGCCCAGATCAGTCAATCCGACGGTGCGTCCATCGCGTATTGCATGAGACAGGCGTTGAAAGACGCAAACCTGAATCCGGAGGACATCGACTACGTCAGCGCGCACGCCACCTCCACGCCCAGTGGCGACCGCGAAGAAGCATCGGCAATTCGGGAAATCTTCGGCGACACGGTTCCCGTTTCCAGTCTCAAGGGGCATTTGGGACACACCTTGGGCGCTTCGGGAGGGTTGGAATCGGCAATCATCCTGGAAATGGCGAAGAACGACACAATCATACCCACCAAAAACCTGGCTCGAATCGCCGAGGATTGCGCAGGACTCGACCATGTGACTTTCCGTCGCCAAAAACGTTTGCGCACGGTTCTGAAGAACTGCATCGCCTTTGGCGGCGTCAATGCGACCATCATCTACCGCTTGGCGGACTTTTGACAACAACCCATTCAAGCCCATCACAACATGACCAGAGAAAAAATCATTCAGTTAGTCAACCAGATATTCATCGAGCAATTTGAGATTGAGCCTGATCAGCTCACTCCCGAGAAGCGAATTTTCGAGGATTTAGCTCTTGACAGCCTTGACATCGTTGACCTTGTCACGGGACTTCAGCAGAAGTTTTCGATTCCACTGCGCGAAAACAAGGACATTTTAGAGATTCGCACCTTGAATGATATCTACGTTCTCTTTGAGAAACTTGCCGCCGAGCATCCCGACATCATCGCGAAGCTGAATCAAGACCCCTAAGCTCAATGCGTTCCGCACTTGTCTTTACATTTTTGGCCCTGAGTACAGTGCTGTACTTTCTAGTCGGCATCATTCCCGTGCTCATTGCGCTGTGCCTCCCCAAGAAGCATCGCGGGCGCTGGATGCGTTACATCATCCTGTACTACGGCTTGTGGCAGATAAGGGTGGTATTCCGCCCGTTCTTCAAGATCGAGTTTCGCCCCCAGCCCGATGAGCTGACACGTCAGGCGGGAATCTACGTCTTCAACCACAGGTCGGCCTCCGACCCGTTCCTGGTCGCCCTATTCGGCAAGGAAGTCATACAGATTGTCAATGGCTGGCCAATGAAATTGCCTTTCTACGGATTTTTCGCCAGGTTGTGCGAGTACATCGACGCCACTCGCACGGACTTCGAGCAGTCCCTGGCGCATATTGGCGACTTGACTTCACGCGGCGTCTCCGTCATGGCATTTCCCGAAGGCACCCGTTCGGGGAACCAATCGATGAACCATTTCCACAGCGGGATTTTCCGCATTGCCCGTGAACTCAAGCTTCCCATCTATCCTTGCGCCATCGCGGGAAACGAGCGCTTGCCTGACAGGTCGTTCCGTTTTCACGATGATTCCCTGATCATCGTGGAACAATTGACACCCATATCCGCCGACGAGGTCGCCGCAGCCCCGACAGCATACGCGCTGAAGCAGAGAATCCATCTCGCCATAGCGGAAGCCTCGACGAAGCTGGACGCAGAAATCGCATCACGAATCAGGATCTAATCCTCAGGAAGTTGCCATGCAACGATTCATTTCCGTCAAAGATTATTCCTTCTTGCCACATGAGCAAATTCACGACTTGCAGGAAAAGCTCTTCCGAGAACTGGTTGCCCACTGCAAGCAACATTCCCCCTTCTACAGCAGATTGCTTGGAGATTGCCCAGCTGACCTAAAACTCGAAGATATCAAGGCGTTGCCGACCACCTCCAAGGATGATCTCGCCAAACATAACCAGGATTTCATCGCCGTACCGCCAAATCAAATCGCCGACATCTGCTTCACCAGCGGCACGACCGGCATCCCCTGCAAGATCACCTACACCAGAAGAGACCTGGAGCGTTTGGCGTACAATGACGCCGTCGGATTCAAGGCAGCCGGGATGGCCTCTGACGACATTGTCCTGATGACTTGCACCATCGACCGTTGCTTCATCGCTGGCTTGGCGTACTACCAAGGCGTCGTCAAGCTGGGCGCGGCGGCAATCCGCAATGGCCTCAACACGATGGACAGCCACGCCGAAATCATCAAGAGCACGCGACCGACGGCGGTCGTCGGAGTCCCAAGCTTTATTGCCAAGCTCGGTCAATTTCTTGCGACGAACGGGATTGACGGTTCCTGCATCAAGCACATCGTGTGCATTGGCGAGGCATTGCGCACCCGTGAAATGTCCTTGACCCCCTTGGGCGAGTTGCTGGAGCAATTTTGGCCTGGGGCGGTATTTTCGACCTATGCGTCCTCGGAGATCGCGACCAGTTTTACCGAGTGCGAGCAACGGCACGGCGGGCATCCGCCCGTCAATCTGGCAGTAGTCGAGATTCTTGACGAGCAAGGCAATCCATTGCCGCCCGGAAGCATTGGGGAAGTCACGGTAACGACCTTGCAGGTCGAAGGAATGCCACTGATACGTTTCCGCACAGGTGACATCGGCTTCCAGTTGCCCGAACCCTGCCCTTGCGGACGTCATTCGTTGCGCTTGGGTCCTATCCTAGGACGCAAGGCACAGATGCTCAAAGTCCGAGGCACGACCCTCTTCCCAAATGCCTTCTTCCATATCCTTGACGAAATCCCCCAAGTAGACAACTACTACATGGAGGTCAGAGGAGACTCGCTTTCAGACGAGATCGACCTCTATGTTTCCCTAAAAGAAGGCACCCTGGAATCCTTGAGAATCCAGGACAAGCTCCATGCCCGAAACAGGATTCACGCACGAATCCACCAAGTCAGCCCCGAACAGGCGCAGAAGAAGGTCTTCGGGACATCACGCAAACCCGTGAGATTCTTCGATTTAAGATGATACCCCAGTAACCGCCATGGATTCACAAAACCCATTCGATTTCTCGTCAGAAGACATCCGCTGGGCAGCAGCAGAAAATCGACTGCTCTCACTGGAGCTTGAGTTCGATCGACGATGCAACTACCGCTGCCCATATTGCTATGCGACCGCCGACCTGGATTGCCCGGCGACATACAACCAAAATGTGGTCAGCGAGGCTATCGAGCAAGCAGCCTCACTGGGTGCCAGGAAAATTGTCCTGCTCGGCGGAGAACCGCTGATGCAAAATCGCCTGGGGGCGACGATTCATGAGATTTCCGAGCGCGGAATGCACACCGAAATCTTCACCAACGGCTCATTGGTCAACAAGGAGTTTGCCCAATTGGCGAAGGATTTCGGCTGCAGGGTTGTCGTCAAGTTGAACTGCCTTGACGGTCCCACCCACGATCGTCTCACGGGGGTACGCGATTCTCTCGCCAAGTCTCTGCGAGCACTGGAGTTCCTTCAGGACGCGGGATTGGACAGTGACCATCTTTGTGCGAGCTCGACCATATCCAGCATCAACTGCCAAGACGTGGTTCAGCTTTGGAAGTACTTGCGTCATCGCAATATCCGTCCCTACTTCGAGATATTGACTCCTCAAGGGCGTTTATTGGAGCACCGCGATCTTGAAATCCATCCTTTGGAACTTCAAAAGCTATTCGAGGAGCTTCGCGAATTTGACGCTACGCTGGGACATGCCTGGGAAGCCCAGCCTCCATTGGTCGCCGCCAAATGTCTTCGTCACAAGTACTCCGCCTTGGTCAATGCGCAGGGCGATGTGTTTCCATGCGTTGGAATTGACTTCAAGATCGGAAATATTCTTGAGCGCCCATTGCGGATCATCCTTTCTGAAAGTGTTGTCATTCAGGATCTTAAGAATCATCGCGAAATGATCAAGGGACCATGCAAGTCCTGCGAAAAAGCCGAAGAGTGCTATGGCTGCCGCGGTGCGGCATTCCAGCTGACAGGCGATTATTTGGCATCCGATCCTTTGTGCTGGAAAAATGCAGGCAAGCAGGATCAGATTCATGCCTTGCCGGTGGATGCTGCCGAATATCTGCCACACAAGCCGCCGATGACAATGATCTCGCAGATCATTGAGGCAAGGGAAGCCAATGTGGTCACCGCGAAAATCGCGCCGGACAACCGATTCTTAGGCAAGAACGGCATTCTTGACCAGGAGGCGATACCCGAGCTGGTCGCCCAGGCGGCGGCAGCCTTGGATTCATTCCACTATGACGGCACGATCAGGCAGGGATTCCTGGCAATCGCCAGAGACATCCGGTGCCTCCAGGATATCCGCGTCAACGATCAACTGGCGATTTCAATGACCTCGGAGCACCCGCTCCCAGAGTGGTATCTCATTCGCTTTTCAGTAACGAATCAACACAATGTCATCTGCGCAAATGGCGAAATCAATGTTCGACTGCAAGAGTGATCTAAAGTACAAGCGACAAGCTACATAATGCGAATCTCCCTCTCCATCTTGTCCGTCCTGCTCTCGATGCTTGTTGCCAAAGCACAACCTCCGTCATTGGAGGACTTTACCACCAAGTTGACACCTCTGTCCGACATCCGTACCATCCAGGCAGACTTCACGATGCACCGGCATATCCAAGCACTTGATTTCAAGCTCGAGTTCAAGGGAATCCTTGCCCAGGAGCGAAATCATGCCTTGCGATGGGAAGTCATGTCCCCCTTGCACAGCATCTCCCTGTTCACGCCACAGCAATTTCGGCAATGGGACGAGCAGACCGGCAAGACAATCGCCATCAAGGTCAATGACATGCCTTGGGTCGCCATGGTCTTCAATGCCCAGACAAAATGGCTGGAAGGCGATCTCAATGGCCTGAAAGCCGACTTCAATATCGTACCCCAAGATGACCATACCCTTCAACTCGAACCTAAAACGCCACAAATCCAGGTCCTCTTCAAAAGCATCACCTTGACCTTTGCGCAGGATTATTCAGCCATCAAGACCATCCTCTTCGTGGAGCCACATGGAGATACCATCACAGTCGCATTCAGCAACGTCAGGAACAACCAGGATATTGAGGAGAAGCAATGGAAGCTCCCGACAGATTGACCGGTATCCTGAATACGATCAAGGCAAATCCTCGCAAGACATGGCTCGTCACGGCATGCCTAATCGTAGTCGCCCTTCTCGTCGTCGCCAGCAAGGCGTCATTTTCCCTTGACCTCCAGTCGATGTTCCCCAGCGATTCCCAATCCGGGGACATGTTCAAGGTTTTGCGATCCGCCAAGCTTGACAAGACGATCCAACTTGAGATCGACACGGGGCGACCTGGAGGAGTTGCGGAGAGCGCTGGGGCAATTCGCCAATTCGTAAGCGAGCTTGCCGAGCATCCGAAGCTTGAGGAGATTCAGCACGGATTTTCCGTTGACATGCGGCAGGCGCTTCAAGACATCCCAAGCCTCTTCCCAGTCTTGCTAAGCCCTGATCTCCTCGAAAATGCGGATCCAGAAATTGCTGCAACCACGGCCTTGAGAACCCTTGCAATGCCGGGAACACCAACGACCATCCTACGTCAGGACCCCTTCGGCTGGTCGCGACATATCATGCTGCCACTCAATAACTTCCAAAAACTCGTCAATCTAGACGTCAAACTTGTCGAGGGTATCCCGACAGATTCCGATAGCCAAAGAACGATCATCAGCGCACAAGCCGCTTTTCAAAACGGGCAGCCAGACGCGGAGCATATCCGAAAACTCTTGGACGACATACATAGCCTCTGCAGCGACAAGCTCCCGAACGCGACGATTTCCATCGTATCACCCCTAAACCACAATCTTGAGAACGAGTCTTGCGTCAAGCATGACATTCGTCTAGTCAACATTCTTGCCGCCATTGTGCTTATCGCATTGTTTTTCGGGTTTTATCGCGGTTCGCTTTCCGCCTGCTGGATTCCTGTCTTGCCTGTTTTTTCAACGGTTCTTGCCACGTCAATCCTCGCCTTCTTCTACAATTCTCTCAACCTGATCATTCTAGGGATTTGCGGAGGGATTGCGGGCTTGTCAGTTGACCAGGGCATTCATGTTTACTCCGTCCTCAACACTTACGGCAGCATGCGTGACTTATCCTCGATCTTCAAGCCATTGCTCATGAGCGTCCTGACCTCCGCCCTTGTCTTCGCCTCGTTGTCTGTTTCAGGAATTTCGGCATACGCGCAACTTGGCATGTTCTCCGCGCTTATTTTGGTTATCAATGCAGCCCTGTCAATCTTTCTTCTTCCGACATTGCTTAAGTTTCGTTCTGACAACACTTTCCAAGTTCCATCCTTCAAGCCGGGACTTCCACTTGCCCTTAGCGTTTCAGGCGCAGTTCTGCTTATTACGATCATTTCGATCCTTGCCTTGCCCAAGCTCAAACTTGACCTTTCTCCGACAGCCCTAGACGGCACATCCCCACAGACCATGCTCGCTGAAAAAGATTTCCAGCAGCGTTGGACGCCGCAAAATGCATCGATGATGGTTGTGACTGCCCCAACGCATGACAAGTTGCTGGAGCGATTGGAGGAATTGGACGACAGCCTCCCGCCTGAGGCATTCCATCTGGCGAAACTATGGCCTTCTGAAAAACGGATGCAGGAAGCCGTGACGTCCTGGCAGCATCCGGATGTCCAAGGCAAGCTCCAAGCGCTTCAGGAAAAACTGGTCCAAGAATGCCAGAAGCGGAACCTCCCCAAGGACTTCTTCGCTCCATTTTTCCAGGTCTTTTCAAAGCCCGCTCCCGTGAATCCTCCTCAGTTTGTCCAAGGAATCGCACAACGAATCCTAAGATTTGCCCCGGCAAATGCCACCGCATTGGTTTTTCTTCCAAAACAAAAGTTTTCCGATCAATGGCTTGTCCAGCAAGACAGCGCATTTTTGTCACCCGAAGCGTTTCGGCAAGCAGCACTTAAGGACTTCACGCCACGCTTCCTACGTGTTTCCGCGTTGGCATTAGGCGGACTGACGGTTTTGTTGCTTGTTATTTACCGATCTCCATTCACGTTAATTTTGGTCATCCTCCCTGGGACTCTTGCGGCAATCTGGTGTGGCGGCTTGGCGGCGGCGACAGGATTCACCTTGAATCTGGCGACATGCTTCAGCGCCTTGATGCTGACAGGATTGGTCTTGGACTACGGAATCTTCGCCATACATCATCGACAATCCGCCACCGCCAGCATCCCGACAGCATTGGTGCTTTCCGCGGCGACGACCGTCCTGACGGCGGCGGCATTGCTGTTTTCGCGCCACCCCGTCTTGTTTCACACGGGCATCGTGCTCTTCTCTGGCATATCGGTCACCTGCCTGGCAGCATTGTTCGTAGTTCCCGCTATTTATACGGTTCTGGATCGTTTTCGTAAAAAATCTGTCATTTTGCTTGTGATAATGCCCTTGCTATTGGTCACGGGTTGCGCCAGCACCAAGCGCGAGCTTACGGCTATCCAAGCAACTCACGAATGGCAACAATACGCCAAACTTCCCCAAAAGACACTTTGGAATGCCAAGCTTGATGTGCTATGGTACAGCTTTCCCATGGTTGTGGCAGTCAATCAAACTGCGGACGATCTCTCAATCGTTGCAATGTCACCAACAGGAAATACGCTTTATTCGGCGACGCGTAGCGGTGTGTTCATCTCGGACATCCTTCCGCCAATCGCAAAAAAACGCATCTTTTCCAATTTGTCACAGGACTTCAGGAACATCTTCGCTGGGCAATCCGCAGCGCTGACTTTCCCGACCACGTTCCGAACGCCGATCGCATTCACTGGAAAGGACGGCGAGAAATTAACGATTGGCGGAGATCCAATGCAGCTGCAGTCAAAGCGCCTAGGGCGGTTTCCGTTTAGGCAATGGTCTGTCAAGTACGGTCCCTGGTCAGCCAAGGACAACGCACATGAATTCATCGTCTATCATAATCATAACATACGTTATTCCATCATGTTAACTCATAAGAAATAATGTCATTACTAAAAGATGCAATCTCAGAGCGAATCGCGGATTTCCAGGTTGTCCCAGGACAATCCGCCTCCGCAAAATGCCATTTCGACGAGGCATTCCCTGGATTTGAAGGGCACTTCCCTAACCTTCCAATCGTACCAGCAGTCTGTCTGATGCAGCTCATTCATATCCTCGCAGACAAATGCCTGGGAAAGACGACGTGCATTGCCTGCATCAAACACTTGAAATGCAAAATGCCAGTGATGGCTAACCAGACTGTCTGCGCCAAACTCAGCATTTCACAGGACTTTTCAGTACAAGCCGAACTCACAACAATACAAGGCGATTCCATCGCAAATGTAAAACTCTTGCTTGAGTAAACCCAATGTCTAGACGTAAATTCCAATTTTTCACAAGCAATCCTGGTGATCCAGCTCCAATTGCACTTGAAATCCAACATGTCGTTACCTTTAGCGAAGTCGATGCCTTGGGAATTGCATGGCATGGGCATTGCCCCAGGTTCTTCGAGTTGGCGCATACCGAGCTGATGCGTAAAATCGGATTGACCTACGAAGAATACAAAAAATACAATGTGGGAGCACCGATTGTCCAATGCCATATCGACTATTTCGTGCCCTTGCTTTTGGATGAAACAATCACCGTCCGGGCAGAAGTCGTCTGGAGCGATGGTGCGC
>Ga0209723_1005787_pt1 | contig 12412 bp, 11 predicted proteins | sample BiotimSIPDNA_2_FD_185750 | JGI IMG/M metagenome (GOLD analysis project Ga0209723, IMG submission 185750) | Anaerobic biogas reactor microbial communites from Washington, USA - Biogas_R2 time_0 SIP DNA (SPAdes) (version 2) | ecosystem: Engineered > Bioreactor > Anaerobic > Unclassified | place... | reverse complement strand
TGGAGACCTCCAGCAGCCGTCTGAAACGGTATGAAAGCCATCGTGCGGGCTCAGATTTTTTTATTCGCCGAAACCGGAGGATGCGGAAGATCCTTGGCAGGCGAAGGAGCCGCAGCATGGAAGCCCGTCCGCCGGGAAAAAGGAAAAAGAGGAAAATATCCCATGGTACGGTGGCAACCCAATCCATCCACCAGTCACGAAAATACTCCTTCTTTTTTCCGTCATAGGTAAAATAACGCACAGTAAGTTCAACTGAGAAAACGACCGAGAAAAAGAGATTCAGATGTTCCAGGGCGTCATTATGGAAGAGGAGCGACGCTATTGCCGCGACAACTGAGGCTGAGATCAAAAAGAGCAAAACCGCTTCAACGACCGAATTTTTGAAAAAAAGTTCCAGTCTGCCGGCAAAGTTTTTTTCTGTGTATGATGTCCCCATGGCGATGCCTCCTTTGACGGATAAGGGAGTCCATCATTAGAATAAGAGTGAAAAGTCGGTATTTCATGTGAACGGACTGCCACGATTTTAGGAAGAAGCAAACGGAGAGTCAAGGTACAGATTTCTTGAGGTAATTACTTGAAATTTTTCACCTTGGGGAAAAAAGGGAAATCGGATCAGAAACTGTATGGAGGAAAATCACACACAAAAAAGCCCGCTAGTTAAGCGGACTTCATTCCTGGCTCAAACTGGTGCCGGGGGGGGGACTCGAACCCCCACGTGGTCGCCCACGGCGGATTTTGAGTCCGCTGCGTCTACCATTCCGCCACCCCGGCAAGGCACTGGTATTTTTTACCATACTCTAATGCCGATGTCCAGCAGCAAAGTCCAGGAATATTATTTCCGGCGGAACAGCAACAGCCCGGGCAAAAGAAGGAGTAGGGCCGCAGGGGTAGAACCGGTGCTGCATCCGCCTCCGCCTGTCCCCCAAAACCAGTCGTCATCGTCCCAGTCGTTGTCCCACCTGATTCTGTGTGCGACGCAGAAGATACGGGTCTCAAGTCCGTCGACAAACCTGATGATTTCAAGATCGGCATAATATTCCCCTACGTTCGTCAGGTAATAGTAAGTACCGTTTGCTTGTGTCCAAAAGGAGCGGAAATCGTACCACTGCCTGATCAGCCTGTAATCGTCATACTCCTGGTAAAAACCATCATGTCCTGATACCGAGATAGTCCCCCTGGCACGGAATGATTCTATCCACTCGTCGTAATCGTCATACCACCAGTCATACTCGTAATCAGTGTCGATCACTATTCTGCCTGTATCGTAGAGGACAGCATCCCTCCCCCGGTATACCATGGCTGTGCTTCCCGAATATTCCCACGTCCCCCCCACAGGATACACGTAGTAATATGAGTATGCCGCTGCCGGAATCAGGATCACGGCCAGCAGGAGAAGCAGTAAACCCCTTTTCATATTTTCAGCCCCTTTTAAAAGATCGGGGGAAGGCCCGAAATCCTTCCCCCGATCTTTTGCTTATTAAAACATCGCCTTGGTTTCTGTCCCGTCACTCCATTTTACGGTAAGCTGGAACTGCTTCTGCCCTCTTCGCCCAAGGATTCCGTCATCCTCGACGAAAAGCATGAGGTTCCTGTTGGGCGGAACCGGGAAAGAGACCTCTCCGTTCCGATTGTTCAACAGACCTTTCCCCTGCATGAAAACCCCCAGCAGGGGGACTCTGTTCCGTGGAATGGTATCCCAGGACGCAGATCTTCCCGCTGCCCTGGCCTGCAGTTCCATGCTTTTGACCTCGCCTTTTCCGGCAATCTGCAGATCAAAGACCCAGTCTTTTTTGCCGCTTTTCTGGGGGCGTTCTCCAAGTCCAACGTAATCACTGCTTGAAGCCTGCCTGGGTGTTCCTATGGAAAGCTCACGCTTTTCCGTCTGCTTGTCCTGTTCTTTTTCGGTTTCTTTTCCACTTGAAGCAGCTTCTCTCAGTTTTCTCTGGAGTTCTCTCGAGAGAGTCCTACCATCATCATAGGTAAGGGTCACGAGGGAACGCGTTCCGCTGTCAGCAAGGCTGCCGTTGTCCTCCATCCACAGACTGAGGATAATCGTTCCTGAAACAGGAATGGAAACAGAACCGTCCTGCCTGTTGAGCACTTTTCCATTCTTGTCGGTGGCCACTATAAGCCATCTCTTGTTCCCGTGGACGGTGTCCCATTCTCCGGCTTTTCCGGAAATGTTGCGGATGTTTATCCCGGTAACTGTTCCTGCTGTGCTGACCTTGAGCTCGGTTTCCCAATCCGGTTTCCCGTTGCCTGCCCTTTGCTCGTTCAGCCCTACCAGATCACGCTCTCCTGCGCCAAGAAGAATAGCGGACCCCGCAAACTCATCCGCTGCGGGTGCCGATGATGGAGCTTCAATATTCTTTTTCAGTACGCTTCCGTCCGAAAAAGTGAAGATCACCTCGCATTTAGGAATGGACTTTTCCATTGAATCAGGTCGTGAAAGGAAGAGATCTAGGTTTGTCTTTCCCTTCAGTTCAACGTTGATGCTTCCATCCTTCTTGCTGTTCAGGACATTGTTCGACCTAACCACGGCAGCGAGCCAGAACCTGTTGCCGGGAACGGTATCCCACTCGAAGGGATCTCCCTCAATCGTACGTACGGTTACCCCCGTAACCACAGCAGTACCTTCGAGAACGGTCCGAAGCCTGAGATCCTGCTTTCCGTCTCCCGCAAGACGCTCATTCCTCCCAGTGAGGTCGCGAAGTCCTTCCGTGACCCACTTTGCTGAAACAAGCTTTATTGCAGCGACAGGCTCTTCCTTTGCTGTAGCGGGAACTGCAACAGAAGCAGTGGTTTCCGAACCGTCAACAAAAACGGCCTTTACCGAGAAATTTCCGCCCTTTGCTATAGAACCGTCATCATGGACGGTAAGAACGAATCCCGTGGCGAGAAGGAAGGGAGTTATGGGCATGCTTCCGCTGCTTGCTGTCAGAACGTTGCCGTTGCCGTCCTTTACATTGATTCCGGGAATATTGTTCCCTGCTTTCGTGTCCCATACCGATTTTCCATCCTCCGAGCGAAGCTCCAGGTTCGCTATGGCTCCGCCTATTCCTGCAATGGAGATAGTAAATACAGCGTCAGGATTTCCGTCAGGCTGAGCACTTTCGCCCGGTCCCAGGATGTCGCCGTACTCAAAACCGGCAAAGGAAAAGTCCTTGATATCGCCCATAGCAGCCATCGCAGGCGAAGACAAAAGAACCAGAGCCAGAACCGAAAAAACAATTTTTCTTAAGGGTGTTTTCATCAAAACATTCATCTCCTTTGATACCCAATTAGGGTATTTTATTTATATTGATTATATCACTGGTTAACTTTATAACTTTTCTTTCCCATCTATTTTCACCCATCAGTGTATAATTAAAACAGCCATTTTACTGAAAGGAGATTACCAATGAACAAACTTTATATCCGCCATTACATTCCTGCACCGGATTCAGGAGTTTCCTGCGCCCCGTGCGGAGAGACGAACCGTGTTCTTCTGTCAATGATCGAACAGCTTTCGCCGAAGCTGACGGCTCTCGATATACAGCCTGTCCTCCAGGTCATGGAAGTGCATACTGTCACCGAAATAAATGCCGGGAAACTTAACTATATTTCGTTCTTTGGACCTGAAGCCGGAATCCCGGAAGAACGCAGCATAGAGGACGTTTTAGGCGCACCGATGAGCTACGGGGATTGTGAGGGGTGTACTCTGGCCGATGGGACGCCCTTTCAGAGCCGCGTACTTGAAATCGACGGCAGATCATTCCACGCACTTCCCCCTGGCGTTCTCACCGACGCATTGATTCGGGTGGTTTTTTCTGCCCTCGGTAACTGTTCCGGAGGCAGCTGCGATACATGTGCTGGCTGCGGGCATCACTGAGTAAAGGGAGGTTATGCCATGAACGACCTCTGGATAACAACAAAAGGCGGAGACAAGGGAGAAACGAGCATAGGCAGCGGTGACCGTCTACCCAAAGATCATCCGCGGGTTGAGACCTATGGAACACTGGATGAGTGCCAGGCTCATATCGGAATGGCCCGCTCCCTGTGTGAATATCCGGATATTTGCGACAAGCTCTGCGCGCTTGAACAAGACCTGGGAAAGCTCATGGGGTATATCGCTCTCTATCCGGGCCTTTCCTGCCCCGATATCGGTGAGCTGGAAAAAATAACGGAGATCGTCGGCAATGTAACAGGGAAGACGTTCCGTTTCGTCAGGCCGGGAGATTCAACTCCGGGGGCTGCACTTCATGTTGCGCGTACTGTAGCCAGAAGGGCGGAAAGAATTGCGGTAAAAATGTACAGAACTGGAGAACTGGCTGAAGACGCCTACCGATACATTAACAGGCTTTCAGATGTTATTTATGCGCTTTCCCTGTGGTACGACAACCTGGAACGGGATAAAACCGGAGAAAAACCGACCTGTTCCTGAGTACCGGACTTTTGAAAGTACTTCTCATGCAGTATAATGAGTACATTGTACTGCATGGGGGGAAATATGCATGGAAAAATCTGCTTTGTCACCTGCTTTCAACCAGGGACTGCGCCAGATCGTGTATGAAAAACTAAAGGAAGCCATTGTTCTTGGGTCGATAAAACCAGGCTCAAAACTTTCCGAAATAGAGCTCGCAGAACAGATGGCTGTTTCAAGAACACCCGTCCGGGAAGCGATACGCCAGCTTGCACAAACAGGTTTGGTTACGCTGACACCCCGAAGAGGTGCATATGTGACGATGCCGAGCCTGAAAGATGCCTCGGATCTCTATGAACTGCGGACAGAGCTTGAAATCCTTGCCGTCGAAAACTTGTGCAGTTTTCCTCCTTCAGATGAATTGAGGCGATACCGTTCAGTTTTCGAGATCATGACTGACGAGACCTCAACAGAAAGGTACGTCATCGAGGACCGTGCCTTTCACTTCATGATTTACCAGTCGTGCACAAATAGGTTTCTTACCATGATGCTGAATAACATTGCAGACCTTATCAATCTCTGCAGACCGTTTTCCGTAGAACGATCTGCCATTACGGATTTCACGCTGGGACATCTCGCCATCATAGATGCGATACTGACAGGCAAAACGACGAAGGCAAAAGAGGAAACTCGAAAACATATCACCATCAGTAAAGAAAGTCTCCTTTCCTATCTGAAGAGCCGGAGTACAGAGGATCAGGAATACATCAAATGAATTTCTTCTACTTTTTTTACAAGGCTGTTGGTGCTTTTTCAGCTCCGCCCGGAATTGTGATCGCGCTTTGCCTTGCCGCAGGCATTTTCTTTTTTCGAAGGAAAAGTGACCGCAGCGGGAAGTTTCTCTCCCCCGCACGGTTTGCTTTTTTCATTGCCGTGCTGCTGTACGTCCTTTCTGTGCCCTTTTCCGCAAAAGCTTTTTTGAACATCCTGGAGGGTCAATTTTCAACAGCATGCCCGAAAACGGGGGAAAAGCCTGTTGTTCTTGTTCTTGCGGGAGGAATCTGGTCTATGGAAACGGAAGACAGGATGTTCGCAATGAGTGCTGAAACGCTGCAGCGATTCGCAGCAGGTGCGGAGATCGCAGAGAAACTGGACGCTCCTCTTCTCTACTCGGGAGGATACCCCGAAAAAGCCTCGGAGAAGCAGATCGCTGAAATGGCAGTTCGAACGGCACGGTCAATACGATATGACGGCTCGCTGATCGTTGAGGGACGTTCGCGTACCACGTGGGAAAACCTGCTTTTTTCGTCGGAAATAATTTCAGGGGAAGCTTTCAGTGACGTAGTCCTCGTTACCTCTGCTTTTCATCTCAAACGCTCAATGAGAGCGGCAAAACGCTTTCTTGGAAATATTCAGGTACACCCGGCGGCCTCGGGACGCCTTGAAGGCGCCGGTGCCGTGACTGCAATGGACTTTCTGCCCTCCCCTTCCGGCCTGAGAAACACATCTCTTGCCCTCAGGGAATTGATCGGTCTCGCAGCCTACGATCTTTTCGCATCTTTGAATTGACGGCAATTATGAAGAAGTCTTTTCCTCGCTGAATCTCCTCCAGAATTTTCTGAGCCTCGCGCCCATTTCAGCTTCCGCTCCAAGGGCCCCAGGGTAGTAAAAGCGCCTCTGTCTTTCCATGTACAGCTGGGGCGTCCAGTGCCTGGGATCGTCGTGAGGGTATACATAGCCGGAACCATCAGGTTTGAGGTGGAAAGGTACCTCCTGAATATCTCCCTTTTCCAGGGCCTTTGATGCTTCGTCAACGGCCAGGTAGGCACTGTTGCTCTTGGGGGCAGCTGCGAGATAAATCACCGCCTCCGAAAGTAGAATGCGGGCCTCAGGCAATCCCACCATGTCCACCGCATAGGCTGCCGCAGAAACCACGGACAGGGCCTGGGGATCCGCAAGCCCCACATCTTCCGCAGCAGATATGAGCAGTCTTCTGCAGATGAAACGGAGATTTTCCCCACCGGCAAGGAGACGGGCAAGCCAATACACGGCCGCGTCGGGGTCTGAACCACGAATACTTTTTATGAGAGCGGAAATAACGGCATAGTGATCATCCGATGCCTTGTCGTAACGTACTGATGCGAATGGAAGAGAGCCCGATACAGTTTCTTCGGTCAGCCGCTGACCGCCCCTTGCGGCAACTGTTCCCGCAAGGAATTCAAGACGCGTAAGAGCCTGACGGGCATCACCGCCTGTTTTCGAAGCGAGTATCCTGAGGACCTGGTCTTCGGTCGAAATCTCGAGTGCACCTAGACCCCGTTCCCTGTCCTCAAGAGCCCTTTTCAGAAGTGAGACCAGATCGTCCTCTGTAAGAGGATTGAGCTGAAATACGATCATTCGCGAGAGGAGGGTCTTGTTGATCTCAAACCAGGGGTTTTCGGTAGTCGTTCCGATGAGTATAAGGTCACCCTTTTCCACAGAGGGAAGGAGGGCGTTCTGTTGGGTTTTATTGAAATGGTAAATCTCATCGACAAAGGCTATCGCTGCATGTCCCGAGCGGAGTAACTTCAATTTAGCCGCTTCGGACACAAGGTCTCTCAACTCTGATACCTTGGCAGAAACAGCATTTATTTCAAGTATTTCCCGCCCGGTTTCCGTGGCCATCAACCGAACAAGTGTAGTTTTCCCTACTCCCGGAGGTCCGTAAAGAATGCAGCTCGGCGTACGGTTCGATTCGATTATTTTTCTCAATGGGGCATCGGGACCCAAAAGGTGAGACTGTCCGGCGAATTCCCCGAGAGTCTTCGGGCGCATTCTTTCGGCCAGTGGTACTTCCCAGATGTTTTTCTGGACATCGCTCATCGTTTCACCTCCCGGAAAAAAAGCTGCCCGGGCTTCATCGATCTAAAAAAGATATCCCCCTCAGTTCTTTCTCCACCACTTCCGTCATGGGGAAGCGGGATTGCAGAAGTGCCCTGAGAACTTCACGAACCGGCTGGTCAAGCCATGAAGGGGCCAATCCGGGCATGATCCTCCACTGATCAGGCGAAAGAGGAGAAAGAGGGTCATCAATAAGAAAATAAAGAACTCCCTCCGCCGCTTTTTTCATGCATTCACTCAAAAGGTACGGTGACATCGCTGAAAGTCGGACACCTTTTGACGCCGCCGCTTTAAGCTTATCTGCCTCAATCAGTGCGTACTCCCAGGGAACCAGCGGTTCAGGCGACTTCAATGAGGCAACGAATCCCGTCATATTATCGAAGGATACGTCGGCCCAATGCTTCCATTCAGCTTCGGGACGCTGAACAAGGACTGCCCGTATTCCCGCCCGCCTGGCACCTACAAGGTCATAGAGAAAATCTCCTACCATGACACATTTTGCCGAAGGAACTCCCATTTCAGCGGCACCCGACCAGAGAGCCCCGGGATCAGGCTTGACAGGAGGGTTGTCCCTACTTTTCACTACTTCGGGAAGCTGAAGCCCGGCTCTAGCCGCGGCAAGGGTGATGGAGTCCATACAGTTCCTGGAAACAACGCACCAGGGAATATCCTGCACAGACAGCCATTCAAGGAGTTCTTGTGCACCCGGAACGGCTTCCGCTTTTTCTGCACCTTGCATTTCAACATCGTAAATATCCTTTTTCAGTTCTTCGGCCTGATCAGGAGGTAATGCAGCAATGGCTTCAAAAAGGGGAACAAATTTACCCTCGAAGTATTTTTCCCGTATTGCGGCGAAACTGAGCCTGGTTTCTGCCAGAACGCCGTCCCAATCGAGAATGAAGCCTTCAGAGAAGGCGGGATGCCAGAATGGGGGGATGCAGGAGCGGTTCAACCCGGGTGAGCCTCCTTTCAGAAGAAAACAGGGGCGGGAAAACCCGTCCCTGTTTTAATCCTCCCCCGCAATGTCGTGTCATGAACGTCTTGACCCGTTCCTTAACGTTTGAGGCCTGTTGCGCCTTAGCTTCGTCAACGCCGGAGCATTTCCTCCGCCGGCACAAACTTCCGGCCCCGCAAGGTTCGAGTGTTGGCTCAAGACAAATATCACGATCACGAGCATCGCAGGGTCTCTTTTTACTTCCTATTGCATATTATACCACAAAAAGCCTGAACATCCTCATTCGTGCTTTTTGCCCTTTTATTCTATATCGGTAAGACCGTCCTTGAAAATAAAATAATAAAAAACTGCCACAAAGAGGATTCCGCCCACCATGTTCCCAAGTGTAACAGGGATCAGGTTGCTGAAAAAGCCTCCGAGGGAAACAGCTCCGAGAGCCTGGTCGGAGAGGCCGGCTGCGGTGACTGCTGCGGTATTGCCTTTGAGCATAAGCCCGAGGGACATAAAGTACATGTTGGCAACAGAGTGTTCAAAACCCGCCGCGACGAAAGTCATGATGGGGAAGAAAATCGCCCAGACTTTGCCTATGATATCAGTCGCTGCCATAGACATCCACACGGCGAGGACAACGATCCAGTTGCAGAGAATACCGCGGAAAAAACCCTGGACCATGGGAAGAGCCATTTTACCCGATGCAACCTGAAGTGCTCTTCCCCCCACAGCATTATCAGCAAGCCCGGAGAAATAAATAAGGGCCGCAATAAGAATACTTCCTATAAGATTTGCAGAATAAACCCATATCCAATTCCGAAGAATCTTCTTGAACGGAGTACATCCTGCAAGATGACCGAGAGGCATCATGCAGTTGCCGGTAAAAAGTTCCGATCCGCTGATGACGACCATCATGAGACCGACGCTGAAAACAGCGCCCGAGACAAGCCGGGTAAAACCACTTCCGAAGTGTTGTGTCATATCATGGGAGACAACGGTCATGAGCCATCCCGCAAAGGCGATATAGGCCCCTGCCAGGATTCCCATAAGCATCATCTGCCGGACCGAGAGATTTCCCTTTACCTTTGATACTGCGCATGCCGCCTTTGCAAGTTCTGCCGGAGTCTTCATCTTATTTTTTCCTCCTGTCATTTAATTGTCCTGTTTTTGATAATACCGGGCGGGCAGAAAAATCCGTCCGCCCGGCTGAATAAGAAAATCAGGCTTTTTCTATTCTGACCGCGCTGACCTTGTATCCGGGTGTCTTGGAAACCGGGTCAACCTGGGATGAAGTCAGCCTGTTCGCGGCACTCTCGCTGAAGTGGAAGGGAAGGAAAATCATGCCTGCGGGGACCCTGTCCGTAACTTTTATGGCCCCTGATACATTTCCGCGCCTGGAGGTAACCTTTATCATGCCGCCCTCTTCGCATCCCAATGCCAGGGCATCCGCCGGGTTGACCTCGATAAACATTTCCTTTATGAATTCCCCTGTTGAGCTGCGCCGAGTCATGCTGCCGGAATGATAGTGGTACAGCAGCCGGCCTGTTGTGGCAATGAAGGGGTACTCCTCGTCAGGCCACTCGTGTGGCGCCTGCCATTCGCATGGCGAGAAATCCGCCTTGCCTCTCGGGAATCCGGTAGTGTACAGAATGGGCGTTCCGGGATGATCGCACGTCGGGCAGGGCCAGGAAAGAGGACCTCCCTCAAGTCGGCCGAAGGTGATCCCGCTGTACGACGGTGTGATGTCCGCAATAGCCTTAAAAATGGTCTCGGGTGAATTCATGTCACCCCATGGTGCGCCTAGGCGCTTGCCTACAGCGAGGAGGATTTCCCAGTCTGCGCGGGCCTCTCCGGGAGCGGATACTGCTTTGCGGACCCTCTGCACTGCTCTGCAGGTGTTGGTGAAGGTTCCGTCTTTTTCACCCCAACTGGCAGCAGGGAGAACCACGTGGGCAAATTCGGCTGTTTCCGTAAGAAAGATGTCCTGGACAACGAGGAAGTCGAGTTTTTCCAGAGCGTGCCGTACATGTTCAGAATCAGGCTCCGTCACCATTGAGTTTTCACCCATGATGTACATTCCCTTAATTTTGCCTTCTCCCGCGGCCTCCATCATTTCTACTACAGAAAGCCCCTGTGTTGTGGGGAGATCCGCGCCCCAGACATCTTTCACCTTCTGCTGCGTAGCAGGAAGGAGTACCTTCTGGTACCCCGGGATCACGTCGGGGAGAGCTCCCATATCACATGCGCCCTGAACGTTGTTCTGACCTCTCAGGGGGTTGACCCCGGTTCCCGGCCGTCCGAGCATTCCACAGAGAAGGGAAAGGTTTGCCACTGTACGGACGTTGTTTGTTCCCGTAACATGCTGGGTTATCCCCATTGTGTAAAAAATGGCTGAATTGGGTCCCTTGGCGTATGCCCGTGCAGCGTCCTCGATAAGTTCAGGAGAGACTCCGGTCAGATCAGAGACATATTCCGGGGTGTACTTTGCCACTGTTTCCTTCAGCTTTTCAAAATTATTGACGTTCTTTTCGACGAAATCCTTCGCATACAGCTCATCACGAATAATCACGTGCATCAGGCCGTTCAGAAGAGCAACGTCAGATCCGCTCTTGTGGCGGAGGTATACGTCCGCATACTTCGCCATCTCGATCTTCCGGGGATCGCAAACGATGAGGGTGCATTTCCCCTTCCGCTTCTGCTCCTTGATCATGGAGCCTATTACTGGATGGTTTTCCGTGGTGTTTGAGCCGATGATGAGAATCGTATCTGCCGAATTTATCGACTCAAGATCGTTGGTCATTGCGCCGCTTCCGAGGGTCTCGCCGAGACCCGCAACTGTGGCGCTGTGTCACAGATGGGCACAGTGGTCAACGTTGTTAGTGCCCATCACCTCCCTTGCGAGGCGCTGCATGAGGTAGTTTTCCTCGTTTGTGCATCTGGCAGAGGAGAAAAATCCGAGGGCGTCCCCGCCGTCCTTCTCCTTGATGGAACTTAGATTTTCTGCTACAAGAGAAAGAGCCTCATCCCATGACGCCTTGCGGAATGTATCCCCATCCCGGATAAGCGGGGTCGTCAACCTGTCTTCGCTGTTTACGAACTGCCAGGCGAAGCGCCCCTTAACGCATGATCTTCCCTTGTTCAGGGAGGTCCTGCTTTCGTAATTCGACGTGACGTTTGCGATTTTTCCTGTCCTTTTATTGACATTGATTTCCAGTTCGCATCCGACCCCGCAATATGAACAAATCGTTTTGACCTTTTCAATATCCCATGGACGTCCCATGCCAAGTGAAGTCTTTTCGGACAGGGCACCTACGGGACAGACCTGGACACATTGGCCGCAGAAGACGCAGTCCGACTCCTCAATGGGGGAACCGACAGGGGGCTGAATAGAGGTCTTTATTCCCCGTCCCTGGAAATCGATGGCATGATACTGCGCCTGTTCTTCACATACTCGCACACATCTGCCGCACAGGATGCATTTGTTCAGATCACGTACATAAAAGGGGTTGGCGTCCTCGTACACATGGGATGTATTCGTGTCACCGGCATCTGCAAAACGTGAACCTGTGACTCCCAGTTCGTATGCCACGTCCTGAAGCTCGCACTTGCCGTTGCTCGGGCATGAGAAGCAGTCAAGGGGGTGACGGACGAGAATAAGTTCAAGAACGGCCTTCCTGGCCTCTATGACCTTCGGGGTGTTGGTGTTGACCACCATTCCTGCAGTAATGGGAGTGGTACATGCCGGAAGGAGCTTTGGATTTTTTTCTGCTTCAACGAGGCACATACGGCAGGCGCCGAACGGACTCACCGCAGGGTGGTCGCAGAGAGTCGGAATGTGAATGCTATTGGCCTTTGCAGCCTGCAGAATTGTCATTCCCGGCTCCGCGTTTATCTCCCTTCCGTTGATGATCGCTTTTATGCTGTCCATTCTCTGATCATCTCCTTCTTATTTAACCTTTAGAAATCGCGCCGACGGGGCAGTTTGCCATGCAGGCGCCGCACTTGATGCATTTTGTCTGGTCGATCACGTGGGGCTCTTTCACCTTGCCCGCAATGCAGTTTACAGGGCAGTTCCTCGCACACTTCGTGCACCCGATGCACTTTTCCGGGTCGATGGTGTAGCTCAGGAGACGCTGGCATGCTCCCGCCGGGCACTTCTTATCGAAAATGTGCGCCTCGTACTC
>Ga0209723_1005785_pt1 | contig 12414 bp, 8 predicted proteins | sample BiotimSIPDNA_2_FD_185750 | JGI IMG/M metagenome (GOLD analysis project Ga0209723, IMG submission 185750) | Anaerobic biogas reactor microbial communites from Washington, USA - Biogas_R2 time_0 SIP DNA (SPAdes) (version 2) | ecosystem: Engineered > Bioreactor > Anaerobic > Unclassified | place... | reverse complement strand
AAGTGCCTCTGTAAATCTGATGCAATCTATCGTCCAATGAAATGTTAATCATATCCATATCGCCTGTTTCCAATGCCTTTAGTAATACTGCAACCCTTGATACATTAAATACCGCATCCTTGAAGTCAATTGTTTTAGGGAGAATTTTTCTTGCTTCACTTGTCGAAGTTTCAAAATCAGGAATTAAGGCATAAAACTTTAGTGTACTGCTTATATTGTATCCGACGGCGTAAGGTCTTTCTTTTTCAATCATGGATGCTGTCAGTCCTCCATAAACACAGGGAGAAATATTATCGGGATGTCCTTCAATCGCAGCGGCAATTTTAAACATTTCATCTTTTGTCAATCCTCCCTTGTAAAAAGTGTTAGCACCATAAACCCCTCCCACAATACATGCCGAGCTGCTTCCTAAACCCCTTGAAACAGGAATTTTGGCATCTATGGAAATTTTAAGTCCATCAACCTTTTTCCCTAAATTTTCAGCAGTAACAACAAACGATTTATAAACTAAATTTTCATTATTATTATAAACTTCCGGGCAACCTTTAATTATCAGTCCCTTTTCAATTCTCTCAAAAGTAATTCTGTTATACAGTTTAAATGCAAGTCCCAAGACATCAAAGCCGGGTCCTATATTGGCAGTAGTTGCCGGAACAGTTACTCTAACCATTTTTCACCTCATTAATATTCATTTAAAGCAGAAATCACAAAGTCTTCCATTTCATCAACACTGCAAACCTCAAAATGCCTTAATTTTTTATATTGAAGTACTCTTAGGTTTTCAGGTATTTTTATTTTAGTTTTTTCGGACAATTCTTCCATTAATACAAATTCATCATCATCCGTCTCTCCAAAAAGTGAGCTGTAAACACTTTTGGCAAATTTAAATGGGCTTGCAGTTGAAAGAACTACGCTTACAGTATCATCCTCAGTTTCTGTTTTATAATCCTCAAGCGCCTTATATGCCACCGCTGTATGGGTATCAAGGAGATATCCGTATTTTTTAAAGGTATCCTTGATGGTTTTTTGTGCATCTTCCTTAAAAACACATCCTCCGCAGAAATCCTCTCTCAGTTTTTCAGCCATTTCATCGGATATTTCATAAATACCTGAAGTATTTAGCTTTTTCATGTATTCTTTGACTATTTGATTGTTTTTGCCGCTCAAATAATACAACAGCCTTTCAAGATTGCTTGATACCAAAATATCCATGGATGGTGAAATGGTTTTATGAAAATCTCTGTTTTTGTCATAAACTCCGGTTCTGATAAAATCATACAGCACATTGTTTTCATTTGAAGCACAAATAAGCTTATTTACGGGAAGTCCCAATATCTTTGCATAATATCCTGCCAAAATATTTCCAAAATTTCCGGTAGGTACTGCAAAATTAACCTTGTCTCCTAGTTTGATAGCACCCTTTTCAACCAACTTCATATAGGAAACGAAATAATAAACTATCTGAGGAACCAATCTTCCTATATTGATGGAATTTGCAGATGATAATATTTTATTTTTTGCAGCCATTTCCTTAATGAAATTTTCATTAGCAAAAATTTTCTTAACCCCGGTCTGAGCATCATCAAAATTTCCTTCAATTGCACAAACAAATGTATTATTCCCCTCCTGAGTTATCATTTGTGTTTCTTGAATCTGACTGACCCCGCCTTCGGGATAAAATACAATAATTCTCGTTCCTTTAACATCCTTAAATCCTTCCAATGCAGCTTTACCCGTATCCCCTGAAGTTGCGGTAAGTATTATTATCTCGCTGTTTATGCCGTTCATTTCATAAGCAGCCGTCATTAGATGCGGTAATATTGAAAGAGCCACATCCTTAAATGCCGAAGTAGGTCCATGGAAAAGCTCTGTCACATAATTTTGTCCCACCTTTACAAGAGGAGTTATTTCTTCTGTGCCGAATTTATCCGTATACGCTTTTCTTATACATTCCTTAAGTTTATCCTTTGAAAAATCATCGAGCAAAATTTCGAGAATAACTTCAGCAATTTCCACATAATTTTTACCGACTAGACTATGTATATTTACTTTTCTTTCACCTAAATTTCTCATTACGAATAATCCGCCATCCTCTGCAATACCCTTTAATACGGCTTCCGAGGCAGCAGCTTTCAATTCAAAATTTCTGGTGCTTTCATAACTCTTTGCCATATTCCCTCCGTCCTCATATATAATAATATATGATATACTGTTCCCGATATAATTACAAGTGTTTTTTTAAATATGACAATGAGAAGTCCTTGATGTCATCCTGAGCGCAAGCGAAGGATCTACCCCATTTGTCATCCTGAGCGCAAGCGAAGGATCTACCCCATTTGTCATCCTGAGCGCAAGCGAAGGATCTACCTGATTTGTCATCCTGAGCGCAAGCGAAGGATCTCAGGTTTTATAAAGATGAGATTCTTCGAGCTAAAGCTCTCAGAATGACACGTAGTATATTAAAAGCAATGACACTCCACAAGTTATTCATAGCAAATGTCAATTTCAATAAGAAAATAATTAGTTTTTCGTTAGTTTCAGACAAAGGAGATGTCATAAAATATTACTGTTTTTTTTCAAATACTATGGTAGAATAGCATATGAAGAAGGCAAACTTTTATTACAACTTCAAAATATAAGGAGCAATTATGAAATATATCAGTATATTAGGTTCCACCGGTTCAATCGGAACACAAACCTTAGATGTTGTACGTGAACATTCAGATAAAATTACAGTTTGTGCAATTTCCGGAAATAACAATATTGAGCTTTTATTGAAGCAAATAATTGAATTTACTCCGGAGCTCTGCTGTGTGATGGATGACAGTAATGCGCTGAAATTAAAAGAGTTGCTGCCACCTCATATAAAAACGGAAATTGTTTCAGGCATGGAAGGTTTAATTGCAATCGCAGAATATGAAAAAAGCGAAATTATTGTTACTGCAGTATCCGGAATGATTGGTCTTAAGCCTACAGTTGCTGCAATAAAAAAAGGAAAATCAATAGCCCTTGCCAATAAGGAAACATTGGTAACAGGCGGAAGTTATATAATAAATTTATCAAAAAAACACAATGCTAAAATTTTCCCCGTTGACAGTGAGCACAGCGCTATTTTTCAATGCCTGATGGCAAATGAAAGCAAGGCTGTCAATAAAATATTGCTGACAGCTTCAGGCGGTCCTTTCAGAGGCAAAAATGAAGAATTCCTAAAAACTGTTACCGTCGAAGATGCCCTGAAACATCCCAGTTGGTCAATGGGCAAAAAAATAACCATAGATTCCGCCACATTAATGAACAAAGGTTTGGAAGTAATCGAAGCAAAATTCTTGTTTGACATTGAGCCGGAGCAAATCGAAGTTATTGTGCACCCTCAAAGCATTATACATTCGGGAGTTGAATTTATCGACCACTCAACAATTGCACAGCTGGGACTTCCGGATATGCGAATCCCCATACAATTTGCGCTGTTTTATCCAAGACGTATGAGAAACAATTATAAAAGCCTGTCCTTAACAGACATAGGTACCTTAACATTTGAAAAGCCGGATTTATCTACATTCAAATGCCTGTCTTTAGCCTTTGAAGCGCTAAGGGCAGGCGGCACCATGCCTGCCGTACTCAATGCATCCAACGAAGCCTGTGTCAGACTGTTTCTGGATAAAAGAATAAGTTTCCTTGATATAGGAAACATAAATGAAAAAGTTATGTTAAGCCATACCCCTGCAAAAATCGATTCAATAGAAACAATACTCGAAGCAGAAGAGTTTGCCAAACAAATGGTAATCAATTTGACAAAAGGACGGGGTTAATGTCGTATAACATAGCCCCCGTCCCCTTGTCATTGTCCCCTTGTCGTCTAGTCCAACATATTTTTTATTGCTTTGTTATGTATATCATCATCAACGTTAACAATTATTACATCCGCGCCGATTTTTAGTATTTCTTCCCATCTGATTCTTCTGGGTTTTGTCTTGCCGAGCATCCCCATAAACTTACTTCCTTCCTCTATATAAAAGGATGTAATTTTGCCCTTTCTTGTATCTATTTCTACATCGTCAAACCTGCCCATAACCTCGCCGTTTTTTATATTAACAACATCCTTTTCAGCTATGTCCCAATAATTAGTCAAAACATCACCACCTTACCCTTTTATAATAAAATATGTACAACAGTTATCAAATATGACAAACATTGTAGCAAATCACCATAAGGGTATACAGCAAGTTACTTATATTTTGACTTCAAAAATCGAACCTTCTCTTCGGTAACCAAGCTTTTCATAATAAGGGTCTACATCGCTCATCACATAAACGGGTTGATTTGCAAAATCCTTGCACACTTGTTCCATAAGCTTTTTACCAAGCTGTCTCCCACGATAGGATTTTCTCACAAGTAAATCATAGACATAGACACCAAAACCATCATCCTCACGACATCGAACAAAGCCGCACAGGATATTATCGTCATAAATTACATAAGTAAGGCTTGATTTCAATGCTTTAATATATTTATCACGGCCTTTTTCTCCATGATAGTCGCTCCAATCGTCCCCCTCTTCTTTTAGCATATCAAACAAGGGTGACTCATCAACATCAGAATATCTTTTTATAATCATTTCTTTCTCCTTTAATCTCACCAAGACCTGATTGTTGTCTGCTGCATGATGACAACAACATTCATAATTTCTCCGTGAAAATTCTATATAATATTTGGCGAGGAATATCCCCTTTTGCGAAAGTATTGTTATTATCGTTTAACTAATTTTACTTTATAATATAATTAGAATCAACAAATTCTTTATATGTGTAATATCTCCATCCCATGACACAAAAAAGGAACGCTGTACGTTCCTCAAATTTACAAATACGAGTTTATGGCATATTATGAAGTTTTGAATCCCTTCTTCAACTGGTTCAGTGCTGATTTTTCAAGGCGGGATACTTGCGCTTGGGAAATTCCGATTTCATCCGCCACCTCCATTTGCGTCTTCCCTTTATAAAAACGCATATCAACAATTTGCTTTTCCCTTTCGGATAAGTTGTTTATACTATCTTCCAAAGTTATTTTTTCAATCCATTTTTCATCTATATTCTTTTCGTCCCTTACCTGGTCTACAACATAAAGAGCATCTCCCCCGTCATTGTAAATAGGTTCAAACAAGGATACGGGCTCTTGTATAGACTCCAAGGCAAATATGATTTCTTCCTTATCAACTCCCACCTCTTTTGCAATTTCAGCAATTGTGGGCTCCTGTGAATTTTCAGCCGTTAATCTTTCCCTTACCTGCAATGCTTTGTATGCAGTATCTTTCATTGACCTCGATACTCTTATGGAATTATTGTCTCTAAGATATCTTCTGATTTCCCCTATTATCATGGGGACAGCATAGGTAGAAAACTTTACATCTAAAGACAAGTCAAAATTATCAATAGCCTTTATCAGTCCGACGCAACCAATTTGAAACAAATCGTCAACAGGCTCATTTCTTGAATTAAATCTTTGAATTACGCTTAGAACAAGTCTTAAATTCCCTTTGATAAACTTCTCTCTAAGCTCAGTGTCTCCTTCTTGGATTTTTTTAATCATACCTCTCATTTCTGATGTCTTTATGGTGGGCAACTGAGAAGTATTAACGCCACATATAACTACTTTGTTTATCATCGTCGTTTTTCCCCTTTAAAGAAATTATTCCCCCTTTAAAATTATATCCTCGACTGTACCTTTTTATACAGCCTTGTTAATATCCTTTTTTAGTCTGTTTAGTATCTTTTTTTCCAGGCGAGAAATGTAAGACTGTGAAATTCCAAGTATATCAGCAACTTCCTTTTGTGTGAAACTCTTGGTATTATTTAGACCGAACCTTAATTTCATAATCATATATTCTCTTTTATTTAATTTTTGAATTGAATCATTAAGAAGACTTAAATCCACTTCATTTTCCATGTTACGAAATACTACATCTTCTTCCGTACCTAAAATATCTGACAGCAAAAGCTCATTTCCATCCCAATCAATATTCAAAGGCTCATCTAAAGAAATTTCCGTCTTGGTTTTTCCTACCCGTCTTAAATGCATTAATATTTCATTTTCAATACACTTAGAAGCATAAGTTGCAAGCTTAATATTTTTTTCTGCCTTAAATGTATTCACAGCTTTTATTAGTCCGATAGTTCCTATGGAAATCAAATCCTCCACATTTATTCCGGTAGACTCAAACTTCTTTGCAAGGTATACAACAAGCCTTAAATTATGCTCAATTAAAATTGTTTTTGCCTCGTTAGAATCTTTTAGTCTGCTTATTATTTCTTTTTCTTCCTCCTGTGTCAAGGGGGGAGGTAATGTATCGCTTCCTCCGATATAAAAAATATCCTTAATTATTCCTAATTTATCTATTATAAAGTTAATTATTTTTTTAAAGAAAGTTTTAACATGCATCAACATATTCATTTTCCGTCTCCACCTCCCAATCAAGTAATTTTTTGAACAAAAGCGCATCGTAATCATCCATGCTGATTCTTTTCGGATGTATTCCTATAATTGCATCAACCAAAATACTTTTATTATTATTTATTATTTCTATTTCATCCGGCACTATGCAAACCATGTTTTCACCGCTGTTGCTTATAGTTTTGTATTTAATAACTCTTAAATTAATGCTGTTGTTTTCATCAATTAATTTTTCATAGCTTTTATTTTCGTAAAATTCCATAATTTTGTTGCATAGCTCATCTCCCAAAATTTCTTTTATGCAATCAATATTTACAACCATAACAGGTTTTCCGGTAATCGGATCTGTCAATTCATTGCCCGTATCAATGTACCCTCTGAATGTCTTGGATTTACCGCATATGCTGACATTCACCTTTCTTTTGTAATTATGCTTAACAATTCTGTCTTTAATTTCTTTAAAAAAGAAATGCAATGCAGCATACCCTGTAAATATGGACATGATAATTGCATTCACGGTTAATTTATCATATGTTAGAATGTATAAGGCGGAAATAATTCCCACCATTATCAATGAGGTAATGTAAAAACAAATTATTACTCTGATATTAGTCAATATCCCTTTGGAATCATATGCTACCATTATCATTAATACGGAAATACTGAATTTTACGATGAAATTGTTCATAAATTCCTTTCCCGCATATAAAGTAACAATAACATACAATGAGCCGATTAAAGATGCAGCAATAAGTCTTTTGAATATTATTGCCCTTTTTACAAGCTTTCCGGTAATAAAAAGCAAAATAAAATCTATGATAAAATTTTCGACAAAAATATATTCAACATAATAAACCAAGCCTTCCAACTCCCTCGAGATTCTTCATCTGCGGTTCAGAATGATTAATTTGTCATCCTGAGTCTTTTCCTGAAGCATCTCACCCATCGTCCCTTGTTTCTATAGCCAAGCAATCTATTAACAATTATAAATGACCTTATCGAAATATTTTGTCATAACATGTAATCAAAAATAAAAAAATACGCTTTTTATGAATACTATAGCGTATTTCGTATAGTTCGCCGCAAAAATTATGCTTTACATTTTTCTGCTTTTTTTGAACCCTTCTACAATATACTTAATAAGTTTATGTTGTACACAACCACTTTATGTCATCCATAGCGTAGGGGCCTTTGAGATTCTTCGAGCTGAAGCTCTCAGAATGACAAAAAGAGAAAGTTGTCATACCTAGCTTAGGCAAAACATTAGATTTTGTATCCTTTGTCATAAACAAGCGGGGCATTTAGCCCCGCTATTATTTAAATGTTATTACTTTTTTTGGATATTCCTTTACGGCCATACCTTGTTCGGTTTCATTCCGGTCCAAAGCTCATCGCCGTCTTCCTCGATAACATAATCGTGACTGTTGGTTGCTTCCATTATAGCCTCAAAATACCAGTCATCTTCATCAATATCAGGCCAGAACATTGCATCGGAATGTATGTTTTCTGCAGGAACAGCTCTTTCAAGAACATTGTTAATCAATGTCATTGCTTCAGCTCTCGTGATATCCTGCTCAGGTTTAAATGTCATGTCCGGATAACCATTAATCCATCCCTTGTTTTCAGCAGAAGTAATATATTTTTCTGCCCAATGTCCGAATATATCAGAGAATTTACTTGAATTACCTAAATCCAAATCATCAAATTTAGCTGCAATAGTTGCAAATTCTGCTCTCGTAATCGGGTCTGACGGTCTGAATGTTCCGTCGGGATAACCGCTGATTATATCTGCATTGTACAGTGTAGATATTGCACGGTTTGACCACCTGCCGGATTCAACATCCGTAAACGGATTCGTATTGCTTAATAACTGATTTCTGCTGTCGTCAGTCAACAACCTGTAGAAAATCATCGCCACTTCTTCTCTTGTTATATTGTTCATAGGTCTTATGTCGCCTTCAGGATAACCGATTACATATGCGAAGTGGTCAAATTTTTCTAACTCAGCCAACGGAATTTCCGGATCTTCGATGACGGTGCCTCCACCACCGCCGCCGCCACCGCCGCTGCTGTCTCTGTAATACAGAAGTTCAAATACATATTGGATAGCACCACTTGTCGGTACTTCAGCAACTACATCAAGAGATGCCGGGGTTGATTCCTTAAATTTATACCTGCTAACTTCAAGCGAGCTGTCCTTATAATCCTCACCATTGATTGTTCCGCTTGTTGTAACCGGAATCGGTGCATCAGTTCTCACCAGATTACGTGCATTGCTGCCTGTCTGCCTATAATGCTTTATGATAATTACATTTCCTTCAAAATCTTTTTCATAATAGAAAGTAATTACTATATTCTCATCATTAAGAACAAATGTTTCCTCTTCATTTATAGGTGTATATCCGGGTACATCTATTGCATATTCGGTTATTTCTTGTTCCGGATTTCCATAGCCGGTTTTTTCCGGTGCAACCGGTTCTTCGGTCACATTATCAAGGTATCGAACTGTATAAGATACTTGGTTTATCGGAGCAGGAACATACCAGAAAGTAATTGTATTGTTGCTTTCAATTTCAAGAGTAATTTGTTTTACATCTTCCTCTTCCGGTGCAAGGATATAACCTTCAAAGGTCTTTGCATATCCTGTAATTACCTGTCCTTCTTCTCCCTCACCATTTTCCGAGTCAAGAACTTCATTTGATTCCTGTACAAGATGTCTAATCGTGTATTGTACGGTCTGTCCCGTAATCGGCTTAACAGTAATTGTTACGGTTGCTTCATTGGAAATATATTCACCGATAAGACCGAATTCATCCGCTCCTATTCCCGTATATGTAACCACTGCTTTGTTTTTGTATACAAATGTGTCATCTCCCGTAAATCCGGACGGCGGAGTATATACAAAAGTTCCGTCGGCAGCTACTACTGCAGTACCGCCCCTATCAGTATTTATAGTTGTTACATATTCATCTTTAACAACTAAATTACTAACCGAATAATCACCATCTTCTATTTTAACGGTTTCATCGTTTACAAGGATACTTTGTGCAAGCAGAACCGTTAATACTTGGTCTTGGAATGTTTCATATCCGTCGTCATTAGCTGCCGTAGGTTTAATTGCAACTATAGGTTGTTCGAAATACTTTGTCTTAGATACTTCATCTCCAAAAAGAGTGAATGTATAATATGCCTCTTCATTTGTATAGCCTGTTCCGTAAACACCGTCTTTAACTTTTACTTCAAAGACAGGCAGCGGATTAGGTTCTCCATATGCCTTTACATTATTGAAAACCAATGTAGTGGTTCCATCATCATTTTCCGTTATTTGCACTCCCTGTGGTATAAGAACTGCTCTTGAATCCGCTGTCAGCTCGAAATTTTTATGTATAACATCAGTAACATATCCGTTTGCCAAAGCATTTATTGTGCCGGCAATACCTTCATAAATGTCAGTCATCTTAGCAGCAGCATCGTCTCCTGCATGAATCGGATAATATCTTTCGGCATATACTGCTGTATTGGGGTCCCACCTGTTGTCATCGGTAACATCGTTCATTATGTTTGTCCTGTTTGAAGTTCTCGTATTTTTCATAGGATTCAAACTTAACAATTTAGAAGCTAACTTGGCTTGATTGCTCGTGCTTGAAACATTATTGAGCAATCCGACGGTATATATTTCCCCGTCATCGCCGATATATGCTTTTAAGTTTTGTGCTGCTTCAATTGCTTCATTAAATTCATCCCTTGAAGTATTGGTCCCCGATTTATCGTTGGTAGTATTGCTTCCTGTACCGGAATATCTAAAAGTAGGCATACCATCCGTCATAAAGATTACTATGCTCATGGCATCATTTCTTTTAGCTTCGGCAACCTTTTTTGCCATCAAGAATCCGCCTTCGGTATTGGTTCCTTCACTAAAGGTACGCTCCGTTGCTTGTTCTACTGCATCATTTGCCTTGGCTTTGTTTGAAGTATACACGTTTTCATCCGTTAAATTCAAACCGTTGGTCCAATTGGATGACCAGCTGTCAGGAGTTCCAAAAATGCGTGCCTTTGCCTGTTCTCCATACCTTACAACCGCAACTCTTACATTCCCGCTTTCATCATTTTCCGGAGTCAACACCCCATCTACAAAAGCTTTTGCTGCATCACGGGTTATTTCACCCAATGTCTTATTGTTATATTTTGAGTTGAACATACTTGCAGAATTGTCAATTACCAATATAACATCAACTTTTTTGCCTGAATCAATATCCTTACCCGTTACGGATAATTCAATCTTATAGGTGTTATCTTTGTCTTCAACAGGTGTTGCTTTTTTTTCAAGAATTATATCATTTTCATTATATTGCGGTGTAACTGCAAATAATACCTGTGTCCCGGACAAAATCATCATTAGTACTAATACTAAACTGACTGTTCTTTTAAATGTCTTTTTAACCATCCTTTTTACTCCTTTCTATTTATATTTATTTTGAATTATGTTAAAATAAAAAGCTGCAAAATTTTTTATTTTGCAGCTGAACGATCATAGTTACCCTTAGACTTCAAGCTTTGCGTCCCTATCTTTCGACAGGTTTGCCCATTTACCAGATTATTTATTCATAACTTATCCTGTACATCAAATTAATTCTTGAATTTATCCGGATTTCCACCCCCTTCATATTTGTTTTGAAAAAATTATATAATTATGTAATTACATCATCATTATTTATTTATTATAATTCAATTTCATTTCAATTACATTTTAATTACATAATTTTTTAACTTTAGCAAAACTCGTGTCATCCTGCGGAGTAGCCAAATCATCTCATATTTCCATAAACAAACAGCGGAGCATTGCACTCCGCCGTTAATCTTTTAGTTATTTACTGCTTACGGCCATACTTTGTTCGGTTTCATTCCCGTCCAGAGTTCATCTCCGTCTTCCTCATAAATATAATCGTGACTATTGGTTGCTTCCATTACAGCTTCGTAGTACCATTCTGTCTCAGGATTATCCGGCCAGAATATGGCATCAGGATGTATATTTTCTGCAGGAACGCCTCTTTCAAGAACATTGTTAATCAATGTCATTGCTTCAGCTCTTGTAATATCCTGCTCCGGCTTAAATGTCATATCCGGATAACCTTTAATCCATCCCTTGTTTTCTGAGGAAGTAATATACTTCTCTGCCCAATGTCCGAATATATCCGTAAATTTACTTGTACTACCTGTCTCGAGCTTATCGAATTTAGCTGCAATAGTTGCAAATTCTGCTCTTGTAATCGGATCTGACGGTCTAAATGTTCCATCCGGGTAACCTGCAATTATGCCCGCATTGTACAGTGTTGACACTGCACGGTTGGACCACAGATGATGCTGATCCATATCAGTGAATGGGTTCACATCACTTAACAATGCATTCCTGCTTTCATCAGTCAGAAGTCTGTAGAATATCATCGCCACTTCTTCTCTTGTAATGTCATTCAGAGGTCTTACATCACCTTCCGGATAACCAATTACATATGCGAAGTGATCAAATTTCTCCAGCTCTGCTAACGGAACTTCTGGTTCCTCAATGATGGTGCCACCGCCACCGCCACCACCACCTCTGCGACTCCACTGGGCATATAGAGTTACATCGTGTGCCGGCATTGCAAAAATCGCGTTGGCTGCATATGCTGTTTCGCTACCATCAGCCTGAGTGTTCCAGCCTGTAAATCTGTAGTTTGATCTTGTGAATGCGTTGGCAAGAACGGTTACTGATGAACCATATTTATATGGACTATTTTCATCAAGCATTGTTCCACTGCCGCCATTTGCATTGTAGAATACATTGTATTGATTTGAGTCAAAGTTTGCTACATATGTTGCTGCTACGTTTAATCCGTCTACTTTTTCAGGTATGAAGCTTGCATTTGTGCTTACTTCTATTCCGTCCTTAGTCCAGTTTACGAAATGGTATCCTGCTTTTGGTGTTGCTGT
>Ga0209723_1005784_pt1 | contig 12419 bp, 12 predicted proteins | sample BiotimSIPDNA_2_FD_185750 | JGI IMG/M metagenome (GOLD analysis project Ga0209723, IMG submission 185750) | Anaerobic biogas reactor microbial communites from Washington, USA - Biogas_R2 time_0 SIP DNA (SPAdes) (version 2) | ecosystem: Engineered > Bioreactor > Anaerobic > Unclassified | place... | reverse complement strand
TTACTGACGTTACACACACAATAGTGTATAAGTTGGTCGGTGTTGGTAAGTTCGAATATGTCGAAGACAGTTTTAAGAAGATAGGAGAATAATTATTTAAACAAACAGGGCGTGAATCCGGTAGGATTCACGCCCTGTTTTTATTTGGCTATCATTGGAATGCCTTATTCAGCTGCAACTGGTTCAAAGCTAAAAGCCTTAACCATATTGTTGAATATATCAGTGTTCTTTAGAATACCACCAAAGAGTTCGGCACCCGGGCCATAGGCAAAAACAGGAACCATAACGGCTGTATGGTCAGTTGTGGAAAATTTAGCGCTAACCTTGCCCTTTGAGAGATCTCCCTTATCAATAGTCAGGCCACCTGTTTCATGGTCTGCTGTTACAATTACAAGGGTTTCTTTGTTTTCGGCAGCAAAAGCCAGGGCTACACCTATAGCACGATCAAAATCCAAAGTTTCCTGTACTACCTCAGAAATGTTGTTGGCATGCCCGCCCCAGTCAATACGTGATCCTTCAATCATCAGGAAGAAACCATTTTCATTGTTGCTTAATACTTCGATTGCCTTCTTGGTAGCTTCTGGCAGCATTTCACCACGTTCAGGATAAGAAGGATTGTGTTCTTCAGCAGTCAGTATAGCAATTGGCGCAGTGCTTGCAGAAGCAGCTTCTTCAAGCGAATTGAACACCTTGTAATCCAACTGTTGCAGTTCTTCAAGCAGGTTGCGGCCGTCTTTCCTCTTTGTAAAATGATTGCGACCACCACCAATGAAAATGTCTATACCACTTCCAACAAAGTCGGCAGCGATATCCTCATACATTTCCCTGTATGGTTGATGTGCAATAAAGGAAGCCGGAGTAGCATGAGTAATTGCAGATGTAGATACCAAGCCGGTAGCCTTATTGTTTTCTTCACTCAGGTAAAGGATGGACTTGACAGGATTACCATTCTCATCCATTGCAATCACACCGTTTTTTACCCTCTGGCCAGTTGCTAAAGCTGTTCCACCAGCTGCCGAGTCTGTAGTGTAATTGTCAGCACTTTGAGTCTGGCTGAAACCTACATTCTTCATGTGAACCAGGTTAAGCTGTCCTTGGTTTGCTGTTAGTGCTGAGTACACCTGAGCTACACCCATTCCGTCTCCAATAAGTAGAATTATGTTCTTTGGAGATGATGCGAACTCTACTTCATCTGGCAGAACTACAGGCGTATGAGGTGCTGGGTTTTCAAATACGTATTTTGGATCGGTTGTTGAGGTTTGTGATTGTCCGCAAGCGCAGCTTAAGCTCAGGACTGCAATCGAAAGAAATAGTGAAAGTGCTCTCATTGTCTTGTCTTTTAATGTTTGTCTAAATCAAGTGACTCTTCATAAATGCTTCATCTTCAATGAAAACAGTAATGGAGCATGAATGTTTAATCAGGTAAAATTAGTATTTCCGGACGACTTAGCCTTAATTAACGCAAAGGAATCTGCTATATAATCACATTGTGAAATAACTTTAAACTGCTTGCAAATTAATTTAAGTGCACTTAAATTTGCAGTGTATCAGTTTGATAAGATGTCTATTTCGATTGACAATTTCCTTAAGACGATTTTTCTTCTAAGTCAGGAGAAGCCGGGCGACGTAAGCAGGTCACTCCTGGCATCCCGACTAAATGTTAGTTCGGCTGCCGTAACTGACATGGCCAGAAAACTTGCCCTCAGAGGGCTAGTTGACTATTCTCCATACAAGGATCTTACTTTGAGCGATGAGGGCAGGGCAGAGGCCCTGAAGATTATTCGTAAACACCGTCTGTGGGAGCTTTTTCTGCATAAGATTTTGGATCTGGATCTGAAGACCGTTCATGAGGAAGCCGAGCGTCTTGAACATCACAGTTCAGATGAGCTAATGAATCATATTGATGCATTCCTCGGTTTTCCGGACTTCGATCCTCATGGAGAGCCCATCCCGGGAAGGGATGGTGATCTGCCAGTTCAGATTGGTCTGGAATCCCTTTCAGCTGTAGAGGATAACAAAGATTATGTGGTGTCAAGACTGATAGTACGTGAACCAGAAATCTTTGACTTGTTTGAGAGCTACGGTATCCGTCCCGGGGTTTTGATAAGGAATTTAAGAAGCTTTGATTTCGACAGGAGTATGGAAGTGGAGATTGGTGATCGCAGGATGATTTTGTCGGAAGAGCTGGTACAAAGAATATTTGTAACGATTAAAGATATATAATATGGGCGATATAGAAGTTAGTAATGTAATGCTGGCATTTGGACTGACCCTGCTGGCCGGTTTGTCAACGGGTATCGGTAGTGCCATGGCCTTCTTTGCAAAGCGTACTAATACCCGCTTTCTGTCAATCTCACTAGGTTTCTCTGCCGGTGTTATGATCTATGTCTCCTTTGTGGAGATCTTCCTCAAAGCCAGGACTCAGCTGTCCGCTGAATATGGGGACGTTCACGGGACCTGGATTACGGTGCTTTCTTTCTTTGGAGGTATCATGTTGATTGCACTTATCGACAGGTTTATCCCAAAAGGAGAGAACCCTCACGAGATTGGGAAAGTGGAAGATATGACCGAGGAACAAAGGCAAAGGAAAACAAAGGAAAGAAAGTTGATGCGTGTGGGAGTAATGACGGGATTGGCAATCGCTATTCACAACTTTCCCGAGGGCTTGGCAACTTTTACGGCTGCTCTGGCTGATCCAAACCTGGGTATTGCAATTGCTGCTGCAATTGCAATTCACAATATCCCGGAAGGTATTGCAGTTTCTATTCCAGTATTTTATGCAACAGGTAGTAAACGTAAGGCTTTTCGCTACAGCTTCCTTTCAGGGCTTGCAGAACCACTTGGAGCCATGATAGGTTTTGGCTTGCTGATGCCCTTTATGGGACCACTACTTTTCGGGATTATCTTTGCTTCAGTGGCTGGTATAATGGTTTTTATTAGTCTTGATGAACTGCTGCCCGCTGCCCGTGAGTTTGGTGAGCACCACCTCTCAATCTATGGACTTGTGAGCGGCATGGCCGTTATGGCTCTGAGCCTCTTGCTAATGATGTAAATATGCGTAGGAAAGAACGGTTTGATAAAGTTATTGCCTGGTTTCAGGAGAATATGCCGGTTGCGGAAACCGAACTGCATTATAGTAATCCCTATGAGCTACTGGTTGCTGTTATACTCTCAGCTCAGTGCACCGACAAGAGGGTCAACCAGATTACTCCTAAATTTTTCGAGCGTTTCCCTGCACCAGAGACCCTTGCAAGGGCTGAGGTATCGGAAGTGTTTGAATATATCCGTTCTTGCAGCTACCCCAATAACAAGAGTAAGAACCTTGTGGGGATGGCCCAGAAGCTGATAGGTGAATTTGGTGGAGTAGTACCTTCTGATGTGGATGAGTTGCAAAAACTGCCAGGTGTTGGACGCAAGACAGCTAATGTGATAGCTTCTGTGGTCTTTAATAAACCTGCTCTGGCAGTGGATACTCATGTGTTTAGAGTTGCAGCTCGTATAGGACTGACTAAAGATGCCAAGACCCCTTTGGAGACAGAAAAGCAGCTTGTGAAGTATATCCCTGAGGACCTTCTGGCAATAGCACACCATTGGTTGATCCTGCACGGACGCTATGTTTGTGTGGCGCGGAAGCCGAAGTGTGAGGGCTGTGGCTTGAAGGAGGTTTGTGCTTTTTATCATGGTAGTCGTAGTGCAATCTTGCGCCTGACATAAAACACCTGTTCACTTCAGTCGTTTCACTAAAAACATCGAACTCGCCTTCGGCTCAAACAGCGATGTCTTTGACGTTGCACTCCTTTGTTCACTTACGGTGTTTTCTGTAGGTCGCTATCTTGCACTACTTCCTTTCCTGAGTGGAGCCCGGATTTTTACGTTCACTTCACAAATGCTCTTTATCGGAAATAATCTGAGGCTTGATGGCATACCGCTGCGCTCCAGCCGGTGTTTTCTGTAGGGCGCTGTCTTGCACTACTTCCTTTCCGGAGTTGGGGTTTGCGGCATGCCAGCTGCGCTGCCGCTTATTTCCAAAGGCCGTTGGGGTAGAGGCCTTGCTCGTGCAGGCTTTGAAGGGCAGCCTGTACGTCGGGCTTGTCCTCCTGGTAGGTAACGCCGAACCACTTGGCGGGGGTGTTGATGATTTTAACTGTGGCTTTTTGGACTTTTACCAGCTGGTCGGCTGCGATGTTGAAGTAGTATTCGGATTTCATTTCGCTCCCTTTTTCGCGGAGGAAGTTTTGGAAACCTTCTTCCAGGTGCTTGAAAAAGTCGGGTTTGAAAATCCAGAAATTCATGGATACGGGCTCGTTGCCGCTCAGTTCTTCCTTCTGTTCCCCTTCATAAAAGAAAATGCTTTGCCCTTCTTTGCCAATTTTGGTGCGTTCGGTGACTTTGGTGAGGTTGCCGCTGGCATCGGCCTCACATACGCCGCGCGATACGGTGCCAAAATCGCTCAGGGTGTTCTTTAGGGCGTAGCCAATCATGGCGTATTCGTTGTCGGCCTTACTGTTCTGTATGAATTCGATGGCCTGGGCATAGGCGTCCTTGCCGTAGAAGTCGTCGGCGTTGATGATGGCGAAGGGGGTGGTGATGGCGTCTTTAGCCATGAGCATGGCGTGGCCGGTGCCCCAGGGTTTTTCACGGCCTTCGGGAATGCTGAAGCCGGCGGGTATTTTGTCGAGACTTTGGTACACGTATTCGGTGGCTATTTTGCCTTTTAAGCGTGGCTCAAAGCGGTCTTTAAAAGCCTGGGCAAAGTCCTCCCGAATGACAAAGACCACTTTGCCGAAGCCGGCACGGATGGCGTCGAATACCGAATAGTCGATGATGGATTCCCCGTCGGGTCCCAGTTCGTCCATTTGTTTGAGTCCGCCATAACGGCTTCCCATGCCGGCAGCAAGTATCAAGAGTGTTGGTTTCATAGCAAATGTTTTCGTTGTTGATGATTCTACAAAAATGCGAATAATCCGGGGTTTATCAAAGTCCGATTACTGCCCTTGCGTGTAGTCGTTGATGATGCCTTCGGCCAGCCAGTTGGCCAGGGCCTGGCGGTTCGATTCGAGAATGAAGCGTTGCTGGTCGCGAAAATTACGGATGTTGCCCAGCTCAATGAAAACCGCAGCGGGATTGGTCCGGCGCAACATATAGAGATTGCGGTCACTTACTGTGCCTGAAAAACCTCTTCGTGGCTGGTGTTTCTGATAGTTTTGCTGGAGGGTGCTGCGCAAAGTTTCGGCCATGTCCCGTCCTTTTTTGCTGCGGGCGTGGTGGTAGAAAAACACATCGAGTTGCTTGTTTTGGCTGCGACTGTCGAGGTGAATTTCGATGCAACGTTGGTAGGCGGCCTTTTCTTCTTTGGCCAGTTGGTTGATGACACGGGCGCGCTGTTGCAGACGTTCGAGCTGGTCGAGGGGGATGGTCTCGCCCTGTACGGTTTCGGAGCGATCGGGTGCCAGCAGGTACCGGAACGAATACCGTGGGTGGTATCTTGTACAATGAGGTGGACGGTGGCATGGTGTTCCATAAGTCTGCGGGCCAGTCGGAGCGTGATGTCGTAGGCGTACTCGTCTTCGTACAAGTCTTGTTCGCCGTAATGCCCTATGGCCCCGGGGTCGGGGCCACCGTGTCCGCTTACCAGGTAAAAAACAGCCCCTTTGAGCCGGTCGTCTATAAGCTTTACGGTTTCGTGTTCGGCGCCAAAAAGAGGCTCTTTCCGTTCTTTCAGTACCACCGGTATCAGGTAGTCGCGGTGCAAATAGAGTCCCCCGTTATTGTCGAAACGCCCCTCATTCAGTTTTTTAAAGTCTTGCAGATGGGTGGCGGGGTCGAGCTGGTGCCGGCGCAGGAAGCTCCATATTCCTTCTCCCTCGAGGGGGCGTGCCACCAAAAGACTGTCGGTTTGTTGGGCTGTGATTGGGGACCCCAGTGTAAGAAGGCTTAATAAAAGCAGGATGCTGCGCATAGCTACGGTGTTGAAAGCCGCAATAATAACGCTTTCCTTCTAATCGCTCAGTGTTTTAGCTGGCAAATGCCATATTTTTAAGGGGGCGCGTGATGCTTTTTCTGAGATTACGCAATTTTTGGAAACGCAGTTTGTACCAGCCCAACTGAATAATGCCCCAGAGGGGATTGCTTTGTCGTGCTTCGGCATAATAACTGGCCAGCATGGCCATTTCGATGGGGGAGGCGTTGAGTCGGCGTAGGTTAGAGAAACCACGGTGACGCAAGCCCTTCTGATTGAATTTCATTCGGTTGATGTCGACCAGACTGAAGTGCCACTTTTCGGTATGGGGCCGAACCAGTACGTTGCCTTGTCCCAAATCGAGATGCTTCACCCCCTTGAGGTGGAGTTGCTCCCAGGCAAAGTGCGCAAAGTCGCGCAGAATCTCTTCTTTGGCGGCCATTTTTTGTCCAAAGACCCCGGCCAGGGTGAAGGCATGTTCCTGATAGAGCGAGATGTAATAGCTGTGGGTAAGGAAGCCGAAACGGTTGCGGAATTCGAGCCAGGCCAGGGGCTCAGGTGTATCGATGCCCAGTTTTTGCAGCTTGAAGGCATTTAGGAAACTTCGTTTGGCCTTGCTTTTTCGCAGCCAGGCATATACGATGCGATTAATTGGATTGGCCGGGGCAAAGGCTTTTACGCAAAGGCGATGGCCTTCCAACTCAATGACTTTAATTTCGTTGCGTATTTTGTATATGGTGCTGCCTTCTTCCGGAAACCATTTTTGAATGGTGGAGAAGTGTTTTTCAATCTCCTTGTATTTGGGATTAATGCTGTAGTGCAACATAGGTCGATTTATTGGTATGTTGCAAATTTAAGTGGCCGCTGGGCGCACTTGGGTTTATTGTTCCTGAAGGGTTGCTTTTCGCAGCCCAAATGACTGTTGGAATAAGTTAAAGGTCCGCCCAAATGCGTGCCATGGAGTGACCGGGGGCCTCCATATTCAGGTTCAGGAAGTAGCCAAAGGGGGTTTCGGCCACCTGGTAGTCGCCGTTTTGCAGGCGCGCCCGGGTGGCAGCAAACAGCTCCCGGGTAAAATGAATGGAGGCTTTGGAGTCGGACAAATGGGCAAAGGAATGCAGCACAATTTGTTGGCTGTTATTTTTTCGGGCCACCCATTTGAGGTGGTTGCTCAGCTTTTTTTCGCGGCTGCGCAGGTCCAGCGCTTCATCTTCTTCCTCTACATGGATATAGGCTACGATGCAAGCAGCAAAGCGGCCCGGGAGGGCCGCTTCGTCTGCTGCTTCATGATTTTTATCGCCGATGGTATAACTGAAATGGTCGGCGTAGAAACACAATACTTTCATGAGCTAAATCTGAGCTTATTCTTTTACAATGCCTTGCATAATTTCATCATAATCGCTGCCTACTTGTCGAAAAACCTCCATGCTGATGCCGTGCTCCAGTTGAGAAAAATGTGCGTAGTTGGTCCACGATACATAGGTCTTCCCATCCTCCTTTTCGTAAACAGCTACGCGGCAGGGCAACATGGCCTGATTGTAGCGGTCTTTGTCCGACTTTAAAATTTCGTAGGCCCGTGCCCCGTGGCACAGTTCCATAATTTGAGCAGGAAGCACTTCAATGCCGTTGCGGGCCATGTTGCCCTGCATGTCGTGAACGATGGGCACGGTATAGCCCAATTCCCCTGCAGCATTTTGAATGCGTTCAAGGGTCTCTTCCATATTAAAGTTGCTTTCCCTTTCCACCAAAATGGCGGTGTCGTTGGTGGGGGTGCAGGCAGCCATCAGTGCCAGTAAAAATCCCCACGTCACGTTTCTTAAAACTTTTGTCCTCATGGTGTTTTTGTTTAAAGGTTTCAGTAAGACAACATTCGGGACAGTGAAAAGTTGATGGTCTTATTTTTGAGTCTTTTACTTCAGCCACTTATCCAGCCAACCAGCAAATTCCCTTTGCCAAAGGATACCATTTTGAGGAGACAGCACCCAGTGATTTTCTTCGGGGAAGAAAAGGAAGCGTGCAGGGATATCTTGTATCCTGGCGGCATTGAAGGCTGCCATTCCCTGTGTGTAAGGGATGCGGAAGTCCTTTTCTCCGTGGATTACAAGTATTGGTGTATCCCACTTGTCGGCAAAGAGGTGAGGTGAGGCACTGTATTGCTTATTGGGATGCTTCCAGTATGGACCTTTCATATCCCAGTCAACAAAGAACATCTCCTCTGTGGTTGTGTACATCATATCGCTGTTGAATATCCCGCAATGTGCTATAAATGCCTTGAAGCGTTTATTGTGATTGCCTGCGAGCCAGTAAACTGAGAAACCGCCATAACTGGCTCCCACTGCACCAAGACGGGTTTCGTCAATAAAGGGCTCCTTTGAAAGGGCATCAACAGCACTCAGGTAGTCCTTCATATTCTGACCTCCGTAGTCACCACTGATCTGTTCATTCCACTCAGTTCCAAAGCCCGGCAGTCCCCTGCGGTTTGGTGCAATCACCACGTAACCGTTGGCAGCCATCATCTGGAAGTTCCATCTAAGGCTCCAGAACTGGCTTACACCGTCCTGCGGACCTCCCTGACAATACAGGATGGCCGGGTATTTCTTTGAAGGATCGAAGTGGGGAGGATAGATAACCCAAACGAGCATATCCTTGCCGTCAGTGGTCTTGACCCATCTTTCTTCTACATCACCAAGGGTAAGTTGAGACAGGACTGGTGTATTGATATTTGAAATATTGGTTGCAGTTCCGCTAGCTAGGTCTATGCTGTATATTTCAGATGGTGAACTAATACTCATGCGAACGGCAATAAGTATATCTCCGGCATTAAGGACCTGAACAAAGTCTTGCATTCCCTCGGTTACCTTAGTTATTTCTCCGGTTTGAAGGTCGATTGCATGGATTTGTTCGGTTGCACTTACATTTGAAACAAACCAGATATAGGGCTTTTCTCTATCCCATACAGGTGATGCAATATTATGATCGAATGATGCAGTCAGATCCTTTTTTTCACGACTTGCCATGTCCATCAGAAAGAGACGGTTCTTGTCAGCTTCATAACCATCCCTTTCCATGCTTTCCCAGATCAGCTTGCTGCCATCGGGAGAGAAGACAGGATTCTGATCATAACCCATCATTCCTTCGGTCAGGTTTTCAGTAAGTCCTGTTTCAATATTGTACAGATAAAGGTCTGAATTTGTAGAGAAGGCATAGTCCCTTCCAACCAGTTTCTTGCATGTATATACAATGCTTTTGCTGTCGGGTGACCAAGCAATCTGTTCCATTCCACCAAAGGGTTTCATAGGAGAGTCAAAGCGTTCACCTTCCATTATATCCTTACCTGAGGTAATAAGACTTCCTTCGCTGTATGGAGCAATAAACAGGTGGTTGTATGTATAGTCATGCCATGAATCCCAGTGCCTGTACATCAAATCATCTTCTATACGTGCATTTGCCAGAGGAAGATCCGGATATAGGTCATTAACAGTCTGGTCAAGTTTTACTGCTTTAATATATGCCAGTTGCTTCATGTCTGGTGAGTATAGGTAAGCGCTGATACCACCTTCTACATCCGTAATTTGCTTACGGGCACTGCCATCGATGTTCATCTCCCAAAGCTGCATGCTTCCGGATTCAGAACTGAGGAAAGTAATCTTTTGTCCATCAGGACGCCAGCCTGGTTGGGCTTCATTAAACTTGGTATTTGTGATCTGCTTTACTTCTCCACCTTTCGCAGGAACGGTATACAGGTCAGTGTAGGATTTGTTCTCACTGATATTGGTATAGGTCACTCCATATACCACGGTACTGCCATCGGGAGAGAGGGCTACTTCACTTAAACGACCGAAAGACCATAGTACCTCCGGAGTCATAATATCCGATTGTAATACAAGGTCACGGTTGTTAAACGAACCATCCGGGGTATCGGTTTTCTCTTCACAGGCACCAAGGGCCAGGGTCAATGCTGCTAAATACAATACGCGTTTCATAAAATATTACTATTCTTATTTAATTTACTCAAGTTCAAGGGTTACCGGACAGTGGTCACTGCCCATTATATTGTCAAGGATATCTGCATTCTTGACTCGCGGTAGCAGAGCTGGACTAACCAGGAAGTAGTCGATTCTCCAGCCTATGTTCTTGCCGCGTGCTCCGGCCCTGAAGCTCCACCAGCTGTATTTATCAGTGCGATCAGGGTATAGATGCCTGAAAGTGTCAGCAAAGCCTCCGCCCACATAGCGATCCATACCGTCAATCTCTTCCTGCATAAAGCCGGCAGCCTTATTGTAGTTTTCCTTTGGTCTGGCCAGGTCAATGCTTTTATGTGCGACATTAAGGTCACCGCAAACAATCACAGGCTTGGTCTTCTCCAGATTCTTCAGGTAGTTGTAAAAGTCAAGATCCCATTCCTGACGGTAGTTAAGTCTTTTCAGTTCGCTACCTGAATTAGGCACATAAACATTTACAAGATAAAAACTGTCATATTCTGCACATATCACACGTCCCTCCTGGTCATGTTCTGGTTTGCCTATATCATAGCTAACGCTGATTGGAGCCGTCCTGGTCAGGATTGCAGTTCCCGAGTACCCCTTACGTTCAGCAGAATTGCTGTAGATGTGGTACTTGTCTTTAAGTGGTGCAAGACTTTCCTCTACCTGATGATCCTGCGCCTTGGTCTCCTGAAGACAAAGAATATCGGGTGCAAGACTTTCAATGTCTGCAAAGAAGTTCTTCTGGGTTACAGCCCTAATCCCGTTTACATTCCATGATATTAGCTTCATATTCTCTAAGTATTACTGTTTTTACCCGCCGAAATCTAGCATTTATTTGTCTTTCTTAAAATGATAATCAGCTGATCGGCTTATTTTTATATTGCTTCAATAATAAACTCAAATGAGCGCTCTTTGTTTCCGTCAACTGTATATTGATCCATGGTTCTCGCTCCCCATCCATCGTTTCCTCCTACACCATGTATCTCGCTATCTATGTTAAGGTTGATATAATCCCTGTCAGGAAGCTGAAAGGGATAATCTGCCTTCTCAAGATCTTCTTCTAAGTATGTCCATGCCCTGAAATTAAACAAGTCTATGCCCTGGATCTTTATTAGTGGAATATCTTTACCAGTAATGCTGAGGCTCCGAACATCGCACCTGTTTGCATTATCCTGAGGTTTGGCATAGTCTACCATTATGCTGTCAATTGGCAATTTATATCGGCCAATCATATATCCGGACTTCCTGTCCGGATAGTTTTCATGAGGCCCACGACCATACCATGCAAAAGTATCATAAGATGGGGATAGCTGAGCTCTGAAACCAAATTTTGGCATCAGTGGGATATCTGTTTTGTATGGACTGTAATGCGCATTGATCTTGAGCCTACCTGTTCCGTCTATAGAATAGGTCAGAATATATAAGGCTCCGACAGGTAGGTCATATTTAAACTCAATACTCTGTATTCCTTCATCTTGATATGTCCGGTATTCCTTTAGAATGCGTTGCTTAGCTGCATCTCTCCATGCTCCCAGACGGTTGTTGTAGTTGTTTTGCAACTGATTGACATTTGCCGGTTTCCAGAAGTAAGGTTCCAGTGCACCAGAAAGGATTTCCTTGCCGTTTGACTTCCATGAAATCAGGGCTCCTGTTTTAGCATCAAATACATAATCTGAGCCAGCAGCCTCTATTCTGATTTCATTGCCGGTCAGACTTATGGATGGTTTACCCGCGTCTGTTGATAACGTGTTTTTTTCACCTGGTGAAACAACAAACTGTTCCCAGGCAACTACAAAGCCTTTCTCTGCCCATGGCTGTTCTTGCTTTATGTGAGCATAAATGGTAAGAATCAGTTCTTTTCTTTCTGCTACAGTAGTCTCTATTGTTAATATATCGTCGGCGAGTGAAGCCTTCCCTTTGTTTATAATAACTCCGCCTTCCATCCACTCATAACTGTAGTCAAACTCATCCAGAGAAGTGAAGAAGTGCTTGTTTCTCAGTTTGATCTTATTGTTGCCAACAAGTGTAAATTCTATATTCTGATAGGTCCTGGCAACCTGATAGAAGTGTGGATTAGGCACCCTGTCGGCTCTAAAAAGTCCGTTGATACAGGTATATCCGTTATTAGGCTGGTCACCGAAGCTGCCTCCATATGCCCAGTATTCATCCTCTCCCAGGGCAATATTACTCAAAGGCTTGTCAAAGCTACTTGTTGAAAGTGCTTGTGAGTTATATGCATATTTCAACGGTGAGTGGTCAATCTTCCTTGCTATACCATGGTCATTCCATTGCCATATTGCAGCTCCGGCAATATCCTCTCTGGATTCTATAAGTTCCCAATACTCATCAAGGTTGCCCAGCGAGTTTCCCATGGCATGAGCATATTCCCTCATCATAAAAGGCTTGTCCTTCACCATATCGGCTACTTCCACCATTCTTAGGGGGTGAAGGTAACTGTCGTCATAGATATCGGA
>Ga0209723_1005781_pt1 | contig 12422 bp, 10 predicted proteins | sample BiotimSIPDNA_2_FD_185750 | JGI IMG/M metagenome (GOLD analysis project Ga0209723, IMG submission 185750) | Anaerobic biogas reactor microbial communites from Washington, USA - Biogas_R2 time_0 SIP DNA (SPAdes) (version 2) | ecosystem: Engineered > Bioreactor > Anaerobic > Unclassified | place... | reverse complement strand
ATTCTACATTTTTGTCTTGCGCGATAAGTGCGAGGGATCCGGCTTGGTGTTCTTTTTCGATAGGGTTTCTAATTGCGAGGCTTCCATTTGTCCAGACTGTAACGATTCCCGGTTCCGTGTTGTCGAGTGCGAGGTCAAGGGGTTTCTTTGAGTTTCCTGGGCATGGGATTTGCTGGATCGTCTTGTCTTGATGGATGAGCTTGACGGTTTGGTCTTGCCAGATTGCTCGCCAAGCGAGGTCTTTGCCGAAGGCGATTCCCTGTTGCCCTTGTGCTTTCTTGAATGGGATTGAGACGGCGATTCGCTGCGGTTTCCAGGATTCGCGCCCGAGCTTGAGAGTCGCCGTTGCATTCTTTTGTGGGTTTGCGACGAGTTTGCTATCCGTTGCCTTCCAGGCATTTGCTGCTTGCGGATTTTGTTGGACAGCGTCAGCGAGGATGCTGTCGAGCAGGGGAGTTTCCTGGATGGTGTGGACATCCAGGTCGTCGAAGAAGGTGTCGCTGACTCCTTTTGCCATCAGTCCGACCTTGCCTCCGGCGAGGGAATGCGCTGCGGTGAGCAACGGCGTGCCATCGACGATGACGTGTAGGTATTTTGGTTGGAACTTGACTGCCAGCTTGTACCAGGTTTCGGCTCTTGCTGGGATTTCCCTGGTTTCCTGTGGTGGGAGGTCCTTGCCGTCAACCCTGTGGATCAGCGCGATTTGCGTTGGGTTGATCGAGAACGAATCGAGCGTCCACTGGATTCTGGAGAAGTTGTCCTTGTCCCTGAAAGCAAAGACGAGAGCCGCAGTGGATCCGATGAAAGGCTTCATGGTGATCGATGCTTCGTAGTTTGTCCAGAATGGGTATCCCGTAACGATCAGCGCTTCGCCTTCCGGCGCGTTGCCCGAAAGGCAGAATGGGTTTGGGCTTCTGTCTGGAACCGGAATATATCCTTCCCGGATGTTGGCTGCCGGATTGGCGTGGATTCGTTCCATTACGGAATGGATTTTCCAGTTTCCTGATATCGGTTGCCAGACGCCCCACTGCTTGGCTTCTTCCTCGGTGCGCATGAAGTCGTCGCCAAAGGCGAATGGTTCCAGTCTTTGGTATTCGGTGTTGGTGAAAGCTGGTTTTTCGCCGATCTGGTTGCAGGTCGCATCGCCTTTGAGGTTGACATAGGAAATGGTTGTGGCTATGGTTTTTGTGTTGGAGAGGATTTCCAGCCATTGCCCGTGCCTCCTGATGATGATTGGGGCATGTGCCGGGTCGAATTCGCTTTTGATCGTCTGGTCGATACCTGTGGTGGCATCGTGGATTAGCGCAGTTACGGTGTTGTTTTCAAGCGTAATGGCCACATTGTCGCCCTTAGGGTTGCCGAGGATGAGTTTTCGCGGCGAATCGCTTTTTTCAGGCCATGCTTTGAGTTCGAAAGTCTCGTGCCTGAGTTTCCGCAATTGCACGGTTTGCGCGAAGGCATTGAAGGCAACGACAACAGATATGATGAAGAGGATAGTTTTCATGCTCTGAACCCTAGCTTGAAAGATGAAACACAGTTATCCTAATAAACATAAGCCAATTGAGTGAAAACTCAAGGCGAAAGAATGGGGAAGAAGATTTTTGACGCGGAGTTTTCCATCCCCCATGTAAATCCTAATAAAACATATAAAGAAGCAGTTTCCTCCATGACAACGATGATCTTCATGGTATTTTGAGTATGGGAACCCGGGATGCCCGTACCCAAAGCGATGTCGCCGCTAAAGCGGCTAAACATGGCGCATTCCTAGGCGGACGGGTCGGACAGTGTCGGACGGGCCAAATGAAAAACCCCTTCCCGGAAGGTTCGGGAAGGAGTGTCAATGCGGGAGAAAGGAGGACGGGATTACATTCCCTTCGGGTGGTTGTAGGTGTCCTTGACCAGGACGTCGTGGGCTCCGCCTTCGACCAGGGTGACGCTGGAAACCAGGGTCAGCTTTGCCTTTTCCTGAAGTTCCGGGATGCTCAAAACGCCGCAGTTGCAGAAGGTATGGCGGATTTTTGCCAGGGTGACCTCCAGGTTTTTATGGAGTGGACCGGCATAGGGGACGTAGCTGTCGACGCCTTCGACGAATGATAGTGTGTTCTTGCTTGATTGCCCTTGCCCATAGCGAGCGACGTTTTGTGCGCGTGCGCTGCCTTCGCCCCAATATTCTTTCATGAAGTTTCCATTGATCTGGACGATCTCGCTTGGCGATTCGTCAAATCTGGCGAAATAGCGTCCAAGCATGCAGAAATCAGCTCCCATTGCAAGGGCGAGGGTAATGTGGTAGTCGTGCACGATGCCGCCGTCGGAGCAGATTGGCACGTAGATTCCAGTTTCCTGGAAATATTCGTCCCTGGCCTTTGCGACTTCGATCACCGCTGTAGCTTGTCCACGTCCGATACCCTTTGCTTCACGGGTTATGCAGATGGAGCCGCCGCCGATTCCAACCTTGACAAAGTCGGCCCCGGCTTCTGCGAGGAACCTGAATCCATCCTTGTCAACCACATTGCCGGCTCCGATCTTGACGGTATCTCCGTACTTGTTCCTTACGAATTCGATCGTTCTCTTTTGCCACTCTGTGAATCCTTCCGAGGAGTCGATGCAGAGAATGTCCGCCTCAGCTTCTACAAGTGCGGGGATGCGTTCTTCGTAGTCTCTTGTGTTGACTCCGGCGCCAACGATGAACCTATGTTGGGAGTCCAGGAGTTCGAGGGGGTTTTCCTTGTGCTGGTCGTAGTCCTTCCTGAAGACGAATGCGACGAAGCGTCCATCTTTTGTGATGACTGGGAGGGTATTGAGCTTGTATTCCCAGATCAGGTCGTAAGCTTCCGGAAGTGTGATGCCCTCAGTTGCTGTGACCAGCTTGTCAATGGGCGTCATGAAGGAAGCAACCTTTGCCTTGACCGGAATTCTCTCGAGGCTGTAGTCTCTGCTGGTGACCATTCCGAGGAGTTTTCCGTGTGGGGTGCCGTCGTCAGTAACGCCGACTGTCGAGTGCTTGTACTTTTCCTTGAGGTCGAGGATGTCTTCCAGGGTATTGTCAGGTGTGACATTGGCATCCGAAGTCACGAATCCGGCCTTGTAATCTTTGACGGCACGGACCATTGCGGCTTCGCTTTCGATACTTTGGTTGCCATAGATGAATGTGATGCCGCCTTCCCTGGCGAGTGCGACTGCCAGGCGGTCGCCTGAAACTGCCTGCATGATGGCGGAGACCAGCGGGATGTTCATCGAAAGGGATGGTTTTTCGCCACGCTTGAATTTCACGACAGGTGTGTTGAGGGACACGTTTGCGGGGATGCAGTCTGGCCCCGTGTAGCCTGGGATCAGCAAGTATTCGCTGAAGGTATGGGACGGTTCATCGTAGTAAAACGCCATAGTTGCTCCTTGTCGATGATCAATGCCTGTTAACATCCGCATTCGTACGGAAAACTTGCCTATTTACTATAATTGGTTCATCTATGGTTTTCAACTTTCACGAGGCGTTCTCGGGATGATTTATGTCAAATATCCTGGGAACGGATGATTTTTTGGTTGTAACTATTTGTGAAAATGGTTGTTTGATTGTAGATTAACTAAATGGCTTGAACACCTATAGGGAAATGCTCTCCCTGCTGTTTAGAGCATAGGAAAAAGCTGATAGTTGAGTACTAAGGAGCTGTATTGATGCGCACAGTTGGCACTGTAGTCCGTGGGATACGTTGTCCGATTTTCCGACCTGGCGACGATTTAGCGTCTCTGGTCGTTGACGCCTTGCTGGCCTCAAGTGAGAGCGAGGGGTATTCTTTTCGCGACCGCGACGTTGTAGCCATCACGGAATCTGTTGTGGCGAAGATCCAGGGCAACTACGTGACCGTGGGTCAAATCGCGAAAGATGTTCGGGGCAAGTTCGGTTCCGGCGAGGTCGGGATTGCGTTCCCGATTTTGAGTCGGAATCGTTTTGCGGTCTTGTTGCGCGGGATTGCCGCCGGGCTGGATCGTGTCCACATGTTGTTGAGCTATCCTTCTGACGAGGTAGGGAACCGCCTGATGGACGAGGATGCCATGGAGGCCGGTGGCGTGAACCCGCACTCGGATGTCCTTACCGAAAAGCAATATCGCGACATCTTTGGCGAAAAGGTCCTGCATCCGTTCACGGGGATTGACTACGTTGACCTGTACAAGGAACTGATCGGTCCGGACAAGGTCGTGATCCACTTCGGCAACGATGTCCGCGCACTGCTTCCCTTTACGAAGAAGATTTTGACCTGTGACATTCACACCCGTCATCGCAACAAGCGGTTGTTGTTGGATGCTGGCGCTGAGGTCGTATATGGCTTGGATGACATTTGCACCAGCGCCGTTGAGCCGGGCGCCGGGTTCAATGCCAGGTACGGCTTGCTGGGGTCCAACAAGTCGGACGACTTGAAAGTCAAGTTGTTCCCGCGCGATTGCCAACCGTTGGTCGAGGACATCCAGGCTCGTCTCAAGGCGAAGACGGGGAAGACCATCGAGGTTATGGTCTATGGCGACGGCGCGTTCAAGGATCCCGTCGGCAAGATTTGGGAGTTGGCTGATCCCGTCGTGTCTCCGGCCTTTACTGAAGGCTTGCATGGGACTCCGAACGAATTGAAGTTGAAGTATATTGCTGACGAGGCACAGAAGGTTGACGGTGACAACGCATCTGTTACGGCATCTGTTTTGGAACGGATTCGCAAGAAGACGTCGAATTTGGTTGGCAAGGAAGAATCCCTTGGCACGACTCCTCGTCAATTGACTGATTTGCTGGGCAGCTTGTGTGATTTGACCAGCGGTTCTGGTGACAAGGGCACGCCGGTTGTATTGGTACAGGGGTATTTTGACAACTTTTCTGATGGTTGACGTCGGCGTTATGAGAGTGGGGCAAGCGAGGTGACTGACGATGGAACCGAGAGTTCGGCTATTTGGATGTCTTTTGTTGATTGGCCTGATTGTAGTTGGGCAGTCATCCGTGACTCGGATGACTGCTGACGAGATTGAGGAACTGGCTGATTTGCGTGTTGCGGAGGGTGTTTCCCGGGCCTTGGACTTGCGTGCTGTCGCGACTGGCCTTGGGATTTCTTGGCCAGTCGTTCCTCCGCGCTATTCCTTTGACGAACATGTTCACCGCAGCGACGAGTATGCGAAAGCACGTTCTCGCGATGCTTATCCTGATAGCCAGTTGCTGGCTTTGATTTCTGAGGCGGATGAGAAGTTCCGTCCGATTCGGGTTGGCGACCAGGTTGAGATTCGTTCGATTCGTCCCCCGCATCGGATTTACAAGGGGGCGGTCCAGCGCGTGTCTCCCGATGCGATCCGCATAGGAAATTACGGTCAGATTTCGACGAAGGACATCGATCCTGACACGTTGGCCCGGTTTTCGGAGGCGGAATGCGAGTCGCGGAAGCGGAACTACCTGAGGGTTCAACGTGACGTGTTTGCGATGAACAGGAAGGATGTTTACGAGCGCGAGTTTCCTGTGAAGTTGAAGGCGTCTTTGCTTGAAGATGGATATGTGCCGAAGGATCCCAACGAGCGTTCGAAGGCATTTTTTCTTTCCGTGAACTGGGAGGCCGTCAGCGACCGCTATGAGGCGGCTTGCCTGGAGAAGAAGCGTGGCTTGGAGGAGGAACTGGCCGAGGAAATCCTTGTCGAATTGTATGAATCCAATGGATTTGCCCTTGACGGGAAGCGTTGGCGTCGCCTTTCGCGGGTCCACGATTTCCCCCTGAGTGGCCGCCATACAATGGATCGTACTTTTTTGGAACGATTTCGCGGCGAATAAGAAAAATCCTAAAAGATGGCATATATGTTATTGGAAATTAGTTGCGAATGTGCTAAATTGCCCTGTTGTCTTCTTTTTTCGCCAATCATTACATTAAAATAGGTAGGTAGAAAACATCAAACTTTGGAGTTACCGATGAAGCTTTTTAAATGCCGTGGCCGTCTTCTTCTATGGTATCTTGTTATCTTTTCATTCATTGTCTGCGTTCCTACTTGGACTTTAGCGGAAGATGCTGACGATGATGATGAGGAGGAAGTTGACTGGCGTGAAGAGCGCCGCAAGATTGAGGCTGACATTGCGAAGATGGTTAATGAGCGCCTGGCGAAAGAGGTGACTCGTGAGCGCGTTGTCACGGAATTGGCGAGGAATTTCCCCTTGAGTCCCCAGTGGAAGTATCCGGAACCGGAACCCAAGCAGACGCTGCAGGAGATCAACGAGGAGTTGATTGCACAGCTCAAGGAAGAAGTCAAGGTCAAGTTCCCCGCCTCCAAGCGGGAAGGCTTCGAAAAGGCGGCTCGTGAAAAGTACAAGATGTGGCAGCGCAACGACGATGTGACTTTCGTCATTCGCGGCGGCCGCGGTCCTGACACGCTCGTTACGGGCAAGCTGTCTCGTGTTTCTGCTGAGCGCGTCGAGGTGTTTCCCCGTCGTACGATCAACATCCGTGACTTGGATGACGAGACATTGGCTCGCTTGTACCCTGTTTACCATGAGAAGATGGTCAAGGAGTACGTTGCCAGCGAGAATCGAAGATATGATACTCAAATCGAGGTTTATATGATGGACGAGCGCGAGCGTCGTGTTCCGGAACTCTTCCGCAAGGGTGGCTACATCCCCAACCCGGGTTTGTTGGACATGACCGCGAAGACGTTCAGGACCAGGTACAACCAACGCTTTACCAGCCCCAATCCCGATCATTGGATCTCCAGGTCTTCATTTGTAAAGAACCTTTATGACAAGCTCTATGCCGAGAAGAAGGCTGAGTTTTCCGATGAGATTGCGAAGGATATCTACCAGCGCAAGAACTACATCAACGTGAAGCGTAACCAGTTCAAGAAGCTGATGGAATCCGGCGAAGCCAACGATCTGTACGGCTGGATGCCGCGCTCCAAGTACCAGGAGTACCTGGAACGCCAGAATGCGATTATCGAGGAAGAGAAGGCGAATGCACAGCCAGGCGATGGCGGACCAGGCGGGCCAGGCATGATGAATCCCGGTCCCGAGCACTAAGGCCTCAGTGGGTTTACGCCAGTTGGCAAGTGTGAAGTGATCAGGTCAAGCAACCGAGCGAGGAAACTGCCAGATGCCAGATGAGATTTCTGAAGGAAAAGGATATAAAGTGACCAATGGCGTTCGCGCCTACGAGGATTTGGTGTTCTTGCGTTCGGACGCCTGCCGCGGAATTCGTCTGGAGTTGGAGTTTTTGAAGCCCGAGTTGGTTTTTCAGGCGAATCAGATCGAGTCGACGATTGTTATATTCGGCAGTGCACGCACCTTGCCGCCTGACGTTGCCGAGCAGCGTCTAGCCGAGGCTTGCGCGAAGTTGTCGGCATCTCCAGGCGATGCAAAGTTGCGTGCTCAGGTAGCTCATTGCGAGCGCTTGGTGCAGGCGAGTCATTATTACCAGGTCGCCCGTGAATTTGCGGCTATGGTTACCCACGAGTGCCAGATACGCAATTTGGAGCCGTGCCGTCAGTTTGTTGTTTTGACAGGTGGTGGCGGCGGGATCATGGAAGCTGGCAATCGCGGTGCGTTCGACGAGGGCGGCGTATCTGCGGCTTTGAACATCACGCTGCCTTTCGAGCAGCATCCCAACGAGTACATTACCCCTGACTTGAACTTTTTGCTTCACTATTTCAGCATTCGCAAGATGCATTTTCTGAAGCGTGCCAAGGTATTGGCGTGTTTCCCTGGTGGTTTTGGCACGATGGACGAGCTGTTCGAGGCATTGACCTTGATCCAGACGAAGAAGATAGCTAGGATGCCGGTCTTGTTGTATGGCAGGGAGTTTTGGGAGAAGCTGATCAATTGGAACATGTTTGTCGAGCAGGGGATGATATCACCAGAGGATTTGGATTTGTTTACTTACTGCGAGACGGCTGCGGATGGGTGGAACGCGATACGGGCATTTTACGGGGCGAATCGCAAGACTGCCGCGGACTTCTAAGGAGCGGCGATTGGCATAGAAGCGAGGGTGTATGTTTCTGAAAAAGGTTTCGAATTTCTTTTCGGATGACATTGGGATCGATCTTGGCACGATGAACACGTTGGTGTACGTCGTTGGACGTGGGATTGTTCTCGAGGAACCGAGTGTTGTCGCGTTGAACCGGGATACCGGGAAAGTGATTGCGGTCGGGACTCGCGCCAAGGAAATGCTAGGTCGAAATCCCGGGAATATCCTGACTGTTCGTCCGATTAAGGACGGCGTGATTGCCAATGCCGAGGTCGCGGACGAGATGATGCGGTATTTCATCAACAAGAGCCGGGCTCGCTACAAGCTTATGCAGCCCCGCGTGTTGATTACGGTTCCGTACGGGGTCAACGAGGTCGAGACTCGTGCCGTCCAGGACAGCGCCAAGAAGGCCGGTGTCCGCGAGGTGCGACTTGTCGAGGAACCCTTGGCGAGTGCGATTGGGGTCGAGTTGCCAGTCGAGGAACCTACTGGAAACATGATTGTTGACATCGGCGGCGGTACGTCCGAAGTCGCGATCATTTCTCTCGCTCACATTGTTGAAGCCGAGAGCATCAAGTACGGCGGTGACATGATGGACGAGGCGATCAAGGATCACATGATGAACCAGCATGGGCTGTACATTGGTGAACGAACCAGCGAAAACATCAAGAAGACCATCGGGAGCGCTTATCCCGTTGCGAATTTGCGTCAGGAGATGGAGGTTCGCGGTCGCGAGGTCGGTCAGTTGGGCAACAGCTTGCCACGCACGATGACGATTACTGCGGATGAGATACGCACGGCGTTGGATCGTCCCATCGAGCAGATCATCGGCGCGGTGCGTCGTACGCTTGACAAGTGCAAGGCCGAGTTGGCTGGCGACTTGATCGAGAATGGGATTCGCCTTTCCGGCGGCGGTTCGTTGTTGCCTGGCTTGGACAAGCGGATTCAGGAGCAGACGGGTTTGATGACCTTGGTGGCGGCTTCGCCGTTGCATGCGGTTGTCAATGGCTTGGGCGTGATGCTGAAGGAGCCTTCGCTGATCTTCGGCCAGCCTCAGAGCGGTTCTATCGGTCAAGCGTACAAGCGTTAATATTAGTTGTCAAGGAGCCTGTTTCGGTATCGATTATCGGATGGGCTTTAGTGAAGAATTAGGAATCAGCAAAGTATCAGAAAGGAGAAGAAGATGTCACATCCAGTCACGATATTCACTGGTCAGTGGGCGGATTTGCCTTTGGCGGAGTTGGCTCCGAAGATTGCCTCTTTTGGCTATGATGGTTTGGAATTGGCATGCTGGGGCGACCACATGGACGTATTCAAGGCCGCCGAAGATCCCAAGTACTGCAAGGCTCAGCTGGCAATACTGGCTAAGAGCGGCTTGAAGTGCTGGGCTATCAGCAACCACCTGGCAGGACAGTTGGTCAGCGACCCTAACGACGACAGCCGTTCGGACAATTTCGGCATGCTTCCCAAGAGCTGCAACGGGAATGCCGAAAAGAAGCGCGAATGGGCGATTTCATCGATGAAGGCCGCTGCCCGTGCCGCAAAGAACCTGGGCATTTCGGTTGTGAACGGCTTCACGGGGTCGCCGATTTGGCACATGCTCTACAGCTTCCCGCCAGTGTCTGACAAGATGGTCGCGGATGGATTTGCCAGATTCGCCAAACTGTGGAATCCGATCTTGGACGAGTTTGACAAATGCGGCGTCAAGTTTGCCTTGGAAGTTCATCCGACTGAGATTGCTTTTGACCTTTACACGGCGAAGCGTGCATTGGAAGCGCTTGACTACCGTCCTGCATTCGGCTTCAATTACGATCCAAGCCATTTGCTTTGGCAGGGTGTTGATCCCGCCCAGTTCATCCGCGAGTTCCCTGACAGGATCTACCATGTCCACATCAAGGATGCGAAGGTGACTTTGGACGGGAAGAGCGGGATTTTGTCGAGCCATTTGAACTTTGGCCAGCCGAATCGCGGCTGGGATTTCCGCAGCCCTGGTCATGGCGACGTGGATTTCGAGGAAGTCATGCGCGAGTTGAACCGTTGCGGTTACCAAGGACCGCTGTCCGTCGAGTGGGAAGACAGTGGAATGAACCGCGAATACGGCGCGAAGGATGCCTGCGAGTTTGTGCGGAGGATCGACTTCCCCGCGAGCGACATTGCCTTTGACGCCGCTTTCGAGCAATAGTATCTAGTAGAAAACCGAGGCACAAAAGACAAGTCCGGCACTTGCTAGGGTTTGTTTTTTGTGCCTTTTCGGTAATGATAAGAAGTTGCTTTCAGGAGAGGTTTGATGCTTAGTCGTTTTGAGCGTAGCGTCCCGGAGTTGGAGGGTGTACATAGTTCGGGGTTGCTCAGTTGCCTGTCCCGCTTTGACGCTTTGGAAGGTAACGATCAATTGCATAGTTTTCTGGTTGTTCGCCACGGAAAGTTGATTCACGAGAGCTATTGGCGTCCGTTTTGCGGCAACGATACGCACAAGATGTTTTCCTTGAGCAAGAGCTTCACGTCTTCCGCCGTTGGTTTTGCCGTCCAGGAAGGCTTGATTGACATTGACCGGACAGTCCTGTCCTATTTCCCCGATTGTTGCTTGGATGATGCGTCTGAACGGATGCGTTCGATGACGGTTCGTCACGTGTTGACGATGACGAGCGGTCACGCGGAATGTCCCATTGGCGCCGTGATGTCCAAGGGAGTGAAAAATTGGGTGCGTGGATTTTTCGGCGAGGAATTGGTGCATGAGCCGGGTAGCACATTTGTATATAACAGCCTGGCGACATACGTCTTGTCAGCGCTGGTATGCCGGGTAAGCGGTTGCGGTTTGGTTGACTACTTGATGCCGCGGTTGTTCGAGCCATTGGGGATTCAGCGTCCGCATTGGGAGTGCTGTCCGTTGGGCATTGAAACCGGCGGGTGGGGACTGCAATTGCGTTCCGAAGACATTGCAAAGTTTGGGGAATTGTACCTGCGGAAGGGAGTTTGGGGCACGAAGCGACTTCTTCCCGAAAGCTGGATCGAGATGGCGACAGCGAAGCAGGTCGACAACAGCGCCGGTCGCGTTTTGGATTGGGCGGCAGGCTACGGCTTCCAGTTCTGGCGTTGCTTGCCCGAAGGCGTTTATCGTGGGGATGGCGCCTACGGCCAATACTGCATTGTGATGCCGAAGCAGGATATGGTTGTTGTCATAACCAGCGCGGTTGGCGACATGCAGCGGATCCTGAACATTTTGTGGGAGGAACTGCTGCCCGCAATTGAGGATGATGCATTGGAAGCCGATGCTGACGCCTTTGATTCGCTGGTGAGTTTTTCCCGGAATCTGGTCGTTCGCCGTTCCAAGACACCGGGCGTTGCCCTAAGTTCGGGGTATGCCGGCAGATATGCGATGGATTCGAACGACAGGAAGATTGCCTTTGTCGAATTTTCCGAATTGCCTGCGGGGGTGGGATTGCGCTTGGAACATGAGGACGGCAACGTGACGGAATTGCGTTTCGGGAAGGACGACTTTGTGGTGAACGCCAGGAATTGGGATGCCATGGATGGCGAAACGAGCGCAGGGGCGGTCAGCGCGACCGGCGAAAATTCCTTTAAGTTGGATTTGCTGGGACTTGAAGGTCCGTTCCGAGTCTTTTGGAATTGCCAATGGAACCAGGACGGGAGCTTGTTGATCGGAGCCAGGAAAAACTTCTGCTTCTTCGGGGCTGCGCAATGGCCCGAAATGCGCGGGCGAAAACTGCAAGTGTAGAGGTACTGAAATGTCGGCGAAATACCTTGGCTTGGATTGCGGGACGCAAAGCTTGATTGCGGTGGTGATCGGCATTGAAGAACGTTGCTTGATTTGGGACGAAGTGAACTATCCAATCGAAGAGGGTGTACAATGAGTTATTTGATTAAGCGTACGAATGTGGTTCCCAAGTTTGACTTGTCTTGGGATGGCGATGTTTGGAGCATGGCCGACATTGTTGAGCTGAACGAATATCGCGAGGAAAGCCAGGGGCATCGTCCCGTGGTGAAGGCGAAGGTGTTGCACGACGCTCGCAACCTGTACGGGATGTTTCGGGTGGAAGACAAGTACGTGATTGCAGTGCAAGAGGGATTCCAAGCGCCTGTATGCCTGGATTCATGCGTGGAATTTTTCTTCAAGCCCTCGATTGGAAAAGGGTATTTCAATTTGGAGGTCAGTGCCAGCGCCGCATATTTGATGACATACATCCGCGACCATCGCCGAACCGAAGATGGTTTTGAGGACTATACGAAAATGAGCGCCGCCCATGGCGCACTGGTGAAGGTCAAGACGTCGTTGCAGCCTCGTGTGTATCCCGAGATTGCGGAACCCTTGACATGGTATGCTCAATTTCAGGTGGCGATGGAAGCGCTGGAACCGTATTGCGGGAAGATTCCCAGCCTTGACGGCGTGACCTGGAAGGGCAACTTCTTCAAGTGCGCGGACGAATGCAGCCATCCGCATTGGCT
>Ga0209723_1005779_pt1 | contig 12429 bp, 14 predicted proteins | sample BiotimSIPDNA_2_FD_185750 | JGI IMG/M metagenome (GOLD analysis project Ga0209723, IMG submission 185750) | Anaerobic biogas reactor microbial communites from Washington, USA - Biogas_R2 time_0 SIP DNA (SPAdes) (version 2) | ecosystem: Engineered > Bioreactor > Anaerobic > Unclassified | place... | reverse complement strand
AAACGGTGTTGACATAAAAAAATTTGTGCCTTTAAACGATTCAGCTTCAAAAAAACAGTTGAACCCAGATGACGATATTTCTGTGCTTTTCGTGGGAAGCTTGATTCCACGTAAAGGTTTAAACTTTCTAATTGAAGCAGCAAAAAAAATTGTCAAACAAAGCCCAAACGTAAAATTTAAAATCGTAGGAGACGGCCCATTGAAGAATCATCTTGTTGATTCTTTGAAACAAAACAGTATTTTGAGTAACTTTGTTTTTCTTGGCAACATAAAAGAGGATGCGTTACCAGATGTATACAGTAGCGCTGACGTTTTTGTTTTGCCGTCGATTCAAGAGGGGCAAGGTATTGTTTTGCTTGAAGCGCAAGCCTGCGGCAAACCCGTAGTTGCTTTTGATATTGGAGGCATTAATGAAGCTGTTTGCAACGGTGAGTCGGGGTTACTGGTTAAGAGAGGCGACAGTGATGCCTTAGCTGATGCGTTGACTACTCTTTTGTCGGATAGGTCTTTAAGGAATCGATTGGGCATTAATGGTCGCAAGTTTGTTTCAGAAAATTTTACTTGGGATAAATGCGCAACAGGAATGCTTAACGTATACAGAGAAGCATTAAATTCAAAAAATGCTCTCTGATTTTATATTACGTCTTAATATGTCGATAAGAAATTTTTTTATCTATTTTAAGCAATTCAGCGCTATTACTGCCGAATTTGTGGGTATAGATTTTCAAAGGATTGAGCGTAAAGCTCTAAATAAGCGGGGCTGGCGGGTTTTAACCTAGTTCGCATGGGGTATTCACCCGCAAATCCCTTTTTATGGATTTTTTTCATACCGACTCAATTTTAAATTTGGTCTCTGCTCAAAGCTGGCAAGCCAACTTTTCGTCGATATTCATTAACAACAACCAGAGCTTCGGTTATCAATTCATCTGTCCTGCTCGCGCATACATGAGTTTCTCGGGTTGCCGGAAAAGTGGTGATAAATCCAAATCTTCTAAGTTTCTCAGCTACCTCAAGAACTTCACCATGCTCCGATCAAGGTCTTCCTTTAGGGACGTTACTTAATGAGGTGTGTCCAAGATGGTGACCTCCAACTCCTCCACACCAATATCTGTTAACCCATAGCTTGTTGAGAATAAAACCTGCAAGTTCTCTTTCTTTTGCTTTCAACCTATCTAGGCGACTGGTTGGCATGAGATACTTTTTACTTTCCAAATCTTTTATAAGGATTGCTATACATTGGAATTTATTACAATCTCAATGTAAAAATAGCAAAACTTAATTACAACAGATAACATCTCATCATTGGTGAAATTATAATGGTAATGGAAACACCGAAACGACCAACTCCAGAAAAGCAAATAGACGAACAAGAAGAATACGCAACCAGAGGACCATTCGCAAGCATTTTCGGTGGATCTGTGGCGCGACTGTTAGACCAAGCATTGATTGTGGGCAAAATGGAACAGACAATAGCCATTTTGGCTGACTCTACCAACCTGTCATACAAGACAACGAAAGAGGCTCTGGAGAAACTAGTCAAGATGGGTTTTGTCACCCCAACTAGAAAACTAGGCAACGCCCAAGCCTATCAGTTCCAAGTTGAAAACCACCTAAGCGGATTGCTGGCTTGCGGTGCAGAGTTTCAGAGACAACGAACCGACCTATAGCGCAAAGTAAGCAAGAGCAAAGTGCAAAGCTTTTGTGTTTACTTACTTTGCAGAGAAGCAGTTGCTATGACGACATTTAGCGAGCTATTTTTAGTGTGATAAGATAAAAAATGGGGTCTTTAACTATCAAACTGAGTAACTTAACTTAACAGTATCCGTTCCATACCTTCCGCCACTGGAAGACCACCCTGGAATACCATAAAACCAAAGACAGCCTCTACATAATGCAACTGCTAGGTCACAAGAAAATCAAAAACACCCTTATCTACACCCAACTCGTAACCTTCGAAGATGGCAAATATACATGCAAGACAGCTGAAACCGTCAAAGAAGCCAAAGAACTCATCGAAGCAGACTACCAATACATCTGCGACATGGACTGCCTAAAACTCTTCAGAAAACGCAAATAAGCCAAAAGTATATGGTTTTGTCCCTGGAGCGGGGGATGGGAATACACTCCCAATATCATCAGGTTCACGCAGTGCTTTAACGCTATATAGTGGTCCATACTGACTATTTTCGCATTGGAACTCTGCAAATCTTGGTCCAAGCTACTCAGAAGCAAGCAATGCTGGGCAACACTTAACGTTGGGGTATGGTGCTTTTCCCTCAGCATAGACGGGCGGGACAATATCTTCTGAGAAATCGAGCACCTATGTATCATATGAGAATTCAATCCCGAGTGAATTGCCTGAATACCTTATAGGGGCATTTTGGCTGTGATATGTGCTTTGGCGCGTTTGCCGTATTTGTGAAACGCCAGAAAACTCCAAATTAATGCGTTTTCTCTTTTATCTATCTAGGTCTTCTGTTCTTTTTAATCCGATGTTTTTAGTTAATTTATCAAGGTCACTTGATGTTATCCATTCGGTTTTTAAATAAAACAAAATCTGTTCATTGCTTAATCCGATGCGTTTAGCCTCCTCAACGGTGTAGCGATAAGCTTCGATTTCTGTCGGTCGATCTACATAACTAAATTTGGGGTCAAAAAGTTCTCTGCCATTCATAAACTGTTTGACGTGGTATAACTCGTGAATTAAATCCAGATAAATAAAAGTCCTATCGCCACTGTTTAGGTAGTTTCTGCTAATTACGATGTGCCCATCAGTGTCATCGACATACATGTACCCGCTAAACCAAGTAAACTCGACTTTCAACAATCTGAGAACCTCGGATGTTTTTTCTCCAAATATGCCCTGAACGGCAGGCACCTTGTCAAATCCTTTAAAGAAATCAGCGAAAAAACAAGTTGAATTACCAAAACCAAAGGGGTTAATGGAGATTTTTCTAAAGAAGCGAAGAACACTAAAAACAAGGTATTCTACGCTCTTCAAGTTCTGTTTCTCCTATTCAAATTCTGAAAGATACTCGACCCGCATTCCTTTCTTCGCTAAATTACATAACTTTTCTACACTACCTACACTGGCATCTATGTTGTTGTGGACTGGATGCCTCCACATACCTTCAGGTACAAGGTTAAACTGTAAGGGCATTTTAGCACTAAAGTTGTATTTTTTATTTAAATCTCTAATAAATTTGCCTTCTCTGCTGGCAGCACGCGCAGAAGAACAGCTTTGCAGCAGCTTAGGAGAACCAAACATGCCAACTCCATGCCAAACCGAAGCATCCTCAGGTGAAGCTATCGAATAAAGGAAAAACTGAGGCGAAGACGGAGTCTCCAAGTAACTATAATCAGAAAGCTGTTCAGCTGATACAGAAAAACTGTCGTCGCACACAGCAAAAGAAACATCAGCAGGGTTAACTCCGTTAGGGTAAAGCTTGGTAGTTTTATAATTTACTGTAACATTTTCAAGCTGCCCATCTTTAAAATGCAGTTTACCTCGAACAGCACGTTTGGAACCAAAACCTTTCTTTGAATGCGGCACAGTTAAAAGTGTTGTACGTTTAGATAAGCTACGATTCATACAAGTATATGCTTGTTCTATTGCCTCGTAGTCACGATGACTTTCACCAATAATGTAATGAAGGGGCCCATCTTTTTTCTCAGTCTGCAACATTGAAAGAGGCATACGAAGAGAATACAGGGACAAATTCATTCCACAAAAAGCTGTTAACTCTTTAATTTGAGCATATTTTACAGAATCAACCATATCCAAGTAAGAGCCGTTACCATTTTTTAATGAACTATCTATGAGGTCTACTTCTTTTTGAGTAGTCAGTTTTCCATCATATTTCTTAACAAACTCTTGGTCAATTTTAAGCTCATCAGTTTTAACATATGCAGCTGGAAAAGCACTTTGTCCACTATCAACTATTGATTTTCTAAGTGGATTAAGAGAGTAACGATCAGGTTCCACGTCATCAGTGTTTAACATGAAAGGCACAATATAACCGCTGGGCGGCTTCTTTAAGGCTTCATACAAGTCATCGACATGGCGTTTATCAGGTTCACATACACCATACTCAAGAAAATAGTTGCCGCATGTCTCAAGTAACCTAGTTGCAACTATACCTTGAGCTTCCTCTAAGGTTAATTGTGGATTAGCATATTCAAAAGAAGCCCTTATGAAAAAATGGTCGCCGTCAAAGTTAACTGTAACTTTTTTTCCATCCACGTAATGAAGTAAAGTTACTTTTCGATTAGGATGCTGTGCTTTGAATGTGGCTAGATTTTCAACTAAAACTTTGATAGTTGAAAAAGAATTCTTTAAGAAATCTTCAAGCAACAGCCTACAATGGTCTTCCATAAGTTATCCTCTTTCTAAAGATTCAGCAAGGTATATACAATTTTTTCCTACAGATTCACCTAAAAACATTCTTGAAACAAAAAACTCTTCTCTAAAACCTAAACTATAGAATAAATCTAGAAGAGCGCCCGCTTTTTTTGGTACTACAGCATAAACAGTTTTACCAGATAACCTAGAAAGAACAGTCTTAATTAACGAAAAAGCAACTTCAGGTCTTGAGTCCCTACAGATTAAGGGTCCAACCCAAGCATCATGGTCATATACAGTTGCCAAAGCGTATCCAATTAGGTCTTGACCGTCAAATACGCAGTATTTTAAGTTGCTATCCTCAGTCAGTATTGTATCAAGTAATCTTTGTCTTTCTCCACCAAAATATTCAGCGTCAAAATCTAAAATTTTCGAGTGGTCACTGTGATTAATCTTGGGTAACTCTTCACCTTCAACAGCCCCAAGTTTTTCAATATGTAAAAAAGAAAAATCTTCAGAACATTTGAATCCAAATCGGCTATAAAAGGGAATTAACTTCGGGTAGGCGTATATGCCAATTGTTTTTACACCTTTCTCATGTAAAAAATCTATAGCATACTTTAAGAGAACAGTGCCGCCGCCTTTTTGTCGATATTCCGCGTTGATGATGAAATTACCAAACCAACCTAATTTTCCATAACTTATGCAAGTGGCTATACCTAACCGTTTAGAATCGTCAACTAAAAGAAAGGAGCCGTGTGGCTCTAAATAATGCATAAACTCGAAGTCTGCAGGCGCCATCTTCCAATCCATAGTATTTGCGAGTTCAACTGCGAAATCAAAGTCCTTAGTGGATAATGGTTTGACTTGTAGCATACAGAATTAACTTGGGCAATCTAACAATTAAGTATGTTTATCTGATTTGGGTTATAGAAGCTGCTGTAGGGTAATAGTTTATTTGATGTATGTGTAGTTTTTTTGATTTTTTTAATAAAAGAGCAAGGACCTGTTTTAATTCGAATTAAAATATATATTTGAATAGGTGTGTATTTACTGTTAATACAAATCATGGTTGTGATAAGAGTTGGATCGAAAAATCATGTCACTAGGCAAATCATCCTTAGTAGTATCACTGCCAAAAGAGTGGATGCAACTAAACGACGTAAAAAAGGGAGAAACAGTTTCATTCAACATTCAACGGGACCGCTCATTAGTAATTTACCCCAGTTCAATTAAAAAATCTGAAGAAAAAGAAATAATCATAAACGTAACATCAAACGAAGAAGAAATTCTAATAACCCAAAAAATTCTAGGAGCCTTCCTAAACGGCTACACAGGAATAATTCTAACCTCAGATAACATTTTCACAGTACCACAAACCAAAGCAATACGAAACATGGCAGGCAGATTGTACATGAGGGTTATGGAGGCAGACGCAAAAAAAGTTTACCTTCAAAGCCTCACTGATGAATCAAAAGCATCACTGGAACAGGCAATAAAGCGGATGCACCTAATTTCCCGGTCAATGTGTGAAGGAGCTTTCACTGCACTAAAAAACAACGACGTAGCATTAGCCAAATCTACATTTTCTTTAGATGATGACGTGGACCATTTTGCATTTTTCATTGTAAGAATTCTACGTAATGCAGCCCAAAACCCTTACTTAGCAAACGAGTTACACATTGATCCACTAGATTGCATGGACCATCAAATGCTTGTCTCAAGAATGGAGCATGCATCTGACTATGCAGCAGACATAACCAGACACATAATTATGTTAAGCGGAGCCAATCAAACTATTCCCGGAGAAGTTATAGAGCTTATGATAACTGCAGGAACACAAGTTGCAGATCTATATGTAAAATCAGTTGAAGCTTTCTTCTCTAAAGATGTTGATGCTGCAGTTGGAATCATGAAATGCAGAAACAAACTTGAAAAACTTGACATTGAAATGACGTCTAAAGCGTTTATAGGTCCACAAAAAGAAGCTGAACTTGTTTGTGGAATATGCTCAATACGCGACAACATAAAAAGAATATCTCATTGTACATTTAGCATCGCAGAAATTGCAGTCAACAGAGCATTTAAAATCATTTAACCACAGAAATATAACAAGAAAAAAAAGGATAACCCAGTTTTTAGTGTTGCCTAATTTTTAGGTTTAAAAAGAAGTTCATGAATACTTTTTGCAGCTGTTTTACCTGAACCCATAGCACTTATCACAGTCGCTTCACCTGTAGCTATGTCACCGCCTGCATAGACAGCATCTAAACTGGTTTTACAAGTTTGTTTGTTAACAACTATTATGCCGCCATTTGAAACTTCTAGACCCTTTGTTGTACCTTGTATTATGGGATTAGGTGTTCTACCAATGGCTACTATTACTGTATCAACATCCATCAAGGCTTCTGAACCAATTATAGGAACAGCTTTGCGTCTTCCTGAGGCACTATCTTCGTCCAGCTTCATCCTAATGTATTCCATAGCTTTGACGTTGCCTTTATCATCGCCTACAAATTTGGTGGGTGCAACAAGAAATTTGAAGTCTATTCCTTCTTCTTCAGCATTCAAAATTTCTTCTTCCCGTGCAGGCATTTCAGCTCTTGACCTTCGATAAACAATTGACACAGTTTCTGCACCTAAACGTAGCGCACATCTTGCTGCGTCTAATGCAACGTTGCCGCCGCCTATAACTGCAACTTTTTTGCCTACTCGAATTGGAGTTTTATAATGTGGAAAATTATAAGATTTCATCAAATTAACACGAATCAAGAACTCGTTAGCAGAGTAAACGCCGTTCAAGTTTTCTCCGGGAACACAAAGGAATTTAGGCAATCCAGCACCTGTACCTATAAAAACCGCTTTATAACCTTTAGAGAATAATTCTTCGATAGTAAATATTCGTCCTATTAAAGCATCAGGACGAAACTCAACACCTAATTTTTGGATATAATCAATTTCTGCTTGCACAATCTGCTTTGGCAAACGGAACTCGGGAATTCCATAAACTAATACTCCTCCACCGGTGTGGAGAGCTTCAAAAATGGTGACTTTATAGCCTAGTTTTGCTAAATCAGCTGCAACTGTTAATCCAGCTGGACCTGCTCCGACAATTGCCACTTTTTCGCCATTATGAGACAGCAATGGGGGAGTAATAAAACCGTTTTTTCGTTCAAGATCAGCAACAAACCTTTCAAGTCGCCCAATCGAGACAGGCTCACCTTTTTTTCCTAAAACACAATTTTTTTGACACTGTTCTTCTTGTGGACACACTCTACCGCAAATAGCTGGCAGGCTGTTTCGCTCTTTTATCTTACTAATTGATCCCGCATAGTCTTTTTGTTTGATTAGATTAATAAAACCTGGAATATCTACACCTACCGGACAGCCAGCTACGCATTGAGGATTGGGACAATTTAGGCAACGTGAAGCTTCAGCTAAAGCTTGCTCTTCATTGTATCCTAAAACAACTTCTTTGAAATTTCTGGTTCTTAGTAATGGATCTTGCTTGGGCACTTCTACAGCTTTAAACCTACTTTGAAGACTAACTGTTTTTAGTGTTTGTGACATTGGCATGTTTCTCCATGTTTATGCGTTTCAGCAGAGACATTTTTTTCTTCATCACAATAACATTTGAGTCTCTGCATTAACTCTTTGAAATTAACTTGGTGAGCATCAAACTCTGGACCGTCAACACATGCAAATTTAATTTCGTTACCAATTGTGACCCTGCATGCGCCACACATTCCCATGCCGTCAACCATTATTGGATTTAAACTGGCTATGGTTTTTATGTTATGTGGACGAGTTATATCGGCTATAACACTCATCATTATAGGTGGACCTATAGCAAAAACTATGTTAAAGTTATAGTTTTTAGCGATAAGAGTTTTTAAAATATCACTTACAAACCCTTTCTGTCCTTTTGTGCCATCATCTGAAGAAAAGAAAACTTCGTCAGATACAGCCCGCATTTCATCTTCTAATATGAATAGTTCAGCAGAACGGGCACCCATTATTGATATTACTTTGTTTCCAGCTGCTTTTAGAGCTTTAGCAACTGGATAAGCCACTGCTGTTCCAAGTCCACCACAGACCACTGCTGCAGTTCCAAAATTTTTTATTTCACTAGGATTCCCCAATGGTCCAGCTAGATTCATTATTTTTTCGCCGACTTCAAGAGATCCAAGTTCAATTGTTGAGTAACCAACTTCTTGAAAAATATGAGAGATTGTGCCTTTTTCTTTGTCCCAAGATGAAAGGGTTAAGGGGATTCGTTCACTGTCTTCGTGGACTTTAAAAATAACAAATTGGCCTGGCTGCGCTTTTGAGGCAATATCGGGGGCATACACTGTGATTTTTTTAGTAACAGAGTTTAACTGTTTTTTTTCGACGACTTGGTTGTTTTTGTCCTGATTTTGTATGCTTGTTTCTAGCAAATACGTGTTCTCCCTTGTTTACAAGGAACCCGATCAGTATTAATCGTATATACGATATATATCGATATAAAAGTCTTGCTAGCTAAAAATGGCCATAAGCTTAAAAAAATAATCACAAAAACACCTACAAAATAGCATAAACTTAATTCAATAAACAACAAATACACATTAAGGGTACTATTAATGTGCGCATTAAGTTACCGTTTTAAACTTTGGGTTGTTAACGAAAAAGGTGACGCAGTATTCGGTGACGGATTAGCAACATTACTCGAAAAAATAGAAAAGCACAACTCAGTTCTAAAAGCAGCCAAAGAAATTGGCATGTCATATAGGTATGCACTTCACAGGATAACTCTTGCAGAAGAAAGATTAGGCGAATCATTGGTTACCCGTGTTCGAGGGGGCGCAAAAGGCGGAGGTTCCTCTCAAGTTACTGATTCAGGAAAAAAGTTAGTTGAACAATATAGAAACACACAAGCTAAATTACAATCAATACTAAAAAATGAGCATCAACTTTGATCGTATTTGGGGATAAAGTTTAATTTAAACGATATTACAACTCTGTAACATCGGAGTTTTATATGAACCCGCCAAACCAAGCCTTACATAACAGCAACCTCAGAATAGCAACCACTGATTTAGTTCTAATGGCACTCTTCGCAAGTTTAGGCTTAGCAACTAAAAACTTACTCTACCCCATAATCGGACCAATGATGGGAGCAATCTATGTACCAACAGGCGCTGTAACAGGCGGCCTATACATGATGTGGCCTGTAATGGCATTTGGTTTCATACGTAAAACTGGAACCGCGACAATGGTGTCATTAACTCAAGCATTCATAAGCCTAATACTTCCATATGGCAACTTCGGAATACTCTCCTTCATAATATACCTTGGCCCCGGTTTAGCAATAGATGCTTTCTTTTTACTAACTAGACACAAATCCTGCTGTATCGCATGTTGCATGGGCGCCTCAGCAATCGCAAATGTTATCGGAACAATCTTGGTAGGCGCAACAGTACTTTTCTTACCATGGATTGTGCTAACTTTTTTGGCTGTAGTCGCTGCAATAAGCGGCTGCATAGGCGGATTCATCGCACATATACTCCTTGTAAGAATTGAAAAAATCGGTTTAAGAGGAAAAAAAAATGAACAAAAATAGTAAAATCGCTTTAAGTGCAATAACAATATTCATAATAATATTTGCTGCAGTAGCAGCTATTTATTACCTACCAGGAAACCTCGCCCAACCAGGTTCTATATCACTACCAACAGGAAACCCACCAACAACAGAGATAGAAATAATTAACAATTCAGCAGAAAAAAAACTAAGCATTTCTGATTTAAAGCAGATGGCGCTAACTACGGTTACCCACACCATTAAAGGTGAAACAGCAACCTACATCGGAGTAACATTAACTGAACTACTTAACAAAACAGATGCCCCCTGGGATACAGGCTTTATTGACATAATTGCAGGTGACGGGTACAAAGTAACAATAAACACGTATCAATCTTATAACAGCACTCAGTATCCGGGTAGCGAATTCATTTTGGCTTTCACTAAAAACGGACAATGGATAACTGATGAAACTGAAGGACCACTAAAATTCATTGCGCCAGGTTTAACATCTAACTATAACATAAAATGTGTAGCAGAAATCAAACTTAAACCATGGACAGTAACCATTAACGGTGAAGTAACAGATTCAGCTGTGATTATTGGAAACAACCTGACAAACTATGAAGTTAAAACAGTTACAGCTGCTTTTGCTCCTGGCGGAGAAGCACAAAGAACATCTGATTGGACAGGAATCTCAGTCATGAGCATTCTGGATTCAGTCGGGGTCTCTTCAAGCGCAACTAAAATCAGTGTAGCTGCAATTGATGGATATACCCGAGAATTCACCCTTGATCAAGTTCAGAGCACAGGGATGCTTCTTGGATACCAAGAAAACGGAGACGCCCTCTCACCGGTTGATGGACAACCATACCGCCTAATAGTGCCTACAGAAGAGTTTAAGTGGGGACAAAACTGGGTTAGATGGGTTTCAGAAATAACGATTTCATAAAAGGACGAATGATATGCAGAAAACCACTAAAATAACCCTTACAATTTTTTTCCTATTAATTATTGCAGTTATCCCGCTTTACTACTACACACATCCTGATACAAACCAACCTGAAGGGACACTGCAAATTAGAGGTAACGTGAATAATCCTATAAACTTGACATTGGCCCAGATGAAAACGTACCAACCGGTCACTGTGTCAGTTTCGCTTTCATCAAGCGGGAACCCTGAAGAAAACGGTGTTTACAGCTATACAGGGATAACTCTTCAAGAACTACTTAACCAAACAGAAATTCGTGGCGAAGTGAAAACAATTTTCATTCAAGCTTCAGATGGCTACGGGACAACACTTACGATTCAAGAGGCACAAAAACAAAACACAGTCATAGCATACCAAAAAGATGGATTAGCATTATCAGCGTTAAAAGACGGCGGTGAAGGCCCATTACGCCTCATAATTGGAGACGATGAATATGCCCAAAGATGGATTCGCGGCGTAACCATAATAGAGGTTAACTAGATAGAAAAGTTTTGGACATTTTCTACTAACTCAACTAATTTTTTAATATCCTTAAAACTGGATAATAAAGGAATTTTCATAGATGAAACTTTTGAAATCTCAGATTTAGAATCAGATATTAGTCCAGATATAGCTATAGCAGAACTGTCAAAGTATTGTTGGGCTTCATCAACAGTTTTTGCAGCTATTATTTTGGGAAACGCTTCAGATTCAAAACCCTCTAAAAATACATAATCTAATCCTTCGAGACGCGGTAAAACTTCACTTATTTTGAGCCTTCTTGAAATAAAAAAGACAGTTTCATCTCTTGGAACAGCAACAACTGTTTCAGCGCCTGCACGTCTATATCTACCCGTTTCCTTCGCAGGTGTATCCAATGTGTTAATCCGAACCATTTCCTTTATCACCCCAACAGTGTAACCCCTAGATTTTAGTTCGGTTACCAAATGCTCAATGATTGTGGTTTTTCCTGAGTGTTTTCCACCGATAACTCCGATAAGTTTTGGCAATTAAGACGCCTTTACTTTTTAATGTATCCGAAAGCATATATAATTTAACAAAAGTTTTTTTATGCTTCTATGACTTTCACGTTTTTATGTACATTAACGTTACCAGTTCCTTCAATTACATGACCAACTTCAAAATGACTGACTTTACGTTTGTCCAATTCACTTAACAGGTCATCAGCATATTCTTTACCAATGGACATTAAGATGCCACCCGCTGTTTCTTTTGCTTCACCAGTAAAAAGTGGATAACCAAAAAGGTCTGCCAATACAGGTGTACCGCGGATAACGGGCAATTGATTAATCACTATGTTTACACTACTTAAAGCAGCCATGTTGGTTGCATGGCCTTTAAGTCCAAAACCAGTCACATCGGTAGCTGCATTAACTTGAACCTGCTGCATAGCTTCGGCAACTGGTTTATTAGAAGTGATCATACCCGTAATGGCACCATCAACTGCTGCATCAATCAAATCAGCCGGTACATCATCTAGAAGTTGTCTGCCTTCCTCTTCTTTACGCAAACGATAAGCAGCCATTGCAGGAGCA
>Ga0209723_1005778_pt1 | contig 12430 bp, 11 predicted proteins | sample BiotimSIPDNA_2_FD_185750 | JGI IMG/M metagenome (GOLD analysis project Ga0209723, IMG submission 185750) | Anaerobic biogas reactor microbial communites from Washington, USA - Biogas_R2 time_0 SIP DNA (SPAdes) (version 2) | ecosystem: Engineered > Bioreactor > Anaerobic > Unclassified | place... | reverse complement strand
TAACCTTGGATGTCAGCTCTTCAATCTTTTTCACAGGGAATGGCGCTACGGTAATTGGCCTGAGCAAACCAATTTTGATGCCTTGCTCGCGCGCTTCTCGCACAGCAGAAAGAGCCACGCGTCCAGCTGTACCAAAACCGACAACGGCATATTCAGCATCTTCCATAAAGTATTCTTTAAAGCGAACCTCGTTAGCCTCAATTTCCTGCCAGCGAGTCATTAAGCGCAGGTTAGTGACTTCTTGCGCCGGGGGATCAAGATTGATGGAGGTTAAGATATTCTTTTTCCTGCCTGGTATGCCGGCTACTGCCCAATCGGGTATATCAGTCTTTAATGGCATAAACGGCGGCAGCTCGGCTGGTTCCATCATCTGGCCCAGGCTGCCATCCATAAGCACACACACGACTATTCTATATTTCTCAGCCAGGTCAAACGCTAAGACTGTTAGGTCTACTGCTTCTTGCACAGAAGCAGGGGCTAAAACCAGTAAGTGGTAATCTCCATGCCCGCCACCGTGAACAATCTGGTTGTAATCACCTTGTGCAGGGGCTATATTACCCAAGCCGGGCCCGCCACGCACTACATCAACAATAACAGCAGGCAGTTCCGTTCCAGCGATATATGAAATACCTTCCATCATCAGGCTGACACCCGGGCTGGAGCTGGATGACATCACACGCTTGCCTGTACAAGCAGCACCGTAAACCATGTTGATTGCGCCTAGTTCGCTTTCAGCCTGTACAAATGCCCGGTTTAATTCAGGCATACGTGCTGAGAGATGTTCTAAAAGTTCTGTTTGGGGGGTGATTGGATAGCCAAAATACGCTTCAAGACCGGCGCGTAAGGCAGCTTCTGCAACAGCGGTGTTACCTTTAATCAATTCAAGAGCCATGCTAAACCTCCTTCTCTGGGCTAGCCGTTGGCCTGGCCCCACGGTAAACCGTAATTGCTGCATCAGGACAAACTACAGCACAAATACCACAGCCAGTGCAAGCTTCAGGATGAAGCATATATGCCGGGTGGTACCCTTTTGGACTTAGACGGTCCATATCGAGAGCCAGTACATTTGATGGGCAATCCGTAATGCACAGCTCGCACGCCTTGCAATATAAATCATTTATTTCAACCCATCCCGTCGCGGGCATTTAAAAGCCTCCTTCATTTATGAAATGTTTTTCCTGCCTTATTGGGTGAGCAAGACAGGTCAAGCGTTTTTTATAGTATACCCCAATTAACTTACTCACTGGCACTTTTCGGGCTAAACCAGCTTGTTCAATAGCCTACGTTTATTCGTCGCTCGGACCCTGCGATGGTAAAATCAGAAAAAGGAGATGTCTCATGAATGATGCTGTGATAATCGATGCGATTCGTACCCCAATTGGCAATCTGAATGGGAGTTTGGCAAAAATCAGGCCTGATGACTTAGCCGCCTTGGTGATTAAGGCGATTGTGGCGCGTAGCAAAATTGATCCGTACCTGGTTGATGAAGTTTACATGGGCTGTGCAAACCAGGCTGGGGAAGATAACCGCAACATAGCACGCATGGCCACTCTTTTAGCGGGATTACCCGTCGAGATACCCGCGTTGACTATCAATCGCTTATGTGCTTCTGGCTTAGCTGCAGTCGTTCTCGCTGCCCGTACTATTCGCCTGGATGACGGACAAGTCTTGATTGCTGGTGGTGTTGAATCGATGTCTAGAGCACCTTTTGTGCTGCCCAAACCTGAAGGCAGTGGCAACTTGACAGCCTATGATTCAGCTATTGGCTGGCGTTTCGTTAACCCGCGCATGGACAAAACCTACGGTACTGAACCCATGGGCGTTACGGCAGAGAATATTGCCGAGATGACTGGCATACCTCGCGAAGCCCAGGATACCTTTGCCCTTGAAAGCCACCGCCGCGCGATTGCAGCCATCGACTCTGGTAAGTTTGCGGAAGAAATCTTGCCTGTGCCCATTCCTCAGCGCAAAGGCGACCCGGTTTATTTTGATACAGACGAACGCCCCCGCCGTGATACCAGCTTGGAATCCCTGGCACGCCTGAATCCAGCCTTTAAACCTGACGGTACGGTCACCGCAGGCAACGCTTCTGGATTGAACGACGGCGCTGCAGCTTTACTGCTAACTAGCGGTGAGCAGGCTGACCATTTAGGGCTCAAGCCGCTTGTGAGGGTTATCAGCTCAGCCTCTGCTGGCATTGCGCCGCGCATCATGGGTCTTGGCCCTGTTCAAGCCGTGCAAAAGGCACTTAAGAAAGCTAACCTGACCATTAAAGATATCAGTTTGATAGAAATTAATGAGGCTTTTGCTGTGCAAACCCTGGCAGTAATGCAGGCGCTAGGTATTGACCACGGCATCACCAACGTCAACGGTGGGGCTGTGGCGCTCGGGCACCCATTGGGCTGCTCTGGTGCACGCATCCTGACCACCCTGGTTCATGAAATGCGTCGGAGAGCCCCTTATACAAGCAGACCCTTCTATGGTTTGGCAACTTTATGTGTCGGTGTTGGCCAGGGCGAAGCCATCATCGTTGAATGGCTGGATTAATCTTCAGTCAGTCGCCGACGCCAGATCTGGAAATTCCTTAAGCATCTGCTCACGGACATACGCCTGCAAAGCTTGGTTTAATTGATCAATGTTCAGGCTTGGCACCAGTTCTTTTGCGGTCACACTTTTAACCGCCGAGACATTGACAACAGGCTTCCAGCCAGCTTTGGGTGATATCAACTGCCGCGCTGTTTGATAAATCATTGCTATTTGGTGCCTTCGCTTGGTGTTGTTTGCCGCTATTTTCGCAAGAAGCGATTGCCACGCCTGGGGAACGACAACATTGCTGATGATGAGCGGCTGCAGAATGGTTTCTGGCACTTTGTTCAAAAATACCCCAACACTTTTTGACCACAATTTAAGAGCATCCAGCGCTCCAGGGTATAACATAGGATCGGGTTCCAGGTTGCCTCTCGGAAAAATGATCACACTTTCCCCGTTTTGAAGCAGGTTAATGACCCGCCGCATAATATCAAATTTTGTAGGTGAAGCTTCATCGATGTAGATCAGGTGCCGGCTGGCATTTGGCATGGCTCTCAACATTGGGCGCTCATTAACCAGCATGTGCTGATCATCACGTTTCAAGCTGGCCATGGCTGCCATAGAATCTGCCCCGCCAGGATGATTGGCAACCACTAGCAAGGGTCCATCATGCGGTATTAATTCAGCATGTTTTATCGAATAGCCACCTGTTAAGCGCCTCAAGACGTCACGGGCAGCTTCATAGATGCTCATTTCTGCCACCAGGCGATCAAAACGCTGCATCATTTCAGCAAAGCGCAAGGCCGGCTTTCGACCAAATTCTCTTATGGCTTCTGAGATAAAGCTTTTATCTTGAAGTTTAAAATGATCGATAATTTCGAAAATCAAAACATCTTTCAATGTTTGCAAATCCGGAATTTCTTTAGGGGGCTCTGAGAAAAACTTAGCTGTCATAATCTTATTAAATATCTATTTAATAGCTTAACCCTAATTTTAACAGAAAGTTAGCTTTTGACAAAAAAGATGACCCTTGCTAACCTCATACCCAACAATAACGCCAGCCTTTAGGACTTGGTATAATTTTAACTCAAGCGGATAACGAATCCGCTAAGATAGGAGGGCTATGCCCACTGCACTAATTACAGGCATCACCGGACAAGACGGCTCTTACCTGGCAGAGTTTTTACTTGCCAAGGGATATGAGGTTGTTGGCCTGACCCGCCGAACGACCCTTCAAGACTGGGCGCTGATTCAACATATTCAAAACGAATTGACTATTGTCCAGGCTGACCTGCTTGACCAGGGCAGCCTATACCAGGTTTTTGAAACCTATCACCCAGATGAAATTTATAACCTGGGCGGTCAATCTAACGTGCAGGCTTCCTGGTCACAGGCTGTGCTCACGGGCGATTCTACTGGTTTGGGCGTTACACGGCTTTTAGAGTGCATGCGCAAGGTAACCCCAGGTGCAAAGTTTTACCAAGCCTCTACCAGTGAAATGTTTGGCTTGGCGCCTCATAGCCCGCAAAGTGAACAGACCCCCCTAAACCCCCGCAACCCATACGGCGTTGCCAAGGTATATGGGCACCTGGTCACCAAAAATTACCGCCAGCGCTATGGATTATTTGCTGTTTCGGGTATTCTCTTCAACCATGAAAGCCCGAGGCGCGGGCTGGATTTCGTCACCCGCAAGATCACCCACGCTGCTGCCCAAATTAAGCTCGGCTTACGGGAAGAATTGCACTTGGGCAACCTAGAAGCTGTGCGCGATTGGGGATTCGCTGGGGATTATGTGCGCGCCATGTGGATGATGCTGCAGCAGGAAAAGGCTGATGATTTCGTGATCGGCACTGGCGTCTTGCATAGTGTGCGCGATTTATGCGTAACCGCCTTTGAATACCTAGATTTAGACTATGCGCAATATGTACGCGTTGACCCGGACCTAATCCGCCCCTTAGAGCCCTACCCCCTTTGCGCCGATGCAAGCCACGCCCGCGAAGTATTGGGTTGGCAGCCTGAGATGAATTTCAAACAACTTGTGCAAATGATGGTTGATAGGGATATGCATAGCCTGACCAATCATCAATCTGCGGTTAAAGAATAAGCTACAGGGCTTGGTTTATAATTAGGCATGCTTTTAATGGGAATAATTATTACCAGGCAAACAATCCAACGGAATTGGAATGGATGAGCATCCGCTAAGCGAACGAGAGGTAGAAATCCTCGAACTGGTTGCCCGTGGTCTAAGCAACAAGGAGATTGCGGCTGCTTTGTTCATCAGCGTCAACACCGTTAAGGTGCACCTGCGCAATATCTTTGAGAAGACCAAGGTCATGTCGCGCACAGAGGCCACCCTTTACGCCATTGAGAAGGGCATTGTCAAATCACCTGGTCCAGAAACAGCGCCTGTCGATATGCCAGCCCCAGAACCTGTTGAACTTACCCGCTGGCAGAAACTCTGGAAACAGTATTGGTGGGCAAGCATTCCAATTGGATTGGGTATCCTAGCCGCATTTTCAGCCCTGCTGGCTGGCACGCCGCTCTTCGCCCCGCCAACACCCACCCCTAACCTGCTGCAGGGCATCACTGCACAGCAGCGCTGGCAGGAACTGGCCCCGCTGCCCGAAGCGCGCGCTGGATTGGCTGCTGCGGCTTATGATAACGCCATTTATGCCATTGCCGGCGAAACCGAGAACGGGCCATCCGGGTTGGTGACCCGCTACGACCCCCAAACAGACAGCTGGTCGCACAGGGCAGACAAACCCACGCCCGTGACTTATGTTTCAGCAGTCCTGCTGGGTGAGAAAATTTTCGTCCCAGGCGGAGAGCTGGCTGATGGCACGCCCACGGACATCCTGGAAGTGTACGACCCGCGCAAGGACAGCTGGGAAACCCGCGCGCCAATACCGATTAAGGTGAGCGGCTACGCCCTGGCAGATTTTGAGGGACAAATGTTCCTCTTCGGCGGTTGGAATGGGGAAAAGGCGCTTGATCGGGTGTTTATTTATGATCCGAACGACGATGCCTGGCGGGAAGGCACCCCCATGCCCACTGCACGCGCTTATGCGGGTGCGGCCGAGGCTGGCGGGAAGATCTATGTGGTTGGCGGCTGGGATGGGGAGGGTAAATCAGACTTTGTTTACAGTTTCATCCCATCGTTTGAATATTTTAAAGAAGCTAATTGGATCAAATTGAATAATTTACCCGAAAAGTTATCTCCTTCAAAAGTGATATCAATCTCGGATTTTATTTTTATACCTGGTACTTCTGGAGTCTGGCAATTTTCAAATAATATCAATATTTGGAATTTATTAAATAATTCTAAACAGTTTAACAGTACATACGATTACGGAGTTGTTTCCTCTTTAGGGGCGATCTATTTCTTCGGCGGAATAAGAGATGGCAACTTTGTCAATAACAATTTCCGCTTTCAAGCTATTTTTTCAATAATTATTCCTTTCATAAATAATTAGAAACCATTTAATAAGAATTACTTAATAATCACCCTTTCTCAATAGGGTCAAATTTAATACGAAAGCCAAAAGTAATCCAGAAAAGCATCTCAACTAAAAGCAAAATCATACGGTGTGCAGAAGCAGTTAAAATTATATTTTCTGCGTTTACCCTCCCTGAAGCCACAAGAGAGATTATTGCTTCCCGAACCCCAATACCAGCAGGCGCAAAAATGGAAACATAACCTGCCGCCCAACCTAACGAGTACCCTCCTATTAATTTTACTAAACTGATGGTATCAATCTTGATAAATAAAACAGAAAAACTAATTCCCAATAATAACCAAGAAGAGATACTTAGTAATATCAAAGAAAGTGAATAAATAAGGTGTTGACTTTTACTTGAATTTATCTTTTGAGTTAGTATGGTTGCTACACTTATCCAGATAGCTAACCATACTCCAATAACTAAAATAATAAATATTTGACTGTTTGATATCTGAAAAATTTCACATATTTGATTTGAAGCCAAATAGATAGATATTGCTCCTCCAAAAGAGATAGATGAAGATAAAAGCCAAAAGTTCTCAGAGATTATTGAATAGATGATATTCTTGTTAGTCATAGACCTTTGTCGATAGATACTATATCTTCCAAAAAAATGCCATATTCCCCCAGGAATATACTTCCCAATCTCGGTTGCGCTAATAATTTTTACGAAATCAATATAGGAAATTTGAATTTCATTTTCAACAAGTGTTAATCGCATAAATTTTGCAAATAAAAATTTCCAAATTATCAATAATAAAAATGAAATTATTATTTTGTGTGCTTGGATTTTATTTACCCATTCAATTACTGGTTCTAAATTGGTAGAAATATAATAACCAGCTCCTAATAAAACAATTAGGAACCACAACCATTTTATGATTGTTAGTATTCGATTACTATTTGAAGTCACATCTATTGATTTTCTTGTAATTTAGACTAAGGGGTTATACTAATTTTGCCCAAGTCTGTTATCTCCCCGTTCTGAACTTTTATACTAACGATATTACCTTCCACATCCGTATAAGCTCTACCACCTAAAACCACCTCATAAACTATCAAAGAGTATATGCCTGGCTCTACATCAGTGAAAACAAATGCACCATTCGTTGGGTAAAATTTAGCAACGGGTGCCTTCTCAATATCCAAAAAGCCCCCTGTGTACCCAGACGCATCCACAAAAATATCTCCTAAATAAATGATTAAACCAACTCTATCTCGTTCATTTCGCAATTCTAGTGTTCCAATAACAACCCCAAAGCCATCTTGTGGAATAGGTCTATCCACCTCTGTAGTAGTAAGAGGCGTGTCAATCTGGTCAGATACTGTTGACGGCATACAGGAGGTAAGTAATAATATTAATAAAAAAACAAATTTCGGTACTTTATTCATACTTAATGTCCAAAAGTATTCTCTTTTCAGATTTAATAAAAATGTAATAACTTTCTCACTTTCTATCAAAATATCTTATAGACAAAAATTCTTAATAAGAAAGGTAAAACAATTATAATCAAAAAGTGCCTGCTGGTGTTATTCAACAGGCAATTTTGAAGAAATATTTCTAAATGATAATATTCAATAGTTTACAATGAATATTACTCAATTGGTATACCTGTATACATGTTGGCTACATGCCTGCCATAATTCGTATGAATAACCGTAGCTACAGCTTTTACTTCGCCGGTTCCAGTTGCTAAAACTGAAGCTGAGCCTTTCCATGGAGTAGGAACTGAGGCACCACCATCTAAGTTTCCATCTGCTCCAAGATACAACTCTGCCGCCTCACCAGGATTTAAAACAATTCCTGTTTTCGTCCCAGTCCAAGGTGCAACATCAGGGTCCGAATTAAGATTTATGTTTACAGTAATTTGATCATTTCCAAGGTTTTGCACCTTAATACCAGAGATCCAAATCCCTGCTCCAGATGGCCAGCGATATAGAGAAGGTAAACTAATAGAGCTAGAGCCAATAGCAAAACCTGAATAACCGACTGCTACACCATACCCGGCAGCTCCATAATTCACATTTTGCGCACTTGCAATAACAACTCCACCTGTTACCTCGATCACAGCAGACCCTTTGAACATATCTGGTACAGTTACACTTCCATCTAAAACTACACCAGGTAAATACAACTCAGCATTACCTCCTGCCGGAATTTCTAAAGCTTTAGTTCCAGAGAACGGCGCTATTGGGCTATCGCTGTCAGCTTTGATTGTAACAACAACGTTAACTGACGATGCACCCGGATTTTGTAGTTTTATTCCAGAGTTCCAAGTTCCATTACTAGTCCACCCTTTGTAAAGAGATGGCATCATAATTTTGCTACCGTAGTCTATACTGGTCAAACCACGGCCTTGAATTAATACATTACCCGGAATATCTCCTGGCCCAACCAAACGAAGTTGATTGCTTGCTACTGCCACTGTTTGATTAGCAGTAATTTTTGCAGCACCAATAAACCAACCAAGGGAAGGATGATCTTGAACATTGAAGTGATAAGTTCCGTTTTCAGGTATCGTGAATGGTACTGTTTGGTTTCCTAATCCATCACTCGAACTTGCACCGCCAACAGGTTCTTCTAATATTATACTTCCGGTAGTTATGGGAGAATTAGTGGTATTTTGTATAAATAATTCTGTGCCCCAGTTATTATGTTCATGGTAAATATATGGAATTAAAACTTCTGTTGAGGGTTCCATAGATATGTAAGTGTCTGCAACCCCATTTTCATAATTTGTCATTGTAGCAACAGCTCCTAAAGGCACAGATGAGGATATTGCTGCAGAATACTGGCCACCTGATATAGATCCATAAGCTGGTAAATAGACCTCAACAGATTTTAATGGCGCTACACTTAAAGGATCTCCCGTTGATGTTGTCGATATAACAGGTCCTAATGTACCATCGCTATTATAAAGTTGAATTTCAATATTTCCTGTATCACTGGTTGAAAGATTCTGTAATTTTATACCAGTGCTCCAGCCTGAAGGTGGTAACGCCCTTACTGGAATACTTATTGTCATTAGGAAAATAAGTAACAAAAGAAAAGATCCAAATCGTAAAACATAATTTTTCATGTTAACTCCTTTAACACATTTTTATTTAATTACATGACTAGTATAAAACTTGCTCTGCTAAAAATCAATAATCATTAAGTATTAGATTAAATTTTCGCCAAAACAAAGACCCATGGCTGACAGTAAAAAGAGCTAATGATCTCAAAATATTGTGAAATCAGCCTTTCAAAGCTAGCTTTGCACCAATGGTTAACATGACCTGGGGTATTGCCAAAATTACCAATGTATTTTAGCCGTAGCATATTAAGCATTCTCCACAAAGGCTCATTAGGAATAGTAAATAAATAATATTTAGCTTTTAATAGAATACAATTTTGTAAAAACAATTCGGGGTCTTGTAAGTGCTCAAGAACCTCACATGCCAAGACCAAATCAAAAAACTCCGGTTTTATGGGAAGACCATATGCTGAGTTTACTATCCATTCAATATTTATCTCTAGTTCTTTATTTGACCTTAGTAGATTAAATTCTATGTCTGAACCAACAATGAATGTTTTATCACTTAACTCCCTTACATATTTAACAATTTGTCCTTCTCCACTTCCAACCTCATAAATACTACTTACTCTCAGTTTGCTTATAGTGCGCTTCAGTACAATTCGATACATATTCACAAGAAATCTTTCTATGATATTATTTGAGTGATATTTATCATAGTAATTTCCTATAATTTCTTTATTAATTCCATTTTTATGATTAAAATTTGTTTCCATAAACTCAAGTATTATTAATATTAAGTAATAATTATTAATGTATCAATTTAAATATAAATACCCCTCCGGATTCATATATTAGGTCAAAAAAATCAGACGAGAAAACCTCGCTTAAATTATTGATATTTTCATTTTCTCCAATGAAGTAGTAATCAATATTTGCTTTTTTTAACAACTCAAAATATTGCACATTATTGAAGTCACCTTGCATTTGGTGAAATTTTATAATCTCTTTCTCAGCAGCAAATTTATTCATCTTTTCTAATAAATAAACCATAGGATATGTAATTGTTCGACGCTCTGCAAGCACAGGTAACCAATAACCTGCATCAAGGCCAATAATTAATTCTTCTTGAAAAGGAAACTGATATGTGTTAACCAAAAATAACGAGCTATTATCAGTATTTCTTTGAATCCAATCAGCAGCTCTCAAATCATTTTTTGTTACGAATGAATTATTAAGAAAATCAAAGGAGTTCCACCGCTCAGTTCCAATCACCATTCCAACAAAAAAAAGAATTAAAACGAAAAACCTCAAATAAAGATTCTTTGATCTTTGGGTTACACCTGATAAGCCTAAACCTAATGACATAATCATAGGGACATAAGAAGAAACCATCAATGTTATTGGATCTATAATATGGCCAAATATCATTTGTCGTGAGAAAATAAATAATAAAATAAGCCACAGAAAAATAACCAAAGAAATTTTTTCTCTTTTAATTAATCCAACTAAAATTAAAACCAAAGAAATTCCAATAAGAAACCACGTTTGAATTTCATTATAAAACATTGGTCCTAAACGTTGCTCTAAAGAAAAATAGGAGTTTTCAAACTGAACGCCTGGTGCAGAGAATCCAATTTGTCTTGAGATTAACAATTGGATAAGTTTAGGCGCACTAATAAATAACACTCCAACAGGTATTGCAAGCCAACATAGAAAATGATTTTTAAAAATAACTGCGATTTTTTTTCTTATTGTAAGAAATAAAATCGAAAATAATATACCTATAATAGAGATGCGATAATGAGAAAAGATTAACCCGATTGCTATAGCAATTATTACAAACACAAAATTTAATGAGAATTTATACTGATGATCCCAATAAATAAGTGCAGTAATGAACATCATCAATATGATTGTGCCCATCAACTGTGTAAATCTTCCCCATAACAATGAATAGGCTGGAAATATATAAATAATGCCAATTATTGCTGCACTAAGTAACCCAATTAATGTTTTCTTGGTAAGATAATAAGATAGTGCACCTCCAGCCAAAGAGGCCAAACCCATAAGTATTGCTCCCGATAACACAACCATTAAACGTACTGGTATGCCACTCAGCCAAGATAAAGCAGCAATGTATGCATGATAACCAAAGTGATATGAGAAAGTTACCACTGGTGCATAGGGTCCATAATCTTTCGGTATCTGTCCTTCTTTCATAATTAGAGAAGAAATCAGAGTATGATGCATGCTGTCACTGCCCATCCCAGCAACAAGTTCTTTGTAAGCATATGCATAAAAAATAAAAATAAATATAGAAAATATAATAATGATTAATTCATAATAATTATTTTTTTCCTTGAACCAATTTAGAATTTCATTTTTGTTTTTGGTTACTCGAATCAACCATGATAGAAATACTATAGAAAAAAATAATCTAACGCTATATTTATTTAATGAGATATTGAAAAGTTGAAGCCAAATTAATAGGATAATCCATATACCAAGGGATAAGCCAAATGCAAAAGTCAAATGAACATTAGGAGAAAATTTACTTTTACTTGAATAGAATGATAAAAGTAGTAATCCTGGTCCAAAAAAAAGTACAAATGAACCGGCAACCTTAATCCATTCCCACAGTGAAAAATCTGAGATTGATATCATAATACTAGTGCTCTAATAATTTAACTTTACCTTCCCCAAAATTATACCCTCACTCCCCCACCTTCCACACACTCACCCCATCCACGTCATAAATCTTTTCCACCCCCTCGCACTCCTCCAGCACCTCAGCCTTCAAATTCCCTACCCCCTCGCGCAGGTAGACATGGCTCAGCCTGGCTTCCTCTACCAAGGCCCAGAAGTCTGCATCGCACCCGCGCAGTTGTGAAGCCCTAGCACCCCAATCATTGACCACCCTGACGAAGTCCTTCTCTGCCCCAAAGGGATAGAAGATCGTGGGGGCAAGGCTCCAGCGACCAGTAATCGGCAGGATCCATGCGCCTCCATCCACCCCTCGGTACACGCCAAAGCCCCAGCCAGTGGTGTTCACCAGGAACCTGGCCTCCTGCGGGGTGTTTTCCTCAATCCATGCCAGTGCACGCAGGTCCTCCTCTCGCGCCAACACAGTCTGGTCGTTAATCACGTCGCGCGTCAGCCAGCCTCCCCAGGCTATCACGCCCAGCGCTAACACAGCCAAGACAACCCTTGAAGCCACCTGGCTCTTGGTTACTTTTCCAAGCAAATCTGCCAGCTTAGCGCTTGCCAACCCGCCTAAAACCGCCAGCGGCAAGCATAAAACGATGGCAAAGTGGTCGTTTCTAAAACTACCAAGCCGCAAGCCCCAAGGCAGGGTAAAAGCCATCAAAACCAGGCTCCACA